>Ga0070729_10003124_pt1 | contig 19835 bp, 9 predicted proteins | sample tdDd472_FD_66725 | JGI IMG/M metagenome (GOLD analysis project Ga0070729, IMG submission 66725) | Marine sediment microbial communities from the Atlantic coast under amendment with organic carbon and nitrate - tdDd47.2 | ecosystem: Environmental > Aquatic > Marine > Coastal > Sediment | place... | reverse complement strand
TAGATCGCGTGATGGTTGTGGTTGCCGCATAGAGTGTCCGTGCTTCTTCGAGTGCAATTTGGGTACTTTGAACCAGATAGCGGTTATCAATGGCTGTACGTGCCATATCTCTAAGAGAGGTGAGTAGCCGTTCTTCTTCCATTGAAAAATAGTTGGCTTCGCTATGGGTTGCGATGAACCAACCGAGTACTTCATCACGATTTGGTATTTGTAAGGCTAAGATCAATGCCGATTGAGCTGCTAACTTCTCGAATATAAATGCAACTTCGGGAGTTGATTTTGCATAGGTATTGATGTTACGAATATTGATGATATTGTCATCAGACAAAATCGGTGATAACCCTCGGATATCGTCAATCGCGGGGATCATTTGACGTGCAATTGTTAATTCCCCAACTTGATCATCCGTTATCAAAATCAGCGCGTTTTCTGGTTCTAAGAACATCATTTGCATGAGGATGACATCTAGCAAATCTTCTAGTGATTCGGCTTGAGTGATAGACCGTTGCATTTCGTAAGATGAAACGGTTTCTCGCAGATTCTCTTGCAAGGTTTGCTCTAGGCTACGTAAGTTACTGATATCTTGGAACGCCGCGACAATAGCGGTTGGATTACCGTGTGTATCAAAAATGGGGGCGGCACTTAACAGCAGATCAACTTGATAATTTTCATGGACAAATGCTAGATCATCAGCCATCTGGTTCATGCCTGATTCAATTGATGTAAGGATCGGAAGGTCTTTATCAGGGTAATATGAATCTGTACCCGTCCGATAAATATTATAAGATTGAGCCGAGAACGGTTCTTGCATGTTGACTTCGCGCCCGAGCAACCCTGTAATATTATCGTTGACGAGGATTGGTATCAGTGTTTCTGGATCTAGTACGATAACACCTGTCGGCAATGTCGATAGAATGGTTTGTAGACGTTCTTGCTCGGCTTGAGCGGCATTGAACAATTCTTGGTTTTCGATACCAATAGCGATTTGATTGGCAACTGCTTGCACAAATTCTATATACCGGCTATCAAAAGCATTCGGTTCGCTGCTTTTACAGATGAGTACACCATACCAACTTTGCCGCGTCTGTAAGATAGCTAGAACCGCGCTTTGTCCATTATCTTGTAACAGTATGTTTTGGATCGTTGGGTTATCTTTAAGGTCTTCGGCAATATTGGGATAGTTAAGTGATGTGGTGCGTGAGTCGAAAAGCTGAGAGAACGGCGCTTCTTCACTCGGTACAATCGAACCTGTTGGCACTTCAAAGGGTACATCAGCGTCGCTTGTCCATTGGTAGCGATAGTTCATGTGGCTCGCATTACGGGTTGGTGTCGGGTGTGCTGAAATCAAGCTAATCAATATACGCTGCTCGGTAGCCGATTGCATAAATGGCAAAGCCAAATGCCCTGCGGCAGATTCGAAGATGCTATCAATATCGGTTGCCCCTGCGATAGCACGACTTGCGATATACAGACGTTGTGTTTCTGCTAGTGCCAATTCTGTTTGTTCGAGCAAGCGAGAATTTTGAATTTGGGTACTCATTTGTCCGGTTAAAGCACGATACACATCATAATCTTCATTTGACAGTTGATAATCTTCGTAGGAAACAATGAAGAAGAGCGCAATCGGTTGATTATCACTAAAGAGTGGAAATGCTGAGACAAAAGCATGAGCCGTATCCCACATCCAGTTATGATCTTTATGATCGCTAATGATTTCGTGTTCACGACGACGCATCGGTGAATCTTCTACGATATGGATATTGTGTAGTTCATTGGCTTCGGTCACACTTCCTAGTTCCGAACGTGCCACAATCCTCAATTGACCTTGCCACGGATTTTCTTTGGTTGTGCCTTCAAAGATACCCAACCAGAAATCAACTTGGGTTGATGTTGTTGTCGCAACGGCAGCATAAACTAGATCTTGTAGGCTTTGTGCGGTGTTAATGATACGACTGGAGGCATACAATTTTTCGTTACGTTCTAAGGCGAGTTCTGTTTGTTCTAACAAGAGGCGGTTATCAATCGCAACACCCGCTTGGTCGATCAGTGCATTATAGATACGCTCTTCACGCTCGTTATAAACATGCTGACGATCAAAGTAAATCGTCAAGAAGCCTTTCCATTGACCGCGCATATTCAATGGAATAAAGACGATGGATACAGCACCCATCTCATCAATCAGGTTACGAGAATGTGTTTCTATGTTGGGATCAGTAGTTGTATCTTGAATCGAGAAAACATCGACACCATTTAATTTTTGGAGGATACGGTGTTTGCTGATCTGTAACCGAATTTCCTCAGATGCAGGATCATCTGTATATTGAATGGTCGGTGTGGTGGAAAGTTGTGCCCATGATGGTTTATTTCCAATCGTATAATCATCAAATACCCAGATTTGGCCACCTATTGCCTCAGGGGCGACAGCTACAATAATTGAGCTGATGATGTCATCATATGATACCGATTCACTAAGCTTACCACTCAATTCATACAGGACTTCTGTTTCCGATAAGATGATTTGGGTTTCTTGGAATAGACGAGCATTTTCAATCGCTAAAGCAACACGTTCTGCAACACCACGGACAATCGCTTGATCACCATCAGAAAAAGCTAGCCCTTCTGGTGGGCTTGCATTCAGTGTACCGATGACTTCACCACGGATGGTAATGGGGGCGGCGATTGTACCAGTAGGCAACTCCGGTTGAGCTGTTTTATCGATGGTCATCAAATTGTAGGTATAGCTAACATCGAGACCGAGTGAATTTTCGGTTTCTGTCCATGCTTGGCGGGTTAATTGTCGATTGAGCCGATTAATTTGTTCAATCCGTTGATCGGTTTGATTCCGAAGTTGTGCATTATAAATGGCAACGGCGAGTTGGTCAGCAATCAGTTGGAAGGTCGGTAAATCTTCATCATGGAATACATTCGGCTGTGTCGATTGAATATCGATTGCGCCGATAATGTCTGAACCAATCGCAAGCGGGAGTGCCATTTCTGCACGAGTATCGGGTAACAGTGGGTTAAACCCATGAACAGCAGAACCGGCTGTTATATCGTTGACAATAACGGGGATACCTTTGCTTGTCACTGTTCCAATAATACTATCAGAGCCAATTGCTAATTGGTGTCCTTTTGCTAAGAGTTGTTGTCCTGCTTCACCACGACTTTGAACGAGTACTGCATTGACCCGTGCATCATCAACTAAGAAAACTTGTGCATGGTAGAAACCAAGCTCATTACAAATTAACTCGATAGCGCGTTGCATTAATGTATCAATATCATAGAGGGTTGCGGTTTCACGCCCAATATTGGTGATAATCTGCATATCACGATTATGGCGACTTTCCCGATCAGTTAAATCGTTTGTGAGGTCTTGAATCCGCTCAGATAAGGTTGAGAGGGCGGCGGTAATTGGAAAAGCCTCTCGGTTGGTATTGACATTACTACTAACAGCGGTTGGTCTACCACTTGCAATTTGTTGCGCTTCTATGTTGACATCCATATAGGGCTCGACGACGGGTGTCATGCGCTGATTGATGAAATATAACATAGCGGCGACAATCGCAAGGGTAATTAGAGTCATAAAAAAGAGCGTAGTTATGAAACTTGTAAATAGGGTACTTTGCGGATTTGTAATCACCAAACGCCATATGGTATTTTGACTGTCGCCTGTATTGAATTCACGAATGGTGTATAGAACGCCATTTTCCGCAAGGAGTGTTGCTTCGTTGGTTGCGACGGTGCTAACAACATTAGCAACTACATCATGAAAATCATCATCATCAAATTCAATGTCAACCAGATGGTAAAGATAATCTTGTGAGGATGCGCTACTATTTGCTATGACATGATCTTGAGCATCTAAAAGAAACAGTGATTGACTGTTACTTTGATTTTCTTCACTCAGTATTGGATTGTTGAATATATCTAATAATGTATCAGCGGAGATAACAAAACGGACTGTGCCAAGAGGGGTTCGTTTGTTTTGTAGATCAAAAACTGGAATATATACGCTGAATGTTGGCTGTAAAGGCTTGACGGGTTCGCCCAAGCTATCTTTAACAAGGGTAAAATCACTGATATAGAAATCGTTGACATCAGATGCTTGTAGTGCTCTCTGGAATGCTGTAGATTGGATAACAGTGACATCTGTACGGGGTAGGTTTTCCTGCCCTAAGATACGTGGCAACCCTCGTTCGTTATTCACCTCATTCAAAATCACGCCGTTGCTAGCGATATATTGAACACCAAGATATTCGTTGGGATTCAGACGAATCAAATTTGCAAAGAGCTGATTGACCTGTGCATTGATCGCTTGATCGTTGGCGAGTAATTGCTCTGCTTGTGACCGTAATTGCCCAGTGTTTGCCACCTCTTGATTTTCACGCAAGAGGAAGTTCAGCTCAGTAATCAACTGTGCCTGTAGAATGGTGTTGGTATTCTCGTGATTGTTTGCTAGGTTATTATTGGCTGACTGATAGACGATGATACCAATAATCACCATATAAATGGCGAAAACGATAGCAACGACTGGGATGATTCGCCGTAAGATCAGTCCAGATAAATTTTGGTTGGTGCCTTGTACGCTCTGTAGCATATAGATTCCCCTTTATACCATGCGTCTAGGTATTCGATGTGGGTTAATGATCGTTATCTTGATGTCCATTTTGACGACTAGTGCCTTGTTGAAGTCGAACATTAACGCGAGGTGCACGTAAGGCTTGCCCAACTTCTTGAATAGCCGTTTGTAAGATTTGCTCAATATCGGTCTGTCCACTTATTTTAGCACTAATTGTATTGATGATACGTTCATTATCAGCGGTCTGTCGTCCTGCTTGGACTAAGCGAGCATTGTCTAGACTGATAGCAAGGCGCGAAGCTAATTCTTCTGCCAGCAAGATATGATTCTGGCTATATTCATGTTCGCTAACTTCCCACTCGATAATACCTAAGACTTGCTCACGGATGATAACTGGAATGGCGATTGGAATTGTATTACGATCTGTGACACTACCAACAGCCAATTGGCGAGTTTCGGTGGCGTGTTGCCGTAAACTGGCAAAGTCATTTGTTATTTGCGCCCCTGCATGAGTCATGATTTGCTGGGTACGTTGGCTATTCATGAAATCTGCCCAATTGTGTTGGGTACGTTGACGATTGGCAATTTCAAACTCTTGTAAACGACGTTGAGATTGTTCAAAGAGGCGGGAATTTTCAATCGCAATGGCAACTTGAGCGGTCATCGTCTCGATAATGGTCACAAGGTCATCGTCAAAGGCATCTCGCACCTTACTTTGTACATCGAGCGCACCAATTACCTGTGAACCCAGACGGATTGGTGTGGCTAATTCGGCACGGGTTTCGGTTAAAAATTCGTTTTGACGATGAACTTCGCTGGCGGCGGTGTCACGAGCGATGATGGATTGATTCTGTTGGGTTACTTGCCCAATAACACTCAAACTCCCAACGCCTAAGCGGTGTCCTCGTGCTAATAGTTGCTCGCCTGCTTCTCCTGTACTGGCTTTTAGCACGGCATAACTGCCTTCTATCAAAAATATCTGCGCATGATAAATTTGATCAAACCGTTCTACGATCAAGTTGACAACTTGTGACATCAATCGGTCTAAGTCTGTTTCTGAGATAGCGGCACGACCAATCTCTTGCGTCACTTGTAAGTCACGAGTACGCGCATCGACTCGTGATAACATGTCCGCAGTAAATGTCTTTAATTGTTGCCGTAGCTCAATGATGCTTTCAACTAGTTTCCCAATTTCATCATCGCCTGTATTGATCGAAAATGGTGACGTGAGATCACCAGCACCAATCGCCCGAATTGTATCGGTGACAACATTGATTGGTTTGACAAATAAGCGATTGATAATGAATATAACAACGAGTAGGAAGGCAATCTGGAGCAATAAGATTGTTGTTGATGAACTCACAACCGATATCGTAAGACCTTGTAAAGCGATTGACTCATCAAGTTCCACAACAAAAATGATGTCATTACGAAAATCATCAAATAACGGGGTGTAGAAACCAATCACCTGACGGTTGCCTGATGTATATGATTGTGCTTCTTGTAATCTAGCCGAGGAACGGGTCGCCTGAGTATTGAGGTTTATTAGATTTTGTTGGGTTGAGTCTAGTGAGATGGCAACATTACCATTTTCAGGACTTGCGATAAAGCTGTAAATATCTTTGTTTGCCCCTGATAACTGAATGTTATTTATGAAGATACCCACATTATTAAGCTCTACGACGAGTGTTCCATAGAATTCGTTATCATTGCTCACAATTGCCGTGATAAACTGAATCGATAATTGGTCGGCTACTTGCTCTACAACAAGGTCAACACGGCGATCAATCTCAGAGCCTTCTCCTAAGAGTTGACCCGCACGATGGGCAGGTGTATCTGACGCATCCATATAGTCGCCAACATCTACACTAAATCGAGGATCAATGAAATTGGTCACATTAGAGATAACTTGTCCGTTAGCATCAATCAACCATGCTTGACGGAATGCGCTTGGTAAAACAGACAAAATTTCGGTAGTGAGTGCTCTATCGGCGGTGGCTTTGGTTTGAGTTGCATTTACCCCAAAACCCTCAGTAGACGGGTCAGAGCGGGTTAACCACTGAGTCATGGATAAATATGGAATGCGACTATCTTGGAATTGCTCTACAATACTGAGTGCAAGACGAAAGTCTTCATCAATGGCATCTTTCTGACGAAGGGCATTTTCGGTCACAACCCGTTGGAATGCTTGACGACTGGTATTATTGAGTGTCTCAATAATTAACGGCGTATTGATGAAATTCAAGGTCATAAATGCCGCTAAAATAATCACAAAGATTTTGACATTGATTGACCAAGAGGAAAAATTTAACCAGCTCATATGGTGTCCCCTTGTTGTTGACGATCAATAGATTGTAAGGTCGCAGGTTGTAGATAAATCTGCGTGGATATTGCTCCCAGAGCTTCGTTAAATTGATTGGCGGCGGTTTGGAGCACGGTTTGGACATCGGTTGAAGTCAGCAAAATACTCCCGATTTCGTTAGCGACACCTTCTCGCTTTGCTTGAACTTGTGTTTGTTCGAGCAATCGTTTGTTGTCTAATGCCAGTGCGAGGCGATCCGTAACACTACGGATAAATTCTAGTTTACGCTCTGTCATCGGGATTTCTTCTGGAATCGTAAATGATATTGCACCTAAGATTGTGTCTCGAAAGCGTATCGGAATCGTGACGAGTTGTTCATCCCCTTGTAGTTGGACAATCGTTTCGCCTTTTTCAAAGGCTGGACGAAGATCATCTGGAATTGCACCTTTGTTCAGTTCACTAATTTGACGTCTGTTATTAATATCATAACCAATAGCACTTAAGCCACGTTGGTGCAGATAACTTTGCCAATCGGTGATGATGCCTTCCGTCTGGAGGTGTTGTATATTTTGGAGTTGTTGCCGCTGTTGGTTAATGATTGTTTGTTGTTCATGGATGTCATCGCGTAAAGTATTCACGGTTCTATGATAAATCAAGTTGCTGGCGAATTGTCCGATAAACAAATTTAGTATTGTTATGGTCTCTGGCTCAATGGGTTGGGCATTTTCAGTTTGAATATCGAAGAGTGCAATAATCTTGTTAAAACTCTGTGCTGGGATGATCATTCCAAAATTGGATGAGGCTAATAAATGAGCCGATACATTTCCGGGATCATGGCGGGAGATGATTTTAGCCGATGCAGTATTAATGGCTTGCTGGAAAGCACTGTTATCCGTGAATGAAAATGTAGATGCCTCTGCAACTTGTTCAACACCGATACTACTATAGTAAGTCTGAAGAGGACGGTGATCTTCGTCTAATAGAATCACGCGGACATAATTGAATCCTAGTTGTGAACGAAGCAAATTAATTGCATTAGAGATTAGTATTTGCTGAGTGGTTTCTACTGTAATATCGCCTTTGTAGTCATTTAAACGACGTGTTTGCACAATCAACTTTGCTGCCGATTCTGTAATCTGTTCTAAGTTTCGATTAAATAATCCTAAAAATAGAGCCGATAGAGCAATCGCAATAAGAAGACTGATGATCTGAACAATAGATAGATTAGACGTAACACTTCCAAAGAAAAAGGCTTGTACAGTGAGTATGATAATCAAACCTGTGACAATCCCTAATGATCGCCAATCTAACAATACACCTGCTAATATAATCGGTAACATAACGTTAGCGAGTAGGGGTGTACTTAAATATTCGCCAGTAAATGGAACGCTTGCCACAAACATGAACATCACAAAAATGCGAGCTGACCACAAGGCGTGTCCGTGTTGTATTAATCTGTAGAGAACAGAACTGATAACGATTGCTGCTAGTGGAATTGCCCAATCTCCCCAAAAACCACCTTCATTGAAGAATGAAGGCACTCCTAAGAATATGAACCAAATCAATGACGCAATCAGAATAATCCCATTTATTTGGAGTAGGCGTTGTGTGCGTTGATGCTTAACGATATCGACATACTGATAATTGAGTGTAAATAGTTGTCGGATAAAACTCGGTATCATGAGGGCGACCCTCCGTTTCCGTTAGATGGTTGAGTTGTTTCTAGTGTGCCGAGGCGGATTTTGCCTTTTTCTGCACCTAGTGATTGCTGTAATTTTTCGAGCGTGACTTGCAATAATTCATCAATGGTTACGGCAGTCTCATAACTGGTCACGATTTCGTTAATCTGTTGCTCTTGAAGTGTTGCTTCTTGTGTTTCTTCAAAGAGTCGCGCACTTTCCAGACTAATTGCTAGACGTTGACTGATGGCTTGAATCATTTCAGCCGAATCTGCTGTATTTGACTTGCCATCAACTTCGACTTCGATAGCACCCAACACCTGACCACGCAGAATAATTGGTACAGCAATCAAATTGCTATCTTCCGCTGAGGTGATATGCGTTTTATGCTGGTTTGTAGCAACTCGCATCGCGTCCGACCAATCAGCTTTTGGGACAAATCTATCTTTCGATAGGGTGACCCCATCAACATATGACTGCGTGAGATAATTGTCCCACGATTGCTTTGTGAGTGTCCGATTGAGTCGGTCAACTTCTCTCAAATTGGTTTCATATTCGAATACAAGTCGCTTGTTTTCATTGATATTGTGCTGGGCTTGTTCAAATAAGCGAGCATTACGAATTGCCACTGCTAGCTGATTGGCGATAATTTGTAATGCTTGAATATCTATGGGTTGGAATGCGTTTACGTCCGTACTTTGTACATCAAGTGCACCGATAATATTACCCGAATCAATAATCGGAAGGGCAAGTTCTGCTTGTGTTTCTGGTAGTAATTCGTTGATTGAATGCACGGTATCGGAACGGGTATTTTGTGTAACCACTGGCTCACCAATTTGGCTAACACGCCCGATCACACTTTGCGATCCGACAGGGAGACGATGACTCCGTGCCAGTAATTGCTTGCCGGCTTCACCTGTACTCGCAATAAGATTTGCAAAAGTACGCTTATCATCAACTAAAAAGATTTGGACATGATAAAAGTCAAATTCTTCGCGGATGGTATTTACCGTTTTGTCTAACAATTGTTGTTGATCCAGTTCACGGTTAATAATCTGAGCAAGGTTAGAACTCGCTTGAAGTAATTGATTTGAGCGTCCCGTGGATAAAGTGACCGATTCAAAACGATAGACCAAATAATAAATAATCGCACTCAATGTTATGGCTACCGATGCAATAATCGTGTACTCGAACTCGGGATCGCTCTGACGAAGATTGATACTCGATACCAATATAATGATATTCAGGACAACAAAGAGCGGAAAACGAGAGATGATAGCGGCATAGATTAGGATAACATAGCTGAGTGCTGTAAATATCGTTATGCTGGGGGAACCGAGGAATAGTGCTAAGAAAATCAAAAACGGTAAGTGGAGGGCAATCGTGGTAAATAATTTCTTATAGACCATATAAATTGCTACAAGACAGATGCCAGAAATTATGTATGCCTGATAGCTTAATCCTCCGCCACTTGACAATGCTGTGACCAAAAAGCTTGTATTGATGATGACTCCTGCGATGGCGAAAATTATCAGGATACCAATACCAATCTGTCGACGCAGTTCATCGATACTGGTGGCTCTTAGGCTTGTTGCTTGTTCTTGTCTGAATCGTCGTAACATAGTCTTATCTCACTTCTCTGTTTCTATCATACCCGAATGCGTGAATACTGTTGCTTTAGGTTGTGGTATTAGGCTCACGCAATTTGATCGAGACACGATTTGCACCTAGTACAGTACTCAGGCTTCGGACAGCTTCGGTCAAGGTTGATTCGATATTATTGGTTGCTTGCAAACGTGTACCGATTTCGTTAATGAGGGCTTCACGTTGAGCGACGCGCTGGCTTTCTTCAATCAAACGTGTATTTTCTGCCGCTAACCCAAACCGTTCACTGACTTCTTGAATCAGATTCAGATTGTTGGGGTCGATGTTGCTATCATCCCCTAGTTCAAATTCCATTGCACCGATGACTTGCCCCCTAACCTTAAGCGGGATCGAGATGAGTCGCTGATTATTGTCTAAGGATTGAACAAGATTGCCGTCTTGCATTGCCTGTGATAGGGAGGTTGACCACGTATTGTTGGATTCAACTTGATGCGATTCAAAGTCAACATTTAAGCCAATACCATCGGCTTCTTGTAACAGATACTCTGACCATGCTTGTTCCATTAGCCGTTTATTCAGACGATCAACTTCTTTAATCGCTTGACGGGCTTGTGCGGCTAATTCTTGGTTTTCTCGGATACGCTTTTCAGCTGCTTCAAATTGGCGAACATTATCAATGGCAAGGGCAAAGTTGTTGGCGACGGATTGATAAGTGAAGATGTCGTTATCTTGTATATCGAGCATGAGTTTACTTTGTAAATCGAGTGCGCCGATTACTTGATTACCGACACGTAAGGGGAATGCCGCCTCTAAGACAGTATCGGGTAGCAATTCATTACGTTTATGAATTGTACCTGCATCGGTGGAGCGGGAAATAATATGTGTGTTACGTAATGTTGTTTGTCCGATAACACTCTCTGACCCTACACCAAGACTATGGCGATTTTGGAGTAATGCACGTCCTGCTTCACCTGTACTAGAGACTAATTGAGCACTACGTTTGCTATCATCTATTAAAAAGACTTGTGCATGGTAAAACTGCGGATAACTCTCTTGGATGAGGTTGAGCCCTTGTTTGAGGACATCTTCTATACTTGTGCGGTTGAGTGTTAGGCTAGAAATCTGAATGGTGATGTCTGCTAATTTTAGCCGTTCTTCCGTAGCGATTTCTCCACCTTCAATCCGGCTAACTTGTGCATAGCGGATGTACATATAGAGGAAAAGACTAGTACCGATTAACTCGAACATAACAATGGGGAGAATATCGATATTTTGAGAATTAAGGTTAAGTAATAGCGTGATTAATGCAACAACGATCCCACTAATTAGACCACGTTCACGTAAAATGAGTCCACTCAGAATGACCAGTATGTGAAGTTCTACGGTTGTCGTTGGCTCGATTGCGTTGCGATCTCCTAAAAATACAGGGACAAAAGCCAATACATACCATAATACTATTACGCCAACACCACCGATCGTTAGATTTCCACGGCGGGTGGAAAAATAGACAAACGGCAAAAATATATAGAAAAATAAGATGGTGAATAGCGAAATGAATTCACCATTAAGCGCACTTTGTATAGTGGTGAGTTGTCTATCGGGACCGGTGTCTGGGATGAAAAATATGTAGATATTAATAAATGTAAACAGGATGGCTAACGCAATATAAATAAACAGTGCATCTTGTTTTTGCAGTTTGCTTTTATATACTGATGTGTCATATAACTTCTGTAAAGACTCTAACATTATCTACTCCTAATTATCGCCTATACTTTGTTGGACACCCAGCCGAATACGAGCACGTTTTGCCCCTAATGCTTTACCGAGTTCCGTTACCGTTGTATTTAATAAACTATCGATGTCCACTTGCTGTTGAAGTTGGAGTGCGATTTCGTTAGCGAGAGCCTTATTTTGTGCCAATCGCTGGCTCTGGACATAAGTAGTCGCATTTTCCAGCGCGACTGCAAACTGATTTGCCATCTGGATTAATACGCTACGATCAATATTGCGAATACCCTGTGTATCAGATCGCCCAATTTCAATTACGCCACGAGTTACCCCCTGAGAAATAACGGCAACGGCATAAAGAGTCTCGATGTCGGGAGCAAATGGATTATTATAAGGGCTTTGATCCATATGACGGACATATAGAGGATCGCGCTTTTTCCAGACTGTGCCAATGACTGTGTTTTCGATAGGTATCGTCGGCTTGTTTGCTGGAAGAATCACCTCCTCTTGGTTCATATGATATGCCTTAACCACAAGTGCTTGTAATCCATCGTCGTATAACACGATGTTGATATATTCGATGTCTAGGATGCGGTTTGCAAAGTGGAGTGTGGTCTGCAAGATTTCTGCTACTTCTAGCCGAGCTTGTACGGTTTCGCCAAATCGTGCAATTTGTTGCATCTGATTTGCAAATAGTTGCGAGTCTTTGAGTAAGCGTAGGTTTTGCAATTGTGAGACCAGTTGTGTATTGATGAGTCGTGCGATTTGCTGTTGATCCTCACTGAGCGAAATCACACCTTGATAGCTATCAAGCCCTACACTACCAATAAGATTGCCCGATAAATCGATAAATGGTAGAAGTATGGTGGACTTAATATTCATTGCCGCTAGGGATTGTTTTGCGGTTTCTGGTATGTCGGTTTTTTGATTAACATGCTCCACAATTTGCATCTCGCCACGGGCTAATTTTCCCCACAAATCACCTTCAAGTGGAATTTGGCGGATGGTTGTCTCATGTGCTGGGGCATCACTGATAAGATTAGCGACTTCACCATCTTCATCTATTAACATGATACCAACATGATCGACTTGGAGTATTTCTAAGAGTGTTTCTGCCCCTTTATCAAGTAATAATTTTTCATCTTGATGCGAGCCTGCAAATGTTGCCAAATCATTTAACGCGCGTTGAATTTTCACTTGTTCTTCCAATTTTTTAGAAGTACTTTGTGAGCGTTCTAAGAGGCGTTGATTCTCGAAGATAATCGCTAACTGATTCCGAACGGTCTTTAACAGATTGCGGATTTGATCATTAAAGCTATGTTTCTGTTTCCAGTTAATCGAAATCAAATGAGTGATTGTTTTGTTTTCAACCAATGGAATAAGTATACAACTTGCTATTTTCTGGAGTCTAAAAAGATTATTGGGGAATTCTGCTGTATCTTGACTGCTATCTTCAACAAAATAAATAGTCGAGCCTTCTGTTGTCCATGAGCTTTGTAGCTGGTGTAACTCTTCAAGTGGAACATATTCCGTTAGTGGTTTATTGAGTGTAAAAACTTCTGGATTATTAGCGCGGAGTTGATAGCGTAGTATTGATTCTTTCACCAATCCCGCATTATCGTATTCGACTTCAAGTAATGTCGCAGTATCAGCATTTTCTCCAAAATATAAGAATAATACCTGCAAAATCGAAGCTAGATCGGTTGTCAGAGCCAACTCATTGGAAATGGCGTAAAGTACCTGCGTCTCCATCAAGATAACTTCTGTACGACGGAGTAAGTCTCGATTTTCATAGGTTGCGCCCATTTGGTCAGCCAGAATGCGCAAGTTACGATGATACTGAGAATCGATATTCATTGACTTGTCACTGCCAAATACAATGAATCCCATGAGTTGTTTACCGGCTCTTAATCCACTTAAAACAAAGGATTGAATTGGCGTAGATTGTAGAGACGTGATGACAGCTGAGGGCAGTTGATGGGTTGATGTGCCAGTATTGTTTTGTATGACGAACTTCCCATCGAGAAGTGTTTTGCTTAATCCGTCAGCAAAGGTTGTATCCTTCTCTAACGTCAGGTCTTCATCAACGACAGTAGTGGATTCACGATCGGCTACTGTTGATAAACGAATAATATTTGGGTTTTGCTTTGTTAATAATGGCGTGTTAAAGCGATAAAGCGCAATATGAGTAACTGATTCGGGTAGCGCCTGGAATAACAATTGGAAAATTTCTGTATCATTTTCCGTTAGCGATATTTGATAAGTAATGTCAATCATCGCTTCTAATAAATGTTGTGGAGGATGATTGGTTTGGTCAGAATGTGTCAGAATAGTATGAAACTCACGCGAGAGCATCGTTTTTAAGATTGCCCAATGGATGTTGGCTCGCTCTTCTGTATTGTTGATCGTAAATTTTAATATGCTTTGTGGGTGGCTATCATTCTGAAGTGGCAAATATATATCTGAACCATCTAAATATTGTTGATCGTTCATCATAGCTGACCACAGTGTTTTATGTGTTTCTGCGGTGAGTGTCTCGCTAGCCTCTTTTGTATCAGGTAGTGTGATATGCTCAACCAACGCGCCATTTTGTTGTTGATAGAGCGTCAATTGGTTGAAGCTCTCAAGCTGTGATTGGAAGACATCATAAATTTTCTGGCAAAACACCTCTATTGTTGGTGTAATGTCATCGGCAACAATAAGTTGCTCAATAAGTTGTATATTGAGGACGTTGTTCACAACGCGACTCCCATCTGGATTACATAATATATCCGACAAATCAGGATACAGTGTTAGCTACTAATGCACTATTTATAGTGTAAACGCGAATAGGCGTGTTGATCATTAACGATAGGGGAAATTATCTTAATTCTAAGCGAAAAAGCAATGAGGGGCGTATGCAACAATAACCCACTCGTCATTTGACGAGGTAGGTTAAGAGTGGATATTACTTCCACTCCCATACTTGATCCCCGTTTAATAGTCGTTCGATTTGATCTGGGAATTTATCTGGGTCAAGTGGTTTTCCCAAAAATCCATCGAATCCTGCTTTTTGTGCGCGGTGCATCTGGTCTTCGCTGGCTTCTGCTGTGACAGCACAAACAACGGTATCGCGTAACCGTGCGTTTGATCTGACTTTTTGTAGGGCTTGGTAGCCGTCTTCATAAGGCAAGCGAATATCCATCAAGATGAGATCGATCCGTGGTAACGTTTCTGCAAATTGAACCACTTGCCAACCTGATGTTTTCCACTCGCAACGTTGTACGCCCATAAATGCCAACATCCGAGCGATTAAGACGAAATTAGGAACATTGTCTTCAACAACGAGTACATGTGCTTCATTTGGATCTATTGGTTTACGTTCTGACATAGTTTTTACCTAAAGGTATGCGGAAATTTCATCAATAAAGGTGTCAACATTAATGGGCTTACTGATATACCCATTACACCCAGCTTCTAAGGTCATTTCACGATCTCCTTCCATCGCATTTGCTGTTAAAGCAATTACTGTAATATCAGCAATTTCGGCGATGTTTCGGATTTCGCTTGTTGCTGTAAGCCCATCCATACCGGGCATACTTATGTCCATCAAGATGAGATCGGGGCGGTATTCCTTTGCTCGCTCAATTCCATCAATGGCATTGTCGCTCTCTTCGACATCAAAATCATATGCCATCAAGATACGCCTTACCAGTGCACGATTGTTTGGATCGTCTTCTATATATAATATCTTCGGCACAGGTATAACTCCTCTTTCATTGCTCCTTAACCTTCTCTCATTATAAGTGGACTTTTCGTTTCAATAATAAATGTTTTAACGAATTTTCTTAATTATGCTAGTTAATGTGGATTTCTGCCACCTATTACAACCGTTGCAACAATTTTGATATATTATAAACACACATGGTTTAAAATTGAAATTGAAATTATATATTTTACTTTTTTTATTTTATCTTAATTTATATGGGGACGAAATAGACAACACTATTAAGTGGATAGAATCTTTGCTATGCTGAAAATTATCTATTAAACCTAAAACACATGGTATCGATCGACTACGATGTGTTGGATTTCGATTGATAACAAAGAAAAAGGAGTTCTAAATGTCTAAGCAATATAGTAGCCCACCGTCGATGGTGATTGATAAATCTAAAAAATACACAGCAACAATGGATACTACCAAAGGCAAGATTGAGATTGAATTATTTGCAAGTGGTGCGCCGATTACAGTCAATAATTTTGTATTTTTGGCACGGGATGGCTTTTATGACGATACCGTTTTCCATCGTGTGTTAGATGGCTTTATGGCACAAGGTGGAGACCCTACAGGAACAGGTCGTGGTGGTCCCGGCTATAAGTGGAATGACGAGGATTCTGCATTACGCTTACGTCATGATGCCCCCGGTACATTTAGTATGGCAAATGCGGGTGCAAACACCAACGGGTCACAGTTTTTCATCACTTTTACACCAACCCCTCACTTAGATGGCCGTCATGCCGTATTTGGTCGTGTTGCTAATGATGATAGTATGACTGTTTTAAACTCCCTCCAACGGATTGACCCATCACGCCCGAATCCATCCATTACACCTGATAAAATTAACAGTGTGACGATTACCGAAAGCTAGTTAAGCATTGATAACTCCCTCTCTAATCGTGCATTAGGGAGGGGAATATTTCATTGTTTAAAGATGTGATCCAAACGAACTTTATTTGACGGTAGGGAGTGTTAATGAGAAGATGCTACCCTGTTCACCATTATCCTCAATCCAAATTTTTCCGCCATGCGCCTCTGTAATCATCCGACAGAAAGTTAGACCTAATCCTACACCCCCGCGTATAACGTCACGCCCTTCAATTTGAGCATAACGATTAAAAATAGATGTTTTGTAATTATCGGGGATACCTGGACCCATGTCGATAACATCAATACGGATACTATTGGATAGGGTCGTATCATCAGGAGAGGCACGCAAAATAACTTCACTATCACGTGGGCTATATTTCAGGGCATTATCAACTAGATTTTGCAGGACACGCTCGATTTTATCGCTGTCGATGAGCATTAATGGTAGTGTGTCTGAGATTTTATTCTTCAAGGTAATATTTAAATCATGCGCCAACGGACTCAGTTCAATCAGGACATTATCAACGATTGTTGCTAATTCTGCTGGGGCAACATTGATGTCAATTTCCCCTGTTTCCATTTTCGATACATCCAGCAAAGAATTAATCCGTGATAGTACTTTTTGAATGGCTTGCTGGCTAGCTGATGTTGTTTTATCAATGATCGGCTTGAGTTTGTCATCGTCGCTACTGATCGAATTGAGTAACGCTAAACTCGTCGTGACGGCAGTGAGTGGACTGCGTAAGTCATGGACAATCATTTGTGATAATGAATCCCGTGCTTGGGCAAGTTGATGCTCTTCAGTCTTATTATAGAACACCATCAACACACCTGATGTGGATTGATCGTCTCCATTGCGGACAGGTATGAGAACACGTTTAATATAAGCACGTGCGCCATCCGGTGTTGGTAACGAATATTCATAGGTTAGTTGGTTGCGCCATTGGTTGCTAGCGTTAAGATGATTCAGAACTTGCATTAATGCTTGTTCACTAGCAAATCCTAATCGGGGTAATAGATCCATATCTGGATTGGCAAGTAGGTCGGGTATTGCTTGTTGAATAATATCATCTGGGTTGAGTCCAAGCATAGCAACTTGCGGATTCGCAATCGTGATGATCTTATCGGTATTTATCATCACGATACTATCTTCCATACCATCAAGGATTGTTTGTAAGCTATCACGGGTGTTACGAACACGTTGGAACAGTGATGTATTATCCATGGCGATAATGGCTTGATTGGCTATTTGAGATACAAAATGGACATCACCATCGGTGAATGCGCTTGTTATATTACTTTCTAGGCGGATTAATCCCAAAAATTCGCTACCTCGCATCAAAGGCACAATTAAAAGGGATCGTGTATTGGGAACAAGTGGGAGATACCCGGTCTCTTGCCGAATATCATCACTCCGATAGGCTTGCTTACTTTCAATAACTTTTGCATTTATCCCTTGTGATAAACTGTCAATCGTGACTAGTGCATCATCATAATTACGGACAGCGCACAAATCGATCTGATGATGGTTACGACGGAACAGTGCAACAAATCCTCGATCTGAGTTGGTCGCATCACCCGCATAATTGAGGACAATATTGCAGGTCGTATCGCTATTCATGGTCGCATTCAGCATACGTCCCATAGCCGCCAGTGCATATAATTGCTCAATACGCACTTCTAATGCTTCGTCGGTTATAGCGTAGGTTTGAGCATTATTAATGGCTTGGGTGGCTTGTGTCGCAAAGGCTTGCATCACGCTGACCTGAGCTGATGTAATGGTTTGAGGCTTATCATAGTAGACTGCGATTACCCCATATGTCGTATTACTGAGGATAAGCGGTAACTCGACCCATGCTTGTTTTTTCTCGGCAACCATATATGACCGAATACTAGTCGTGTTGCTGATATGTTCAATGTTTTCGACAATCACTGGTTCTAGCTGTGAGATTGTTGTTGCCGAATTTAAAAATGACTCAGTAATTTGAGGTTGAGGTGGATGGGCACTAAAGTTATCGCTCAAGCCAGCAGATTTAATAAATTGTAGACTGCTTTTTGTCCCAGCTGTTGGCAGATAAAGGGCTACCGCATGTGCATCCGTGACGGTGGATGCTGACGAGATAATAATATCAATCACATTATCAGATAATAATGTGCCTGATAGTAAGGTCGCGACTTTATTAAGTGTTGCCAATTGTTCGGCGCGTTGGCTTTGTTGTTCATATAAACGGGTATTTTCGATGATAACACTAGCAGTACTTGCAATGATAGTAAGCAAGTGTTCATCAACGGTACTAAATTGTCGTCCATCATTATATGAACTAACAACTAATGCACCGATTACCGTATTTCCTGATAACAACGGCACCCCTAACCATGAGGTGAGGTCTTTCGGGGCGGCTAATCCTCTAATCAATGCTTGATCTTGTACATTATCTTTTAGGCGAATAGATTGACGGGTGAGGATGACACGCTGAATGAGGTTATGGTCATCGGCAGGGGCATTGTGTGTGGCTTGTTTTATTGAGTTTTGAATAACAATGCCATAGGTGAGATGTTTTGATTCTTCCGAATAAAGTACGATCTTAAAATTCTGAATATTCATCAATTCTTGAATTTGAAGAAAGAGCGCATCATATAAGGATTGTAAATTGAGGTTGCTTGTGAGGGCTTGTGAGATGCGGGATAAGGCGCGCATTTCATCCAATTGTTTTTGTTGTCGCCGAGTGACCCGACTAATCGCATGTAAGCCAAAGATACTGAACATCGTGCCAGCAATAACGATTGCAAATGATACGATGGATTCCTTAGCTGGTGGCGAAACCGCTGCCAAAATAGCAAATGGCACAGTGACAAATAAGATGACAATAATAACTGCTAAATTATTCCGAAACGTTGCGATTATAGGATAGTCTTCAGCATAGAGCTGTAAAGCAAAGATTGCTGTATAGATCGCAATGTAAACCACAGCATACAAAATAAGCGTGCTAAAGATCTCGGTTAGTGGATTAAAGGAGACCGCTGTACTTAAAGGTAATGGGGCACTAGTCTGTAAATAGACGACAGATGCTACATAGTAGCTGACAGTTACACGGGCTGTAACATAGACCAATGTATTGAGATTAGCGCGTACCCGCCGTTGGCTAGGGGGTTGCAAAAAGGCACGTAATGCCATCAAAAAACCACCGCTTAAGCCTCCAACAAAAATCACTAATAGTATGATATCACTTTTATCCGGTGGATAAGCGAGGAATGCAATCATGCCAACCACGTGCGCCATACTTAACTCACTATGCATAATCTGTACACTGAAGT
>Ga0070729_10003122_pt1 | contig 19838 bp, 16 predicted proteins | sample tdDd472_FD_66725 | JGI IMG/M metagenome (GOLD analysis project Ga0070729, IMG submission 66725) | Marine sediment microbial communities from the Atlantic coast under amendment with organic carbon and nitrate - tdDd47.2 | ecosystem: Environmental > Aquatic > Marine > Coastal > Sediment | place... | reverse complement strand
CACTGCGTCTTTCTCAGTCATAAGCACCGGATGATCTGACGGCAGTGCATTCAACGGAATACGCTGGTGATCATCCGCAGGCACGGGCTGTACTTGTAACCCGGCCCCGGTAAGCAAGCTATAGAAACGCTGCGGGTTCCCGATACCGGCCAGCGCGGCAACCGTCACACCCGAAAAACTCTCTAATGAGCGTTGCTCACCTGTCGAAAGATTCACCAGGGGACCGGGTATCAATTCAAAGCGATTAGCGGCTTCTTCACCGCCGTTAAACACTACGGCATCGGCTGCCTGCAATTTAGTTGCCGATTCACGCAAGGGACCGGCGGGCAATAAAAAGCCGTTGCCGAGCAGACGCTCACCATCCACCACCACAAGCTCTGCATCACGCTCCAGCGCGTAATGCTGAAGACCGTCGTCAGACACAATCACATCAATATCGGTACGAATCAGCAGCGCCTCAATGGCAGCACGCCGGTCGGCACCCACCTGCACAGGAAATCCGGTTGACCGGGCAATAAGCACGGGCTCATCCCCCGCCAGTTGTGGATCACTGTCAGCATCCACCGGCATAACATCAACATCACGCTCACCGCCGTAACCCCGGCTAATAATTCCGGGACGCAAACCCGAAGCCTGAAGCTGACGCGCCAGCCAGATAACTACCGGTGTTTTGCCGGCACCACCGGCCGTCACATTGCCGACCACAACTACAGGCACAGGGCTACGGTAGCGCTTGAATACACCGGCGCTATAGCACCAGCGATGCAGACCGCTGATCAACCAATACAACAGGGATAAAGGCAGTAACAACCACGCCAACTTTGAATGGCCGTACCAGAGTGACTCGATGCGACGGGCGTTGGATTCTGCCATAGGCTTAGCCGGCATCTTCCTTGAACTGCATCTTATGCAGTGCTGCGTATGCACCGTCTTGTGCAAGCAGCTCATCATGCGTACCGCTTTCAGTAATCTTGCCTGCGGACATCACAATAATCCGGTCGGCTTTTTCGATAGTCGACAGACGATGCGCAATCACAAACGTGGTACGTGACTGCATCAGATCTTCCAAGGCTTGCTGAATGTGTCTTTCAGATTCGGTGTCGAGTGCCGAGGTGGCCTCATCAAGAATCAATATCGGTGAATCTTTAAGCAAGGCTCTCGCTATTGAAATACGCTGACGCTGGCCGCCCGACAACAGCACACCCCGGTCACCGACAACGGTATCAAGGCCGTTGGGCATATCTTTCACAAACTCATCGACATGAGCCGCATGGGCTGCTGCCTCTATTTGCTCCTGGGTTACGTCCTGCTCACCGTAGGCAATGTTTGCCGCAATACTCTCGTTAAACAGCGTAATTTCCTGACTGACCACACTGATAAACGAACGCAGCGAGTGCAACGTGTAATCGGTAGACGGCTGACCATCGATTAAAATTTTACCGGTGCTGACATCATAAAAACGCGGGATCAAACTCACCAGCGTCGACTTGCCACCACCCGAACGCCCGACAATCGCCAGGTTCTGGCCGGCCGGCACATCAAGATTAATATCTTTCAGAACCGCATCGCTGCCTTCGGTGTAGCTGAACGACACATTCTTAAACTCAACTTTGCCCTGCAGTGTTTCGGGAGCCAGCGTACCGGTGTCCACTTCGCTCTCACTGTCGATGACATTAAAGATGCTTTCGCCCGCAGCGATACTGCGCTGAATCGTGGCATTAATACCGGTCACCCGCTTCAGCGGTGCCATCAGCAATACGATAGCCGCAATAAAACCACTGACCTCGCCGATCCCGGGAGTTAACTGAGTCACGAGATAAATAACACCGGACAAGCCCATGGCGGTAATAAACACAGTGACCGCATTACCCATACCCTGAGTGGCAGCCAGACGCACATTCAAACGACGGTTCTTCTCGTTGATCTTACCGAAGCGGTCGCTTTCAAATTGCTGGGCATTAAAGATTTTAATAATGCGGTTAGCCTGAATAGCTTCCTGACCCGAACGGGTCACTTCGCCCACCGACTGCTGAATACGTTTGCTGTGACGCCGGAATATCTGGCCCAGGAAACGCACGACAAAGGTGATCACAGGAGCCACCAGAAACACGAATGCGGCCAGCTTGTAGTTGAGATACACCATGTAAGAGATCAGGCCGATCACCGTCAGCGTATCGCGCACCACTACAATCAACACATTCGATGCAGCCGCAGCCATCTGCTCAATGTCGTAGGTCAGCTTGGCCAGCAAACGCCCGCTGGAGTTGTTGTCAAAGAACTGTGTCGGCAGCACCAGATACTTTTCAAACACTTGCTGGCGCAGTTCCTTAATAACCCGCTGACCGATCCAGGCAATGCCGTAAGCCGACAAGAAGCCTGCAATACCGCGCGTAAAAAACAGAATCAGGACACCGACCGGCAACCAGGTTTTAATAAACTGCTGCTGCTCAGTCAGATTGTCACCGGCCTCGATAATCTCGGTCAGCGTTTTAATCAGGAGTGCAAAGCCGGTATCGGACGCGGCAAAAATGGCCATGGCGACCACAGCCGCTAAAAACACCAGCCAGTTGCGTAGTGACAATCGCAGCAAGCGGCCATAAATTTCTTTGGCCGACATTTCGACTTCGATATGCTCGCCGTCACCCTGCCCGTTGTTTTGCTCGTCTGTCACAGGTTTACTCTGCGTCTACCGTAGAAATACTGATTTCGCGATACCCCAACTTTCCTGCGATATCCATGGCCGTCACGACATTCTGATGCGTGGCATTGGCGTCGGCGCTCACGTTAATAGCCGTTGGCGAATAGTCTTCGGCCAGCTTGGTAATCGCCGCTTCAAGCGTGGCGGCACGGTTATCAATCAGCGGCTGACCGTTCACCATATAGGTGCCCTGAGCAGTAACAGAAATAGACATCCGCTTGTCCAGCACCTGCGCAGGCCCTGAACTACTGGCTTCAGGCAGGCGAATTCCGATTTGCGATTCCTGCACAAAGCTCGTGGTGATCATAAAAAACACCAGCAGCAACAACACAACATCAATCAACGATGTCAGATTGATATCAGGCTCGTCACGCTCAACGCCTTTACTGAGGTTCACTGCTCACCCTCGGAGTTCTGCCCCAACGTATCGAGATACTGTTTTCTCAGTAGTGCCTCAACCAGGGTCAATGCTTCGCGTTCCATCTGCACCACCAGTGCATCGATACGACCGCGCAAATAGCGGTAACCGATCAGCGACGGAATCGCGACGCAGAGCCCGGCCGCGGTAGTAATAAGTGCTTCTGAAATACCGCCGGCCAGCACACCGGGGTCACCGACACCGTGAGTGGTAATGGCAGCAAACACATTGACCATGCCGATCACCGTACCCAACAAGCCCAGCAACGGCGTAATTGCGGCGATGGTACCCAGCGGGTTTAAGAAACGGTTGAGCTCATGCACGACATGCCGCCCCGTATCCTCGATGCTTTCTTTCATCACCTCGCGATTGCGGTGACGGTTATTCAGCCCGGCGGCAAGAATCTGCCCCAGTGGTGAGCTGTCATGGAGATTCTGGATGTGCGAATGATTGAGGCTGTCGCCCTTCACCAACTCCCAGACTTCTTTAGCCAGATTGCGGGGTAATACCCGCTGATCCTGAAGTGTCCAGAGCCGCTCGACGATGATCGCGGCGGCCAATACAGAACATACGATGATGGGCACCATGACCCAGCCACCGGCTTTAACAATTTCCAGCATATTGCGCCCGTTCCCTTACGGTATGGTTCAACCCGAATTCGCAGCCCCAACTATACCCCGCAGCCCAAGCCCTGCCTAGCCTTGCTACATAGTGCCGGCAAGCTCACTGCAGCCTCCCATAGCAGCGGATACCTGCCAGGGCCACCATCCGCTCCAAAAAGCGAACAACGATCCATATGAACGCCCGTAAGTTTCAAGACGAATCCGGTCGTCATACACCACAAACCGTAAGGCACCGGTGTCCGCCGTATTCAAAAGACAGGTCCCTGCATCAAGCCAGCGCTTCACCACTGCCTCCCTCGGAAACCCCCAACGGTTGGCGTATGCCGCTGATACCACAGCAAACTGTGGCGTTGTCGCCGTAACAAACGGCTGCGTCGATGAGGTTGCGCTCCCGTGATGCGGTACCGTCAGCCAATGCACTTCCGGCACACCCTTTCGCACCAGCAAATACTCAGCAGCCGCCTCCACATCACCGGCCAGCAATAAACGCATATCGCCGTAACGGATTAATACAACGCACGAGGCATTGTTTTCTGAACCGCGATAAGCCGCTGCCGGATGCAACACGGAGAAATCTGCGCCCTCCCACTGCCAACTCTGACCGGCCACACAATTGTATGGCTCTAATTGCCGCCACTGCGCCTGCAGCGACTCGAGCCCGCCGCTGTGATCGCTGTCCGGGTGCGAAACAATCAACTTATCGATGGACGTAACACCGAGCGCACGAAATGCCGGCAATAGAATCCGCTCACCGGCATCACCCGAGCGCCAACGCGGCCCGGTGTCATACAACAGACTGTGTTCCGGCGTGCGTACCAGCACCGCCAGGCCGTGCCCTACGTCGAACACATCGATACGCAAACCTTCCTGCGGCACCGCTTTAACACCGAACACCAGGGGCAATAGCAGAAACACACACAACGCCCGCCCCGGCAACGTCGCCGGCAACAACACCAGCGCCACAGCGCCAGGCAGATACAACAGCGTTGCAGTGGTATCGCCCGAATGCGGCTGCCACGCCGCAAAGTCTGATGCAGCAATGACTGACAAAACGGCAAAAGCCTTATCCAGACACCATGCGACCAAATCAACGGGTAACAACAGGGTGCTCACAGAACCACCCGCAACCCAATCAATGAATAGCAACGGCAATTGCATCAGCAAAGCAGGCACCAGTAGAAAACTGAAACATGGGATCAAAACGAAATTAACCACCGGCGCCACCAGCGACACTTCATCGAACCACAACAAAACCAACGGGGATAAAGCAATGACCAGCCGCCATTGCACCGGGCCTGCAAGAAGTGCGGCAACACTCCGGCCTTCGCGACGGGAATCGGCACTGCGCTCTACGGCTGCCAGATAGATCAATACCCACACGGCTGCAAACGACAACCAAAAACCTGCAGTGAACACGGCCAAAGGCCAGATAACGGTAATCACAATCGCCGCTAATGCGAGAATATCCGGGGCTCTGAATTCACGCCTGCTGAGTAAAACCAGCAAAGCGATACCCAGCATCACCAGCGCGCGCACCGCCGGCAAACCGGCGCCGGAAATTGCGGTATAGATTGCCGCAAAGACAAAAGCCGCGACACAGGCGACACGCCAACTCAACAAACGGCCAAGCAATAAACCGAGCCCTGCCGCCAGACTGATGTGCAAACCGGATATCGCAAACAGATGCGACGTGCCGGTGCGCCTGAACACCCGCCAATGGTCGTCGGTAAAATCACTGCGCTCACCCAGCAACAATGCTTTGACCATCGGCAAAGCCACCTCACTTCTGCGTCCTTTGCTCAAGTGCTCACCTAGCCGGGCTGCAATGTACCGGCGCACATCACGCAGCAAAGACTTTCCGGCAGCCCTCAACACACGGTTCTCTTCTGACTCACGCACGTAGCCAAAAGCACCAATACCTTTTAGATAGGCTTGCTTTGCCCGGTCATAGCCGCCGGGGTTCAACAGGCTGCGCGGCGCGCGGGCCCGCACAACCAGTTGCCATTGCTCACCTGCCGCAGGCCGCAGCACCGGGTAATACCAGGTCAGCTGCACCCGTGCCGGCCAACCCTCACCGGTGTGAACTTTATCGGGTGCGAATACAAAACGATGCATCGCATCGGACTCACTCAACACCGCTATAACTTCGCCGCGCAGTCCGGTGTCGACCCCCGCCAAACGCTCCGGCAGTTGCTGCTGCTGATAATTGAAGCAACAGAACCAGCCAAACAGAAACAATCCGGTCAAACAACGCCAAAAGCGCACGAGAATCAGCAAACAACACGTGCCTAGCAGCAGCGCAGCGTATACACTAAGAGGCATCAACTTTGGCAACATCGGTGCAACTGCTGACCCCAGCAGCGCGAAACCGGCAAGCCGGTACATAGCACGTCTCCGGAGAAACTCTCTTTTACGGATGGGCTACTACAGGCACGGCAAAACCGGTTCGTCCGGACCGATGTTCAAAACAAAGTTCTGATCTACAGTTTGTTCAATATCTGGTTTGTTTTCAGACCAACACATCGGGAGTCATGACTGCTGAGCAGGCAGTCGTAATGGTAGGTAATGCCAAGGCAATATTTCACAAAAGTTTCGCGCCAATTCAGGCAGAAAGAGCAACCCTGGTACCTGCACCCGTTCCGCTACATCCTGAGCCACCCCGTCTATTTTTCGGCAAACCGGCGCAGCGTTTGCCGGGCGATCTGGATCGGTGTGTTCTGCGCGTTTATCCCGATTCCCGGGCAGACCTTAGTGGCTGTACTGGCCGCTCTGGGTGCAAGGGTGAATATTCCGGTATCTGCGATCGGCGTTTGGGTCACCAACCCCCTGACTATGGCTCCGCTGTTTTATTTAGCGTACCGGCTGGGAGCAACCTTATTAAATGTACCGCTGGAGCCGTTCCCTTCGGATTTTTCTATTGAAGCAATCCGCGGGCTTGGCAGCGTCTGGACGACGACCTTATACGGTGGTTTATTTTTAGGACTGGCCAGCGCGACTCTGGCGTATATCAGCGCCAGTGCAATCTGGCGTTTGTCGACGGCATCACGCTACCGCATGCGGCGTGCGAAACGGAACAACGAAATCCAGCGCTAAGCACCGGACCATTCGGTTAAGCCACCCTGATCCAATTCCAGAACCCGGTCCATACGTTGCGCCAGATCAAGATCGTGCGTCACGACGATCAAACTTGAACCGGCCTGCTCGTTTAACTCAAGCATCAGATCAAATACGGTCTCACCGGTTTGCTTATCAAGGTTGCCGGTCGGCTCATCAGCAAGAATGACTGCGGGCCGGGTCACCAGAGCACGTGCCACAGCAGCACGCTGACGCTCACCACCGGACAACTCACCCGGCCGGTGCGTCAACCGCTCACCCAAACCTACCTGCTCCAATACATCAGTCGCACGCTGCAAGCTGTCCGACACGGCATCCTTACGCATCAGCAGCGGCATGGCTACATTCTCGAGTGCGGTAAATTCGGGCAGCAAATGATGGAACTGGTACACGAAGCCCAGCGCTTCATTACGCAACACGCCACGGTCACGGTTACTTAACGTTGCCAGGTCCCTGTCCTGCACCTCAACGGTGCCTGAAGTTGGTAAATCCAGACCGCCGAGCAACTGCAACAAGGTGGTTTTGCCGGCGCCGGAACGTCCGATAATCGCCAACCGTTCACCCGGTGCGACTGACAACTCAACATTAGTCAGTACATTCAAAGTCTGCCCCGCATCAGAGAAACTCTTATTGAGATTCCTGCAAGCCAGTACCGGTTTAGATTCTTCTGTCATAGTGTCAACCAATCGTGCATCAATCGTGTCGTAACGCATCAGCGGGTCGGGTAATAGCCGCGCGCCATGCCGGATAAATAGTAGAAAGTATCGCCAGAACAAATGCGATAAGCCCGACCTTACCGACGTCCGCCCAAATCAACTGACTCGGAAAGTCACTGATGAAATACACATCAGCAGATAAAAACTTAAAGCCGAACAGCATCTCAATGCCGCTCACTATAGCCGGCATGTTCCAACTCAGTAACACTCCGGCCAGCACGCCGAACCCGGCGCCAACCAAACCAATCAACGTGCCCTGCAACATAAAGATAAACAACACAGAACGCCGCGATGAGCCCAGTGACCGCAGGATACCAATCTCGGCACGCTTATCACGGACCACCATCACCAGCGTCGACACAATGTTGAAGGCCGCCACAGCCACCACCAGCAACAGAATGACAAAGATGATCGACTTGGTTAACTCGATCGAACGAAAGAAGTTGCTCTGCTGGCGGGTCCAGTCGGTAACGTAAACACCGCCACCGTAAGCTCTGGCTACCTGACGCACCAGACTGGCTGCACGCATCGGTTCGTTCACAGCCAAACGCATACCGGTCACGCCCTGCCCCATGCGCATCAGGCGCGCGGCATCACTAATGTGGGTATAAATTAACGTACGGTCGTACTCGTACATCCCTGCATGAAAGACCGCAGCGACGGTAAAGCGGCGCGTCCGCGGCATCAGGCCGGCAGGCGTCATCGTGCCCTGGGTTGTCAGCATCACGACTTTGTCGCCGACACTCAGGCCCAGTTCAGCCGCCAACACAGAACCGATCGCAATCCTGAAACTGCCGGGTTCGATATCATCAAAACTGCCGGCCGTAATGAGTTGGTCGATCGATGAGGTCGCCTGCTCTGCCGCAGGATCAACACCCAGGAGCTTAACGCCGGCGATATCCCGTGGTGACACAAGAATCCCCTGCCCCTCAACGAAAGCCGAAGCAGCGGCGACACCGGAATCATCGGCGGCCACCTCGTACATATAATCAACATCGGAGATAGCACCGTCGATGCCGGTAATAACGGCGTGCGAAACAATCGACAAAATACGATTCCGTACTTCCGACTCAAAACCGTTCATGACTGACAACACCACAATCAGCACGGTCACAGCCAGAGCAATACCAACGACCGAAATCAACGATATAAACGAAACAAAACGACTTTTGTTTTTCGAACGCAGATAACGCAGTGCCACGCTGAGTTCGTAAGGCTTAAGAATCACAGCACACCTCACTCATAACGCAACACCTCGGCAGGCTCGACGCCTGCCGCACGTAAGGCCGGATAAATAGTCGCCAACACGGTCATCACGAGCACCGCCACACTGGTCCAGACCACATCAGCAGTATGCAAATCAGAAGGCAATGATGTCAGGTAGTACAAATCAGCCGGCATAAACTCAAAGCCCAGAAGGCTTTCAAGCGCTCCGGCCAGCTTGTCGATGTTCAGTGCCGAATACACGCCCAGCGCGATACCGCACAGGCAACCCAGCCAGCCGATCATCGTGCCCTGAAACACAAACACCCCGACGATCGTGCCGCGTGAACAACCCAGCGTTCGCAAGATGGCAATGCCCGCACGCTTCTCCGTTACCACCATCACCAGACTGGCAACAATATTGAAAGCCGCCACACCAATAATCAGTGACAGCAATAAGGCCATCATTATTTTCTCGATACGCACGGCGCGGAAGTAACTCGCGTTCTCAATCGTCCAGTCACTGACCACGGCGCTGTCGCTAAACCGATTCTCTGCTATCCAGTTAGAAATAATGCCGGGTGCCGCAAAGATGTCATCGACCTTCACACGTATGCCGGAGACTTTATCGCCGGTGCCGAGCAACGCGGCTGCATCATCGATGTGAATGAGTGCACGGATCGAGTCATGATCCTGCAGCCCCATTTCAAAAATACCGGTAACCAGATAGCGACGCAGATTCGAGGTAAAGCCGCCGGGGCCGTTGCCTCTTTGCGGGACAAGCACGGTAATCCGCTGCCCGGGGATAACACCCAACTCACGCGCCAGACCGCTGCCCAGAATCACATGGGCACTGCCGGATGTTAATGAGTCGTAGGTGCCGCTCACCATGTGTTCATTGACCGAGGTCAGCTGTGATTCAGCCGCCGGATCCACGCCGGTCAGGATAGCCCCGGCCAGGTCACGGCCGGTCGACAGCATGGCTTCCATTTCTACAAACGGTGCACTCGCCACCACACCCGGCACCCTGTCCAGACTGGCAGACAACGATTCCCAGTCTTCTATACCCTCAGGATCGCTGACACTGGCATGCGAACTCATGCTGAGCAGCCGGTCACGCAGTTCGTTCTCGAACCCGTTCATCACCGACAACACCACGATCAATGCTGCCACGCCGAGCATTACGCCAAGCACCGACGCAACGGTGACAAACGACACATATTGACTGGCATTACGGGGCCGCAGATAACGCAGCCCGAGGAAGATCAGAAGCGGTTTTTTCAAGCAAACAGCTCCGGATTGATCGACACGCACAAAGACGCCCTATACACAAAGCCGTTAAATGGTTCTATCGATTGCGTTGTTTTAAGCATATCGGGGCGGTGCTATAGTCATCGGAGGCACTAAAAACACGAGGTTACCATGCTACGCAACGCTTTGTTCACCTTGGTACTGGGCGCTTTCGCACTACCAGGCACCGGCATCGCCGACACACTGCTTCTTGAAGATGTAGCGGCCTCACAGGAGTCTGCCGCGCAACGCCCTGCGAGGGGCATGACCATGGAAGAAGTGACCGGACGCTGGGGCGAACCTGCTGTGAAAGATGCTGCGGTTGGCGAGCCGCCTATTGTCCGCTGGGAATACACCGGCTTCATCGTGTATTTCGAAAGCAACGCAGTGATTCACTCGGTTAAGAAACGCAGCTGATTTTCAGTACCCCTTCGCATCCTCGCCACTCCCTGACAGACAGCGGCCCATAAGGTACGATTGCGCCCCCTGTAGATAGTTAGCGCACACCGGCGCAGGCCCTTAATTCATGAGCAGCCCGTTGTTTCCGGACAAATACTTTGTTGCCGATGTCCGTTATGGGCAGGCCTACGGCTGCGCGCCGGCTTTGTGGCTGCAACAATATCTGCATAAAGAAAACAAGCCGCTGGTCGTGGTCACACCGACTGTCGCCGGTGCCGAAAGCCTGCTGCATCAACTCAAATACTTTCTGGACAAGCCGTCGTCCTGCGCGTTGTTCAGCGACCCTGAAACACTGCCTTACGATCGCTTTAGTCCGCATCAGGATCTCATCTCGCGGCGACTCTCTACTTTAAGTGCGCTCGCCGACAACAAGATTCGCATTCTGGTAATTGCCGGGCCGACTCTGTTCTACCGTCTGCCGCCGCCCGATTACATTCGCAGCTTCGGTATCGCTTTAAAGAAATCCGATCGCCTCACACTCGAAGCGTTTCGCGGGCAACTCGAAATGTGCGGCTACGAGCGTGTCAGTCAGGTCAACAATCACGGTGAATACGCGTTACGCGGTTCGCTGATTGATTTATTCCCGATGGGCAGTGACAAACCCGCCCGTATCGATTTCTTCGATGATGAAATTGAGTCAATTCGCGAATTTGATCCCGACACACAGATCTCACAGGACAGTATTGATGCGTTAGAGAGCCTGCCGGCCCGTGAATTCGCATTAGACGACGCCAACATCAAGTTTTTCCGGCAACGCTTTCGTGAACGCTTTGAAGGCAACCCCAATCACTCCGACATTTACCGTGAAGTCAGTGAAGGCCGCAGCCCCGGCGGTATCGAAAACTACTTGCCGTTGTTTCATGAAGCCACCGCATCGATCTGGGATTACCTGCCGAAGAACACGCTGGTTGTCACCTTGGACGATGCGCAGGCTTCACTCACGGATGACTGGGAACAGATTCAGCAAAAACATGAACAGTACCGTCATGACGTCGAACGACCGGCGCTCGACCCCGAAGAATTGTTTATACCGCTGGAACAGCAACACAACGAATTGATGTCACGCAGCTGCATTCATCTGCTGCGCAATGAACTACCGGATGCCGATAACCTGCCGGCACGCCCTGCCCCCGCTCTACTGATTAACGCGCATGCCGATGAACCGGCGGAAGCACTGGGCGACTGGCTGGAATCGTCTGCAGGCAGCGCCAATAAAACTTTAATTGCCGCCGAGTCCCCCGGCCGGCGCGAGATGTTGGCCGACCTGCTGCGCAGTCGCGGCATACGGGCACCGGTGATCGATAACTGGCAGGACTTCAGCAACAGCGACGTACCACTGGCTATCGCCGTTGCGCCACTCGAGACCGGTGTGTTGTTGCCCGCAAGCAACCTCAACATCATTACCGAACAGGAACTGTTCGGTGCCACGCCGAGACGACGCCGGCAACGCAAGGTCCGTGACCCCGAAGCCATCCTGAGTGATCTGAACGACCTGACCGAAGGCGCGCCGGTAGTACATGAAGACTATGGTGTCGGCCGCTTCGTCGGCTTAACCCACTTTGACATGGGCGATATACCGACCGAATTCTTAACCCTCGAATATGCCGGCGGTGACAAGCTGCATGTGCCGGTCAGTTCGTTGCACTTAATTTCACGCTACAGCGGCGCCTCATCAGACACAGCACCGCTGCACCGCTTAGGTACCGACCAATGGGCCAAGGCACGTAAGAAAGCCAGCAAACAAATCCGCGATGTGGCGGCAGAACTGCTGGACCTTTATGCCAGACGGGCCGCCCGCACCGGCACGGCGCATCGCTTCAATGATCTTGATGCCGAAAAATTCGCCACCGGCTTCCCCTTTGAACTCACTGAAGACCAGGACAATGCGGTACAAGCGGTCCTGAGCGACCTGGCCTCTGACAAACCCATGGACCGGCTGATTTGCGGTGACGTTGGCTTCGGCAAAACCGAGGTCGCACTGCGGGCCGCCTTCGCCATCAGTTCCGCCGGACGACAAGTGGCATTGATCGCCCCTACGACACTGCTCGCCCAACAACATTTTCAGACCTTCTGTGACCGCTTCGCCGACTGGCCTGTCAACGTCGAGGTGTTGTCGCGCTTCCGCACCGCCAAAGAAACCAAAGGCGTGCTCGCTGAAATGGAAAAAGGTACCGTCGACATCGTCATCGGTACCCATAAGCTGCTGCAATCGGACATCCGCTTTAAAGATTTAGGGCTGGTCATCATCGATGAAGAACACCGCTTCGGTGTCCGTCAGAAAGAACAACTGAAATCGCTGCGTGCCGAGGTCGACATACTCACTCTCACCGCCACACCGATCCCACGCACATTGCATATGTCCATCGGCGGCCTGCGTGAGCTGTCGCTGATCACTACGCCACCGGAAACCCGGCTGGCCATCAAAACCTATGTGACCGAATGGGATGCCGGCACGCTGCGTGAAGCCTGCCAGCGTGAGCTGAAGCGCGGCGGTCAGATTTACGTCGTGCATAACCGCATTTCGGATATCGAGAAAGTGGCACGGGATATCGCCGAGCTGGTGCCCAATGTGGAATACCGGGTCGCGCACGGCCAGATGAACGAACGGGAGCTCGAGCAGGTCATGCTCGACTTCTACCATCGCCGCTTCAATATACTGGTCACCACCACGATTATCGAAAGCGGGCTGGATATTCCGAACGCCAATACCATCATCATCAACCGCGCCGACCGCTTCGGTCTGGCTCAGCTGCATCAGCTGCGCGGCCGTGTGGGTCGCTCCCACCACAAAGCCTTTGCCTACCTGCTGACACCGCCCCGCAAGGCGCTGAATACCGATGCCCAGAAACGCCTCGATGCCATTGAGTCACTGGAAGACTTAGGCGCCGGCTTTGTTCTCGCCACGCATGATCTTGAGATACGCGGTGCCGGCGAGCTGCTGGGCGAAGAACAGACCGGCCAGATTCAACAGATCGGTTTTACGCTGTTCTCTGAGTTGCTGGGCAAGGCAGTTAAATCAATCCGCGCCGGTGTCGAACCCGACCTTGAAGGCGAACACACCCACGGCCCCGAGATAAACCTGCACTTACCGGCATTGCTGCCCGAAGACTACATGCCCGACATTCATATGCGTCTGGTGCATTACAAGCGCATCGCCAGCGCTGACGATGCTCCGACGCTGCAACAGCTTCAGGTCGAGCTGATCGATCGCTTCGGCTTGTTGCCCGAACCCACCAAAGCACTGTTCCGCCAGACCGAGCTCAAATTGCAGGCCACGCACCTCGGCATCCGCAAAATTGAAGCCCACGGAGCTGCCGGTACCATCGAGTTCGACAAGGAAACCAAAGTCGATCCGGTGCAGCTGGTGCAACTGATCTCGGAGCAACCGGCCCGCTATTCGCTTGATAAGGAACAAAGGCTGCGTTTTACTGGCAATATGGAGCACGAAGATGCCCGCTTTGCCGCGGTGGCAGAGGTCATACAACTGCTCAGCAAGAGCGCTAAATCAAGCTAGAAATAGATTAACTATGATACATAAGTCACTATTTATAAAAGTCTTATTAACCGCTTCACTGTTGGTGACTGGCGGCGCTCAGGCCCAGACTCAGGCCACCGTAGATAAGATTTATCAGGTTGATCTGGTGGTGTTTCGCCACCTGAATGCCGGCGGAGTTTCAAGCGAAACCTGGCAGCGCCCCGACCCGGTCGATGAATTATCACTGGATGATCTGGAAGATATCGAAGACCTCTCGGAGCTACAGCAGATCCAAAGCGGTGAGCCGCTCACCGAAGAACTGGCCGAAGAAGAACTGCCGCCATCCAAGGTCTACTCAGGACCGGACATACTCAGTGCCGACGAGAACGGCAATCCACTGCTGTTCAGGCTTCTAAGCGAAGAAGAAGCCGGTCTGCAGGATGAGGCACAACGGGTCGACAACAGCAGCTACTACGAGCTATTACTGCACACCAGCTGGCAGCAGCAAGTCATCAGTAAGCGCTGGGCCGAAGCCTTCCCGGTTATCGCCGCAGGCGTTGAGCCATCGGTACTCGACGGCACTGCCCTGCTCTACAAAGAGCGCTACCTGCACGTTGCCCTCGATTTAGGCATTCCGATGAATGCCCGCAGCCTGATGGCAGGCAGCGGTGACCAATACACACTCAAACAATCCCGCCGGATTAACCGCAGCAGCGTATTGCATTACTTTGACCACCCGAAACTGGGTGTTTTAGTGATGGTGTCGGAAGTTAAGTTGCCCGAAGAAGACGGGGCTTTATAGGCGGTTTAACCAGCGCTTAAGCGCTGCGGGCAAAACCCTTATTCAGCTTACCTTCAGCGTGAGCCAGCAGCTCATCAGACCGGGTATCCCAGTCAGGCTCAATGCCCGCGACTCCGCAGGATACAGTCACAAACCGCGCCATTGCAGACCGGGGGTGATGCACGGCAAGGCCACGCACCTTTTCAGTAATTCTGTCGGCAACCACCTTGGCGTTTTCTGCCGAGGTATCCGTTAACAACACGACAAACCGGTCATCATTCAAACGGGCGCTTACGTCACCTGAACGACGTAAAGAACCGCTAATGGCATGCCCTACTTTACGCAGACAGGCATCACCGGCGTGCTTGCCGAAGACATCAAGATAATCAGTGAAATAATCGACGCCGATTACAATCATCGCCAGCTCGCGTTGTTCGCGGGCAGCCAGTACCCACTCGCGTTGCAATACTGCATTGAAGGTGTCGTTGTCATAGAGGCCGGTAGCCGCATCACGACCGGCACGCTTGCGCATAGCCAGCGTGGCATCTTCAGGATGTGCAGGATTAACCACCGAGATACTGCCACCCGATTCACAAACCGTGGCGTACCAGAAAGCAGGCTTACCCTTATCGTCGTATAACGCCGCCATCTCAAGCCGGATACCTTCGGCACCGCCCTGCTGGTTGCGACTTAACAAACGATTCGCCGGCACCTGATTCTCATCGGCATCTTTTACCGGCTGATGATCTTCTACCGAAAACCGGTGCCAGGGCTGACCGATCATCTCAGCCGCACTGAAACCTGATAACTCGGCTAACACCTGATTGACGAAAACTACAGGCACTTCAGCTTTACGCGCATCAAGCAACAAGGCACCACCGGAAGACAATTCCAGTATTTGTGACATCAGCTTGAGATCTTTTTTCTTCATTCGCGCCAAAAGCAAAACAGGGTTTTAAGAGAATCGGGTCGGGGAACCGCGTTCAGCCAGTACCACCGACCAACTGATTTTACTTATTCATGGGATTTCGAAATGTGACCGGCTTCACTGAACAGGAAGCGGATTATGTACGGAATGCGTCAGGCTGCCCGCAGCTGGCTAGTCTGCGCTGCTCAGGTATTCCAGCAGAATGTCGTGGGATTGCTGCATACAGGCGGCAACACTGGCCTCAATCTGGGCATGTATCGCCCCGCTGCTGCGCCCGGCAGCCTGATTGACGATACCCGACAGCGAGGCGTATTCAAGCCCGGCCTCAACAGCCAGAGCGGCCTCGGGCATAGCCGTCATGCCCACGATGTCGCAACCGTCACGTTCGAGCTTATTCACCTCGGCCGCTGTTTCCAGTCTGGGCCCCTGGGTAACCCCGTAAACGCCCCCTTCCGTCACCTCAATGCCACACGCTGACGCTGCTGCAATCAGTGACTGTCGCAAAGGCTCACTGAAAGGGTTAGTGAATTCAATATGATCGAGGGGCGGTGAACCTTCTTCGGCATCGTAAAACGTGTGTTCACGACCCCAGGTGTAGTCGATCATTTGATCGGGAATCACCAATGTGCCGGTTGCCGCACCACCAATTCCGCCGCAGGCGTTCAAGCTAATCACCCGTTCAACACCGGCATTACGCAGCGCATCGATATTCGCCCGGTAATTCACTTTATGCGGTGGGATTTGCGCCTCGGGCCCGTGGCGCAAAATAAAATACACCTCATGACCGGCATGCTTCCAGAGAGCCGCACTCACCCCTTCGGATGCATACCGTGTTGGCAAGACAAGCTGCTGAACATCATCTGCAACCGGTGCAAACTGCAGCGCACCGGTGCCACCTATGAGTCCAACTTTTTGACTGCCACCGGCCATCGCTTACTCCGCGCCCTCGTCCAGAGCATAAATCTCGGGTAAATGACGCCAATGGTGTTTGTAATCCATGCCGTAACCGAACACATACCGGTTTGGCACCATTAATGCCGAAAAGTCGGGGCGATAATCCGAACGCTGATCTTCATGATCCTTGGTAGCCAGCACGGCACTGACCACTTTGGCTGCACCGTTGGCCTGACAAGCCGCAACCACCGCCTCCAGCGTGATGCCCTGATCAAAAATATCGTCAAAAACGATCACCGTCTTGCCATGCATATCCAGACCGGGCTGCTTCACCCAGGCCAGCTCCTTACCTTCGAGGCCGGCCTCATAACGGGTTGCGTGACAGGTATCGAGCTGAAAATCACCGTCAAGTAATTGACTGATTCGTACCAGCGGCACCATTGCTCCCATCATGATTCCGAGCAGCACCACATCACCTTCGGCAACGATGGGCTGCAGTTCCGCAGCCAACTTTTGCAATGCTGCATCAATTTCTTCAGCGGTATAAATCACGCTCGCCGGGGGCAAGCCCTTGTTGTTCTGTCCCATAGTGCTTCCTGCTTCGTAATTAACTATCCGTGCAAACTCAATTCATCAGGCTCAAGGCCGCTTTGCAATTCCTTACGCACAGCACGCCATTCATCGGTGCCGTACACCAGTTCAATTGTCTTCGGGCGGCGAGAACGCATGGCCGCTATCCGTGTGAAGCTGACCGGTGACAAATACTCGTGCTCATCAAGAGCCAACTCATTTACCGTGGCGCGGGCGGCCTCCGGGTTATTACAGATCAATGCCATGTCGGCACCCGCGGTAAGTGCCGTGCGGGTGCGGTCCTGCACACTGCCCGCCTCTTCCGCGCCGCCCATGTTTAAGTCGTCTGAAAAGATCGCACCCTGAAAACCAAAGTGCTCACGCAGCTGATTCTGCAACCAAAACGGCGACAGACTGGCAATTTCGGAATCGATTTCGGTGTAACGAATGTGCGCCACCATCACCGCTTCGAGACCGTAATCGAACAGGGTTTGATACGGCATAAGATCGGCCGTTAAGTCGGAATACGGACGATTGTCTTCAGGCAATGCCAGATGCGAATCGATAGTCACACCGCCGTGGCCCGGAAAATGTTTGGCCGTGGCGGCCATGCCGGCACGATGCATACCCTGCATATAGGCCAGTGCCAAACTACCCACGACATCAGGGCGTTCATGCAATGCCCGGTCGCCAATGACTTCGCTCAGCCCGTAATGCAGATCGACAACCGGCGCAAAACTAATGTCGATGCCTAAATCCAGAATTTCGGAGGCCATTAACCAGCCGTGCAGACTGGCCAGATGCCGTGCCTGCTCAGGCTCGGTGTCATACAAGCGCCCGATACGTTGCAACGGCGGCAATTCAGTAAAACCTTCACGGAAACGCTGCACGCGCCCGCCTTCCTGATCTACAGCAATCAACAAGCCGGAATCACGTACGGATTTAATCTGACGCACCAGCTCGGACACCTGATGACGGTCGGCAAAATTACGGGTAAACAGGATCACGCCGCCAATCAACGGGTGCTGCAAAAACTCCCGTTCTTCAGCAGTCAGTTCATGCCCCGCCACATCGACCATCAAAGGACCCAGACTCATAGTGCCAACATCCGACTCAACATTAATCTCAAGGGTTAATCTGCACGGTCATGCCCGGCTCAAGCTGATCAAACAACTCAATGACCTGCTGCATATCCATACGCACACAACCGTGCGAAAAAGGTACCCCCATGGGGTCTATCGGGGTCGTGCCGTGGATATAAATATAGCGGCTTTTAGTATCAACGTTACCGCCCTCATTGGTACCCGGCTCGGCACCGCTGAGCCAGATGATCCGGCTTAGAATCCAGTCGCGGTCAGGGTGTTCTGCGTGTAACTGCTCGGACCAGACTTCGCCGGTCGCTTCACGACCGACAAACACCGCACCGGGCTCTGCCGCATCGCCAATGAGCTCATCAATAACGTGAGCACCGCGGGGTGTGCACAAACTGCCTTCCTGCTCACCCGGCCCGAACGCCGATGTAGACACACCGTACTCAGCCACAACATCAGCACCCGCCTTCAGCCAAAGCCGCTGCTTGGAAATACTGATCTCAACTGTTCGATCGGTGTGCCGTTCGCTCATTAACGCTCCGGTGCAACAAATAAAGCCATGGACTCGACGTGGCCGGTCTGCGGGAACATGTCCATCACGCCAGCCTGAACCAGCCTGTAGCCCAGCTCCTCAACTATATACTGACTGTCACGGGCCAGCGTACCCGGATGGCACGAAACATAAAGAATTTTTGCCGGTTTCATCTTACCGACGACAGGCAATATCTCCTGGGCACCGGCACGGGGCGGATCAAGCACCACCACATCGTAATCCTGCTTCAACCAGCTCACGCCTTCCTGCTGCAACGCTTCAACTTCAAACAGGTTGGCGGTGTGAAACTCGGTGTTATCAATATTATTGAGCTCTGCGTTTCTACGAGCCCCTTTCACCGTGCGCACTTCGCCTTCGACACCGGTAACGTGAGCGCAATGCTGCGCCAACGGCAAACTGAAATTACCTAAGCCACTGAACAGGTCGAGCAGCTTTTCATCACCCTGCAAGTCCAGCCAGTCGATAGCCTGGGCAATCATGCCTATGTTGATCTCATGGTTAACCTGAATGAAATCAATCGGCCCGAACTCAATCCGTATGTCGCCGTCTTTACCCGGCATCAGGTAGTGCAGATTTCCGGGCGGCTCCATGGAGTCCAGCTGCGTAATCGTATCGGGACCTTTGCGCTGAAGTAACACGATAATGTTTTCACGCTCACCGAACTCACGCAGCAACGCTTTATCGTCATCAGTGGGTTCGTCCAGTACTCTGAACACCATGCTGATTTCGCCGTCACCGACACTGGCTTCCACCTGCGGCAGACGACGGTTAATGCTCATTTTGGCAATCATGTCCTGCAGCACCGGCAACAACTCACTCAACCGCGGGAACACGGTTTTGCAACTGTCCATATCGGCAATAAACGGTTTGACCCGCTCACGGAAACCGACCAGCACACGACCCTTGCCATCGACGTTCTTCACGCCGAAACGGGCCCGGCGGCGATAACCACCCGGCGCACCCACCAGAGGCGGCATGACCTGCTCGGGCCGGACACCGCCACCTAAGCGTTCAAATGCCTGCAT
>Ga0070729_10003121_pt1 | contig 19846 bp, 19 predicted proteins | sample tdDd472_FD_66725 | JGI IMG/M metagenome (GOLD analysis project Ga0070729, IMG submission 66725) | Marine sediment microbial communities from the Atlantic coast under amendment with organic carbon and nitrate - tdDd47.2 | ecosystem: Environmental > Aquatic > Marine > Coastal > Sediment | place... | reverse complement strand
TTCTGGTTCTGGTTCTGGTTCTGGTTCTGGTTCTGGTTCTGGTTCTGGTTCTGGTTCTGGTTCTGGTTCTGGTTCTGGTTCTGGTTCTGGTTCTGGTTCTGGTTCTGGTTCTGGTTCTGGCTCTGGCTCTGGCTCTGGCTCTGGCTCTGGCTCTGGCTCTGGCTCTGGCTCTGGCTCTGGCTCTGGCTCTGGCTCTGGTTCGCTGCGCTTGGATTCTTCTATTGTTCGATCCTGCGAGTCTCGGATCTCATCTTCGTAGATTAATTCTATTTCATTTTCTTCGTCTACTTCAGGAGCTGCAGGAACTTGAACCTGCTGAAGTACAGGCATGGGTGGCATCTGGATGACCTGTTGTTGAGGTGGCATTATTGTAATATTTTGAGCTGGAGGAGGAGCCTGTTCCGGTACAGGTTGCGGGCTTGTGCTTTCGGGATTGCCTGCTATACTCTGATCAACACCTTCCACTTCTTCATCTTCAAATAATTCGGAGTACTCATCAATATCTGAAAAATCTTCTGCTGATTCTTCGAGGAATAGAATTTCTTCCGGTTCATTTATCTGTATGACCGGTTCCATACCACCTATATCTATTATGCTTATCGATTCTTCATCATCAATAGGAAAGTTATCAAAAAGAAAATCTTCAAAATTAAAAACATTTTCCTTGTAAACGGATTCAGCCCATTTCTGAAGAGTGTTTATATTCTGATCATTCTGGTTATCCAGTTTTTTCTCATAGTTTTCAACAGCTTTTTCATATTGATCAAGAGTTTTGGATATGCTATCCAGATCTTCAGTTTTTTCATAATTATTGAGATTGTTTATCTCTTTATTTAGTAGATCAATAGCTTTTGCCTCATTGCCGGTTTCTGTATAAGCATCAGCCAGGATATAAATCAGATCCGATTCCTCTACTGTTTCTCTGAATGGTTCCAGAATTTGCACAGCTGCATCTGAATCGCCCTGCTTCTGTTTCAGTTCAGCCAGTTTGAATAGAGCTTCTTTATTCTCCGGATCCAGTTTCAGGAATTTGCTTAGATAGAATTCAGCACGATCAATATCATTGTTTTTTAAAAATGTCTTCGACAGTGAAAAATAAATGTCTTTTTCAGTGGGATGTATAGACAATAACTCATCAAGTATAGCCTCTATGCTATTCTCCCGTCCTGTTTCAGCAAAGAGAATAGATTTCAATCTGAGTGCTTCGGGATTATCCTTATTCCTGATTAATATATGCTCTAATGTTTTTTCCGCCTCTTCAAATCTACCCAGATTTATTAGAGTCAGGCATATTTTTTCTTTTATCTGAAGATTTGAAGGATCCAGATTTAATATTCTATTGAGTTCTTCAAGTGAACTAACATTATCATTTTTTTTCTCATACAGTTTCTGGAGATTTTTTGCGGCTCCGATGTATGAGGGATTTTTCTTGATTATCGATTTTAAATGTTCTTCGGCTTTATCAATTTCGCCTTTTTTTATCAATAGAACAGCAATATTATTTTCCGCTTCTTTATTCTCTGGATTTATTTCAATAACCTTGTTGAATAGTTCCAGAGCTTCATCTTCTTTTTTCTGCTTCTGCATGGAAAGGGCAAGATTGTTCAGTCCTTTATCCCAGTCGGGGCTTCTCTTCAGTGAACTGGAAAAATCTGATTCTGCAGTTTGAAAATCTCCATTGGCGAGATGAGCAACTCCTCTATTATATAGTAATCGGGCATTGTTATTGTCGATGCTCAAACCTCTATTATACAATTCGATTGCTCGAGAGTATTCCTGTCTGGATTCATATATGGTTCCAAGGTTGTTATAAGGTTGTATAAATGAAGGATCTTTGTTTATTGCTGTTCTATAGGCTTTTTCTGCATCGGTTATTCTATCTAACTGCTTGTAGACATTTCCGAGATTATAATAGATATCTGGTCTATCCGGTGCAAGATTTACAGCTTTTAAAAGCGCACTTAATGCTTTATCATAGGCTTCGTTTTTCTTGAACATTATACCTAGGTTATTTAATGCTTCATGAGATTCTGGATCAATTTTCAAAGCTAATTTGAATTGATTTATAGATTTGAGATTATGCCCGGTTTCTCCATAAACAGCACCTAGAAGTATTCTTGCATGATAATTTTCGTCATCTTTCAGCAGAGATGTGAGCAGCTCTTCTGCTAAGGAGAATTCTTCTATGTTAAATGCATTGGCAGCTCTGTTAAGAACTTCCTGTATTTCCTGCTGCTCCACTATTTACCTCATGGACTGATGCTTATCTCTCTGGAAAATACACTTTCCAGTCTGGGACTTAATGATTTATATGAAGTTACTGCAAAATAATATCTTTTATTTTCCAGGTCTTCTAAAATTATAGAATTTTCAGAACCGGAATCAATAGGGCTTCCTAAAGAGAAATACTGACCAGGCTCTTCTCCATAATAAATCAGATATCCTTTTATTTCAGGATTTATTGATTTTTCCCAGGATAATGCGATATTTCCATTTTCTTTTTTGATGGTCAGACCAATAGGAGGAGAAGGAGCATCAGCTTTTTTATAGGATATTTTGATATTGCTGAGAACCGGCGCATTTTCAGTGGCCATTTCAGAAAAAAGTTGAGATCTGATTTTTAAAAATTGCCCTTTAATGTTGAGGGGGCTAGATGGAGCAAAATCAATCCATTCTGCATTAGGAGAAAATAAGTCAAATTTATCATTGGATATCGATAATTGATATTTGATTGCTGTATTTTCTGGAAGGGAGCTTTCAGTTTCGATGGTGATCAACTGTGAATCCGGAATTATCAAGTCAATAACAGCTGTTTCAAGATAACCGGAAGGTGAGTATTTGTGTAAAGCTGGATTATCAATAATCCTCTTGCTGATTCTGAACTCATCAATCAATCCGGAATAATTTTCTCCAAGCTCAATAGGAAAACTCTGCTGATTTCCAATAATGGGAATATTGAATTCTTTAGATTCGTTTCCTGTTTTGGTCGTATATGTATTGTCCGCTGGAATATTATTGATTTTATACTCCAAAAGGCCAGTGTTGCTGTTAAACGTGATCATATGGTGAGACCATGTTCCCGGGATCATTTTATCCCCAGACAGTGAAATCCTATCAATTGTGTTGTCGGGATTGAGAAAAAAATTCTCAAAATCCCATACAAGTCTTCTGTTGTTTATTGTGCATCTTATTTCCTGGGGAATGAGATGCTGGTCTTTCATATGCAGTCCTTTCCACAGGAAAACAGTTGAACCTTCTTTCAATGTAGCAGGCAACATTCTGAATTCCAGAGAAAAATCACCCCAGACAGTAGAAGGAAAAAACATAGCTGTATCATCAGCTTCAATCATCAGAGGATCAGCTCCATCAAAAAAAGCGGCACCACCACCAAGAGTCTCTTCCGATTTCAAATAACTGATTCTATTTTTTATTATATAGTTTCCTGTTTTGTCGTGATTCATGGAATCATTCAAAGGTAGAATCATATCTGAAAATTTATCCGGGATATACTCGTTGTCTGATGTTGTAATATCGAGAAATCCCCGTTTACCATCTATTAGGGTCAGATTTGTTAACTGAACATCGTTCCAGAGATCTTCTTCTCCCAGGTATATGTTGGAGACTTGCCCGTATAGAACAGCCTGGCTAAAGAGAATAATTATTAAAGTAATTAAATAAGCAGTATATTTTTTTAACATTCTTATGTACATTAATATCGGAATTATATGAAAGATAATAAACCTAAAATAGCTGATTTTAAGAATATGATAAAAGAGTTCCCTTTGTCACCAGGTATTTATATTATGAAAAATAAATACAAAGAAATTATTTATGTGGGAAAAGCTCGAATCCTCAAGAATAGGGTCGGATCATATTTCAACATCGGGAAAGATATAAAAACATCTTTCCTTGTTTCTCAGATACATTCAATTGAATACACAGTAACAGAAAATGAATATGAAGCACTTCTTCTTGAAAATAACCTGATAAAGCAATGGAAACCCAGGTTTAATATTGATCTGAAAGACGGGAAAAGCTATCCCGTTATTAGAATCACTAATGATGAATACCCAAGAGTTTTCAGAACCAGATCTGTTGTTGAAGACGGATCATCATATTTCGGTCCTTATCCCGATGTAAAAAACATTGATCGTTATATAGAATTAATCGATAAACTATTTCCCTTGAGAAAGGGGAGCGGCAAGATGAAAAAAAGAGAATCACCTTGCCTTTATTATCATATAAAAAGGTGTCCGGCTCCATGTGTCGATTATATTTCACTGGAAGATTACAAATCCCGAGTCCGAAAAATAAAAAGTTTACTCTCTGGAAAGACAGTAACTCTGGAAAAAGATCTTAAAAAAGAGATGTTAGACGCCTCTTCGGAATTGGATTTTGAAAGAGCAGCAGAAATCAGAGATTCTATGGAAGCTATTAGTAAACTAAACGTTGAACAGAGAATTATTGATTTTGATTCAAAAAGCAGAGATTACATAGGATCTGTATTCTCGGGAAATGACTTTTCCTTTGCCGTTATGCAAATGAGAGGAGGGAAGCTTCTCGGGAGGGATATATTCCGCTCTTCTTATGCAGGAGAAGTCGAAGATGCTCTGACAGAATTCATTATTCAATACTATGGAACAGGAAGAAAAGAATTGCCTGAAAAAATCTTTATTGGCAATTTTGATGTTCCTCTGCTCAAAGAGTTTTTCCGTCTCGAGAAAAATGAAGAAAAAATAATTTATAAAGTTAATGATAAACGTGATAAATCGGTGATGAAAATGGCAGAGGAAAATGCCCGGATTGACCTTGACAAGCTGTTGATGGAAAAGGGAAATATACCCGCTCTTGAAGAGTTGAAACTTCTGCTGAATCTTCCAACTCTCCCCCGAAGGATTGAAGGATTTGATATTGCACAGTTAAATGGACAGTTTACAGTAGCGTCACTTGTTTCATTTAAAGACGGAAATCCCGATAAAAAAAACTACAGAAGATTGAAAATGAAAAGCCTTGATGGAAAAATAGACGATTACAAATCAATTTCAGAAGCTGTCTCAAGAAGATATACAAGAGTGCTCAATGAAGATCTTGAAAGACCGGATCTAATTCTTATTGATGGAGGAAAAGGCCAGGTCAGTTCTGCGTATTCTGTACTTCAGGCACTTGGCCTTGATATCCCCCTGGCTGGATTGGCAAAAAGAGAGGAATTAATCTACTTACCAGGCTTCGATCTTCCCGTTGATTTGCCCGATGGAAATCCAGCATTAAGAGTTCTTCAGTATGTGAGGGATGAAACCCATCGCTTTGCCACAAATTACAATCAATCTTTGAGAAAAGGCCGATTATCTCTTTCCAGCCTTGAGAGTGTACCGGGTATCGGTGAGAAAAAAGGGATGAAATTGATTAAAACATTCGGTTCTTTACAGGGAATCTATGAGCAGAAAGCGGAAGACATTGCAACAACTGCTGGAGTTAACGTTAAGATAGCAGAAACCCTGAAAGCATATCTGTCAGAAAAATTAAAATAGAACTTACTTTTTTATACATTTGTACAGAAACATTTCTATAATAGCATCCTGCATTTCTGTTTTGACAGTTCTCAGTCGATGGTCGTATTCTTCTGTTAAGGTGATTATCTTTTCAAGTTCACTTGTTTTGTATTTTCTAACACCATCCATATAGGTTTTCTGATTTTTTTTACCGCGAATATTGCTTTTGAGTAAAGCCTCAGTCTGTGGAATCCTCTGTGAAAGTAGAGAGCTCAGGGATAAAAGATTTTTGAATTGCCAGAGCATTCCACTCAATAATTGTACAGGCATGGTTTCTTTAGCAAGAACAATACTGCTCAAAACATCCAGAGCTGGTTCCAATTCCCTCTTGCATACTTTTTCAAATAAGGTGAACACATTTTCCTCACGACTGTGATAGAGAAAATTTTCAATATCCTCTTCGGTAATTGTGGCGCCCTCTTTGAAATAAAAAGCCAGTTTCTCACAGTCATTTCTCATAGAATCTGTATTATTTTCAATCATCTCCAGGAGCATTTCAACTGCATTGCGATCGATATTGAGACCTTTCTTTCTGAAAAAGGATATAACCCAGTCCATTTTTCTATTTTCAAATAATTCCCAGAACATTTTTTTCTGAGCAGCAGGGATAGCTTTTTCAATCTTAGTTTCAATTCTATTTCCATCACTGATGAGGATCAAAGTAACATCATCAGCAGGCGATTTACAGTAGTCGACTAGCAATTCCACAGCATTTTTCTTTTTTATATCTTCACAGTTGTTTATCAGAACAATTTTATGTGATGAAAAAAGAGATCCATTTTTCATTATTGATACAATTTCACCGATTTCCGTGTCATATGGATAGAAACGGTATTTTTCAGGATTGCCATATTGTTTCGTTATATTTTTTTCCAGTTTGCTGATAAAATCTTTCTTTTCACCATTTTCCGGACCGAGAAGGAGATGTATGTTATTACTCATAATTTCTTAATATCTTTACCAGTTTCCCAAGGACTTTTATGTTTTGTGTATAAATTGGTGAATAGGCATCATTTTCAGCCTTGAGTTTCACCCTGTTCTTCTCTTTGTAGAATCTTTTCAATGTAACAGCATCATCAATCATGGCAACAATGATCTCTCCATTTTCGGCGGTAGGATTCTGTTTGATAATTGCAGTATCACCATCTAGGATTCCTGCATTTATCATGCTGTCACCTTGAACTTCGAGAGCGAAATAATCCCCGGTTTTCAGCATACTCGATGGTATAGACAAATAACCATCAAAGTTTTCTGAAGCCATTAACGGCAATCCGGCTGCTACATGTCCCAATATCGGAATAGAGAGAATTTCATTTTTATTGTCATCTGAAGTTATTTCGATGGCTCTTGATCTATTTGTATCGCAGGCTATAACGTCTTTTTTTTCAAGGGCTTTTACGTGGTCGTAGGCGCCCTTTACAGAAATTTTAAAATTCTGAGCAATTTCTCTTATAGTCGGAGGATATTTATGAGAGTCAATAAAGGCTTTAATAAAATCCAGAACTTGAGATTGTCTTTTTGTTAGATCTTTCATTTTTTTACCGCTATATCAAATTTTTTAATCTTGCTGTGCAGATTGCTGGGATATATTCCCAATACTTGTGCTGTTTTACTGATATTATAGTTGTTTTCCTTAAGATAATATACCAGAAGTTGTGTTTCAAACTTATCTTTTGCCTCATTCAGTTTTAAATTCATATAGTCATTTAATCCTGAGCGATCACTGCTACCAGCTTTTTCTCCCAGATAAGTCCTGACAGACTCTTCTGAAATATTCTGTTCATTACACATAATATTAACACGTTCGAGAAAATTTTTAAGCTCCCTAATATTTCCCGGCCAGCTATATTTCTTCAGGATTTTCAATCCTTCTATAGATATGGTTTTACTTTCAGTACCTTCTTTTTTAAATTTATCCATGAAATAGCCGATTAGTTCATTAAGATCGCCGGCTCTGTCCTTTAGAGAGGGAAGTTTTATAGGAATAACATTCAACCTGAAATAAAGGTCTTCTCTAAAATTCCCTTTTTCGATCTCTTCCAGTATATTTTTATTTGTCGCTGCTAATATCCTGACATCCACACTAATTGATTTTTCTCCACCGACTCGTTCAAACTGCATTTCCTGCACAGCACGTAAGACTTTTGCCTGTGCACTTAGCGACATATCTGCAACTTCATCGAGGAATAGAGTTCCCCCATCTGCAGCTTCGAATTTTCCCTTTCTCTGAGAGGAGGCCCCGGTAAATGCTCCTTTTTCATGACCGAATAATTCACTTTCAATAAGATTGTCGGGAATAGCTGCACAGTTGACTTCGATAAAAGCTTTATTTCGCCTGTTGCTTCTTAAATGGATTTTCCTTGCGACAAGTTCCTTTCCTGTTCCGTTGTCTCCGGTGATCATTACTCTGGAATCGGATTTAGCACTCTGTTCAATAATCTGATTCACGGTATTCATCTCTTCTGTCGCACCGATCATTTTATCCTCTAGCATCAGTTGAGTTTTCAGATTTTTATTTTCCTGTTTAAGGTTTTCAAGTTTTAACGCATTTCTCGATAGGTTTAAGACTCGGTCCATATCGAGAGGTTTCTCTATAAAATCAAAAGCTCCAATCTTAATAGCATTTACAGCAATATCGACATTGGCATGACCTGAGATAATAATGACTTCAATTTCGGAGAATTCTTTTTTGATTTCTTTTAAAACATCAATTCCACCCATGCGGGGAAGCCAGATATCGAGGAGAACCAGCTCGATTTTAGTTGTTTTCAGAAGATGAAGACCTTCGAATCCATCACCGGCTGTGTGTACTGTATACCCCTCATCTTCGAGAATATCCTGAAGTATTGTCCGTATCGACGGCTCATCGTCGATGATTAATATACTGTTCATTTTTTTACCTCTATTGGGATGTCTATATAAAATGTTGTTCCTGAACCTTCCTGAGATTCCAGCCAGATTCTACCTTTATGATCAAATACAATACGCTCGATGATTGAAAGACCAAGGCCTGTTCCATCATCCTTTGTTGTAAAATAGGGATGAAATACTTTTGAAGAATTTTCTTCAGAGATTCCAATGCCGTCATCTTGAATCTGTATTCGGCAATAACTTGTGTATCCCTTTATAACAATATCTGTACGAATTTTTATAATACCTTTGGAATTCATAGCTTCAATAGAGTTTTTAAAAAGGTTTATAAAGACCTGCTTCATCTGATTTCTATCAACATTTATGAGTATGTTCTCATTTATTGGAATCACCTCAAAGGATATTTCCGAAAATGTATCGGAGTAAATACCGATGCTTTCTGAAATGAGATCCTTCAATTTTATGCTCGAAGGTTCAAGTTTCGGCAATCTTGCAAAATTTCGGAACTGGTGGAGCATGGAATCAAGGCTATCAACTTCATCAATGATTATGCTCATAGAAGGCTCGAGTATTTTTTTTATTTCACTGGAATCTTTTTTTCGCAGAACTCTCTGAGCAGCCAGTTTAATCGGAGTCAGGGGGTTGCGGATTTCGTGGGCAAGGCGCTGGGCAATTTCCTGCCAGGTTGTAACTTTTTCAGTCTGGAGGATCTTGATTCTCGATAACTCCAGTTCATTAATCATCTGGTTAAAAGAATTGATCAGAATTGCCAGCTCATCATTAGATGGACTCAGTATTCTGAAAGAATAATCACCATCGGCAACTCTCTTTGTCGCTTTCTCAAGTCTTTCGATTGGAACTGTGACATCTTCACTAAGAGTAAAGGCTGTTAATACGGTCAGAAAGATAAGGGGTATGGCAAAAAAGAGATAAATAAAAATCATATAAATAGGAAAAGCATGTTGAAATTCTTTAAATTGACTGAATTGATCAACAGAAAATGTCAATTTCGCGGCATTGATACTGAAGTTTTCCGGAATTCTGAAAGATATCAATAAATGAAGATCTTTATTTTCTATCCTGTAGTATTGTTTCAGACTCAGTATTTCAATCCCGTTGCTTGATCTTTTTGGTTGTATTCCCGGAGTTAAAGATAAAAAACTGGAAGATTCGATTCCACATGTGGAATCTCCGAAAAAAGACTCCTCACTATCAAAATAAAATTGAATGCTGCTGATTGAATGATTGAGCCCTTTCAGTGTTGACCACAGAGATTGAGGATCTTTGTAGTATTTAATGATTACTGAGGAAATTTCTGATGAAGTATTCAAATCTTTTATATCATCGAGATATGTTCTGTAATAATCAAGAGCGATTTCAAGCCCTCCATCGAGGGCATTACCCAATCTGTCATCGAACCATTTCTCAGTAGAGACATTTATAAATTTGAATGACAGAATGGATTGAGGAATCGCTGAAAATAATACAATTATAGTAAAATACAAGATAAGTTTGGATTTTAATCGGACTCCTGGATAATTCTTTTTCCGCAGTCTGTACAGTTTAATCAAATAGTAAATGATAAAAATCAGAAGAAATAGGGGCAGTAGAACTGCCAGTGGAATAATCAGTGGAATTGAAGACTGATTTATTGAGTTTATATCTTTTAATATCTGGTCTGTGAAGAAGAGAAAAAGGACTATTATCAGCAGATAAAGAAGAATGACTGAGTACAAAGTTTTATTGGATAAATTCTGTTGTTTCTTAAATATCATCTTTATTCCTGAACCAATTCTCTATATAACCAACCTGTGGTATTCAGATCATTAAAATTTATCAGGTGCAGTATATTAAATGGTTGCAGATAAATTTTATTTATAAGTGTTGCCTTGATTTTAACATAATAATTACTAATTTCATTTGTAATCCTTTTATTGTCGGGAACGGTGATTTCGTGATTTAAAAAGCTATTAAGGAAAGTTAATTTATTGTCAAAGAATGAAATTTTTTCATTCTCTGTCAGATTGTAGCTTTTGGAAAATATATCTATATCAGCATCTTTATAGATTTTGACATTATCAATAAGCTCATCTCCAAATATGCTATAGGGCAAAGATCTTTTTCTGTATAATTTTATTTGAATATATATCTGTGATTTATACCCCTGATCGAGAGAATCAAACAAAGCAGAAATATTCACATCGTTAATTTTATGGTGTATTGTTAGCTCAGGAGAACTTTTAATTTCTATCTGAGCGGAAATTGCCTCAGATTCAAAAGCAATTATTAAAAAGAAAAAAAGGGGGAAAATCCATTTCCCCCGAAAATTATTCTTCTTCAAATTTCTTTTCAAATAATGATGCAATAGCATCAACGGCTTCATTTTCATCACAGCCCTCAGCAGAGACAATGATATCAGTTTTATAACTTGCACCAAGAGTAATTATACCCATAATTGATTTGGCATTAATTTTCTCAGATTCTTTCTCAAGAAATATATTGGACTCAAACTGACTGGCTGTTTGTACTATTAAAGCAGCTGGTCTAGCGTGAATACCAGCTCTATTTTTTATAGTTGTTGTTTTCTGTTTCATCTTATGTCCTGTTAATTATTGTTTTCAAGGTATACCTTTCTGGCATTCTCAGACTCGAGCCATTGAATTATATTTTTATTAAATTCTCTGGCGGAATACTGACCTTTCTGTTTTAATCTTTCATTTAGAGCTGCAGTTTCGATAATTATTGGAATATTCCTACCAGGTTTTACAGGTATCTTTAAATATGGAATGTTCACACCTAGAATATCAATACTAATCTCATTAGCTCCTATTCTATCATACATCTGATTAGAATCCCATTCTTCTAATTGAACAACGAAATCAATTTTTTTATCATCACTGATGGCTCCAACCCCGAAGATGTGGGATATATTGATAATTCCCAATCCCCGAATCTCCATATGATGTCCTATGACTTTGTTTGTTCCAGAGCCTATAAGGTTGTTACCACTTACACATTTTATCACTACAGCATCATCGGCAACGAGTCTGTGACCTCTCTCAATAAGCTCTAAAGCGGTCTCACTTTTCCCGACTCCACTGTCTCCCTGAATCAGAACTCCGCTTCCGGCAACTTCGACCAATACTCCATGAACAGTTTTCTGCGGAGCGAAATAATTACTCAAAAGTCGGATTAGGCGTACAGAGATTTCCGATGAAGTCAAAGAACTTATTAAAACAGGTGTATTTGTTTTTTCTGCAATGTCCAGAAATGATTTATCGGGAGTCAGATTATGGCTGAATATACAACAGGGAAGGGTAAATGAGAATAATTTTATTATAGTATCGATATTGCCTTCTTCAGTCAGTTTTTGAAGATAAGCATATTCTCCTCTACCTATCAGTTGAATTCTTTTCTCAGCGAAATTTTCATAAAAACCGCTTAGAGGCAGACCTGGCCTATTTAATTCGGGTACAGATATTTCTCTAATCAGCCCTTTTCTTCCTGAAAGGCACTTCAATTCAAGTGCATTGTGTTCTTTTAGGTCCAGATCCAGTAAATCCAGAACAGTTAACGTTTTCATATACTCACGATTATATTATATTTTACTCGAATAAAAAAGGAGAGGTTAATACCTCTCCTTTTTTTATTTATTTCAATGTTGCTTGATCTTCTCTTTTTCTTTTGAAACTTTTATCAACATCTTATCAAAGATCTCATCAATTGCCTTATATAACTCTCTTTCTTCTACTTTAATATGACTATTTTGACCCCACCTGAAGTGGATATTGGACTCTACGATAAAAAAACCCTTAGTCTCTTTTTTAATGATAATGTGAAGATCGACTATTAAATCGTCAACAAATTCCAGTTTTTCAAGCTTTTTCTCAATGTACTCGCTTGTGTTTTCACTAACATTGTAATGAACACCTTTCACATTTACTGTCATATCAGCCTCCTGAAAAATTTAGCGCCTGAAAGACGGCATAATATCTAACTCCTTCCGGTACTTAGCTACTGTCCTTCTGGCAATATTTATACCTCTCATTTTCAAAAGATCAGAAATCTTTTGATCAGAGAGTTTTTTTTCACTTTTAGATTCTTCGATTATTTCTTTGATAACTTCTTTTACAGCGGTTTTTGAATTCCCCGATGAAACGGCGTTAGTAAAAAAGTATTTTAATTCGAAAACACCCCATTCTGTCTGTATATATTTTCCCCTGGAAATTCGAGAGATAGTTGATTCATTCATTCCTATTTCAGTAGCGATGTCTTTTAATGTGAGAGGAACCAAAAATTTGGGACCTTTTCTGAAAAAGTCTCTTTGAAACTCTACAATAGCCCTGGAGGTTTTCAGTAGAGTTGAATTCCACAATGTGATTGTATTCATAAACCATTTGGCATCTTTAACAGAGGAGCTGACAAATTTGTTTAATTCTTTCTGTTCTTTATCATTGTCAGCTTTATTATTCATCAGTTCTTCAAAGTAGGAATTTATTTGAAGAACAGGGATTTCCTCTTCATTTATCGTGAGAAAGAAGTCGCCATCTCTTTTTTTAACAATTAAATCAGGGATTACATAGGACGGCTTCTCAAATGAAAATTCACGCCCCGGGAAAGGATCCAGGTATCTTATATAGTCTAGAATTTCTACAACTTCTTCCTGTGTAAGACCGGTTTTTTTAGAAATTTCCTGATATTTTCCTCTATTGAGAAGTTCCAGATAGTTTTCAATAATATTTTCCGTTCCTTCAGGACCGGTTCCAATTATTTCAGCTTGTACTTTTAAAGACTCAATATAATCAGTCGTACAGATACCAATAGGATCAAATTGCTGAATTATTGATTTTACTTTGTTCAGAGATTCTAAATTATTTTCATCAACAAGGTTTTCGGGAGCTTCATGGTGAAATCCATTATCATCGAGATTATATATCAGCAGCTCTCCTATCTTGATTTCCAGTTCTGAAAGAGATTGAATGTGGAGCTGAGATATCAGGTGTTCCTGTAGAGATTCCTCTCTGCTTATAGCACCTTCCATAAATTGTCTTTTTGAATTGTCATCGCCTTGCCATTTAGTGTAGCTGTATCCAGAGTCGGAAGAATTTTCGAATGGGTCAAAATCTTCTCTTTTCTTTTCAACAATTTCATCAAAAGATAAAGACTGGCTATCATTTACATAATCAAGCGCAGGATTTTTTTCTACTTCTTCTATTATTTTTAATTTTAAGTTTTGTAATGGCAAAGCTAAAAGACTTATCGACTGCAATAGCTGAGGACTCATCTTCAGCTTCATTTCCTGTCTTAATACAGGTTTCTGAAACTGCAAATAACACTCCTGTTTCTCTAATTATAAAGCATTACTCAATATTTTATCATAAGAATTTTTCTATTTTTTCGTTAATCACATAAAAAAATAGTTTACATTTCAAAATCATGTCCCAGATAGATTTTTCTGGCAATTTCACTTTTCAGTAATTCCTCTTTAGATCCACTGACTATGATTTCTCCTAGATTGGTTATATACGACCTCTCAGTTATTTCCAGAGTATCCCTTACATTGTGATCTGTTATAAGAACTCCAATACCCCTGTCGGAGAGGTGTTCAACAATTTTCTTTATTTCAAAAACAGCAATGGGGTCAATTCCGGCAAATGGTTCATCTAATAGAAGAAATTGAGGATTACATGCCAGAGCTCTGGCTATTTCCGTTCTTCTTCGCTCTCCACCTGATAAAGTAAAAGCTTTTTGTTTTCTGACATTTTCTATTCCCAGATCAGAAAGTAGAGATTCGAGATATTCTTTTTTTTCTGAATGACTGAGGTCCTTTCTGGTTTCCAGGATTGACCAGACATTTTTTTCTACCGAGAGTTTTCTGAAAACAGAAGCATCCTGTGGTAAGTAGGAGATTCCATTGAGAGCTCTCCTGAACATTGGATCATGAGTAATTTCTTTATCGTTTAAATAGATTTTGCCAGATGTTGGTTTGATAAATCCTGCGATCATATAAAAACAGGTAGTTTTCCCAGCTCCATTCGGTCCGAGAAGACCAACAATTTCTCCCTTTTTCATAGAGAAACTCATATCCTTAACAGCTTCTTTTTTTCCAAAGACCTTTTTGAGGCCTTCAACCTTTAGTGTGGTTACTTCATTGTGCACTTTCATCATCCTGGTCTTCTATAATTAAAGAACCTTCAACTTTTCCATCCATCTGGATCTCATCATTTTCCAGAAGAACAGTTATCTTTGATGCCCTGAAAACATCATCATTCTTGTAGACAACAGGCAAGCCTGTCATGACAAGAGAATCAGCATTTTTATCATAAGTGGCAAATTCACAACGGCAGGTCAAATCCTCTTTAAGAATCCGTACTCCGACCTGAAGAATCAGAATATCTTCCTCTTGCCGGTATTCCATAAATCCCGATTTAATAATCATTTCGTTTTTATAGTCTTCCATAACTGACCGATTATTTATACGAGTCAGCTTTTCTATGCGGTCATAATAAAGAGATTGACTTGTGATTTTGAGGTCTTCTTCACTGTCTATAATGATAACATTTCCTTTGCAGACAAGAATGTTATAATCTTTTCCATAGAGTTTAATCTCATCAGCAGTTATCTCTTTACTTCCTGTCTGGACATAGGCATTGCCTGACAAAATAGTATATTCATTACCTTCTGCAGCCTCATACCTCATAAAATCAGCGGCAAATTGTATAGATTCCCCATGAGTGGAATAAATCAGGATTGTAAGAAAAAAGGTAATCAAAAAATTAGTTTTCATCTGAAATATATTCACCTTGTGTTTTTCCATCAAAGATTATTGATTTCCTTTTTATGTCAGCGGAAAAACCCTGTCCTTTCAATAGTGAACCCTCTCCGTCTTTAACAGTAACATAATCTTCGTCATTGGAAGATAGTATTTTTTCATCATCTATCCATGAGAGAGATTCAGCCTTTAGATATGTTTCATCTTCCAGTGATTCTATTTTTATCGATCCACTAAGCTGAGCATCTCCGGTTTTCATGTTCATAACTGCGGAATCTGATATTCCGTGATTGCTGATTTCCTCATCTTTATAGTTAAAAAACTCAACATTAGTCAGAAAGGTTTGCTCTTTACTGTTATATATTTCTGCTTTATCTGCCTGAATCTGTAAAACGGGATTTCCATTTTGAACTTCGACAGTTTTATATCGATAAATAATAGTGTTAGGGATTTCTTCTGACAGATCCTGAATAAGATCTGCATCGCTGTAATCGAGAGTACATGCAGATAGAAGAATCACTATAACAATAATAAATATCTTTTCCATTATAGTGATTATTTCTCAGCTGATAATTCGTGTCAATTACATAAAGGAGTGGTCAGAGTTGTTATTCTTTAAAAACAGGAAATCCTGTGAAAGATTCTCTAGATCATATAACCAATAATTATTGGAATTGTTGGCGAGAACATCATCGTTTGTAACAATTTGTCCACCATGGCGGATGATCAGTGCAATTCCATCACTTGGTCTTACTTCCATTGAATATATGCGAATATTTTTTTTATAATAAATGCGTGCATAATACTTTTCTTTTACAGATTTATAAATATAGAGAGAAGTTAATTTGAATTTATGTTTTGTCAGAATGTCGGAAAATAGATCGTGTGTCAGAGGTCTTGGAGGGTGAATGTTTTCCAGCTCAGTAATAATGGCACTAGCTTCAAATGGACCTATGGATATGGGAATCGTGTGTTTCTCATCCATACTCTGTAGAATTATTACCGGCAGTTGTGAGTCCTGATGGAGTGAAATCCCCTTAATATCTAAATGTATACGTTTTTCTGTCTTACCCATAACACTCAGTATAACACTAGTATTTCACAAAACACCTGTTTCTGGAGAAGAGTTATAAAAAATCAATACTATTGACAGCGGATATAGTCAGAACATAAACTAAACATATAAATAACTTATAAAGCAGGCTTATATAGTGTCTGAATTTTTATCTGATGTTGATTTTGAAAAATATAAAAAATTTATTTATGACAAGAGCGGTATCTTCTTTTCGAACTCCAACAGAACCATACTTGAAAGTAGGTTAAGAGAGCGTCTGAGAACGACAAAGCATGAATCTATTTTAGAATATTTCAAATTAATAACCAGTAACGATGAAGAGATGAGAATCCTTCTCGATTCAGTAACGACAAACCTTACTAGATTTTTCAGAAATACAGCACATTACGATACCTTTATAAACCATGTAATTCCTGACTTAGTAAAAAAGAAGCAATCCTCTGGTGATAAGGTTTTTAAAATATGGAGTGCAGGATGTTCATCGGGTGAAGAACCTTATACAAATGCAATGGTTTTGTCTGAGCATTTGCCTTCTGATTTCAGAATTGAGATTACAGCATCTGATTTAAGTCTAAAATCTCTGCTTAAAGCAAAAGAGGGATTTTACCCATCGACAAAAATTAGTGGAATTCCTGAAAAATATCTTAAGAAATACATGGATCCTGTAGAGAATGGATTCAAAATGAAAGACAGTATAAAAAATCTGATCAAATTTGACTATCACAATCTGAAATTTCCTAGTGATTCCAGAAATCTGGATGTTATTTTTTGCCGGAATGTTCTTATATATTTTGATGAACTGGCCCAGAAGAATGTTATTGAAGGTTTCTGGAATGCATTAAAGGATGATTCCTATTTGTTTATCGGTCATTCAGAGTCTTTGTTTGGAATGGATACCCGTTTTGAGTTTATTAAAACTGATTGGGCTTGTATTTATGGAAAGAATGTAAAGTAGTATTTGAGGCATTAAATGATTGAAGATCAGATATCGGTATTAATAGTTGATGATTCGGCGATGATGAGAAATCTCATAGGTAGAATTGTAGAAAGTAATGATGAATTAACTGTAGCCGGAAAGGCAATGAATGGTGTTTTTGCACTACAGAAAATTCCAAGATTGGAACCGGATGTAATTGTTCTGGATATAGAAATGCCTGAAATGAATGGCATTGAGTTTCTAAAAGAAAAAAACAAACTTAAAATTGATATTCCAGTAATTATATTGTCTGCTGTTGCCACCAAAGGTGCAAAAGTCACTATGGAGGCTCTTTCTCTGGGAGCTTCCGATTTTATTACAAAACCTTCAGGAACTATTTCTCATGATATACAATCAGTCAGCAACAGGCTTATTGATCTCCTCATTGTCTATGGGAGAGACTATCGCAAAAGAAGTGGTCCTAAAAAAAATAAAAGTTCAACTGTACGTTCTGTCCCGAGACCTGTCCCTGTTCCAGTCAGAGAGACTGTGGGAAAACCAAAATCTACAGTCAATATAGGCACGAGTCACTGGAAGAAGATTACCCCCAGAAGAGAAACGGGCAAAGTTCAGATCATGGCTATCGGTATCTCTACGGGTGGACCTAATGCTCTTCGAAAAGTTTTTGCACAATTTGATCCTGATCTGCCGGTTCCTGTTATTGTTGTGCAGCATATGCCCGCAGGTTTTACAGAAGAATTTGCAAAGAGCCTGGATCGCATTTGCCCTCTTGAAGTTAAAGAGGCTGCAAATGGAGATTTGTTAAAACCGGGAAGAATTCTTATTGCTCCGGGAGATTTTCATGTAGAAGTTAGTCGTAAATCTCTGGGAACAATAGTCAATGTCGTTAGTAAAGATCCTGTGAATGGTCATAGGCCTTCTGTTGATGTTTTGTTTGAATCTGTTGCTTCTGAATTTAAAAATGAATCAATAGCAGTTATTATGACCGGAATGGGTCGTGATGGAGCTAAAGAGATAGGAACAATTTTTGGTGAAGGAGGAATTACCCTGGCACAGGATGAAGAATCTTCGATAGTTTTTGGAATGCCAAAAGTTGCTATAGAGCATAACTACATACAGCAGGTTGTTCCTTTAGAGCAGATGGCAGAAAAACTTTGCCATCTCGCCAAAGAGTATTCTTAATCTATCCGCAGCTACTGCAAGCACCGCAACCTGTGGAACATGTAGCGGCTAATTCGCTACCTTTTAATTTTCTGGTAATTTCAGGAAGTTTCTGAGGTTTTAATTTATAAAAAGCATATGTGGATATGAAAGAAATGACAATTCCGGAAATTCCCGCAATTATCTTAAATACTTCAGATGTGCTTTGAAGCAAAGTCCCAGATAATGAATAAAAAACCATAAACAATATAAGAGGCATGATAAACATTAAAAAAGTCATACCTATAGCCCCTCTTGGTTCAATAAAGATTTCTACAGAATCACCTTTTAAGAGGAATATGTTTCTGGAATTTTTTATTTTAAATGTCAGGTCTTCCTGAATCTTAATGATCGCCTTTGAATGTCCACCATTGTCATTTTTATTATATGTCGCATATATTTCATCTGGGGTTATCCGATCAATGATTGCTATTTTTTTCATCTGCTTCTACCTCGCATTTGTAATTTACAGTAATAATATTTTCAGTAAATCCTTTATCATTTATATCCAGGATCACACCTTGAAGGTATTGCTCACTCCAGAAATCTGCTGATCTTTCGGGAATCTGAGTTAGAAATTTCTTAATTTCGATCTCCGGGTCCAAACCTCCGACAGATTGAAGTGCTCCCGTGCGTCCGCAATCGGTTATGTAGGCGGTCCCCTTTGAAGTGATGGCTGCATCTGCTGTAAGAGATTTAACTCCTGTTCCCACAATGGCTGATAGAGATCCATCCATATGGTGAAACATTGTCTGCTTTTCAGCAGTCGTCAATGAGTGAAAATTTGTAATAACTATATTCGTTTCCTGCTTTAACTTTTTGACCAGTTCAGGAAGATATGTGTAGGGATTACTTAGGTGAACCCTCGAATATCCATATAAACCAAGAATATTTATTACACCTACTTTCTGTTCTCCTACATTATATAATCCCCATCCTCTTCCGGGGTTTCCCGGTGGATAGTTAGCAGGCCTTAACAAATATGGGGCTTTGTGAAAATGCGGAACAATATCTTTTTTATAATAAGCGCATTCTCCGGTTGTTATTACATTAATACCCATCTTTTTAAGATAGATAGAATGATTTTTTCCAATTCCGAATCCACCAGTCGTTCCATTGCCATTAGCAATTACAAACTCTATCTCATTTTCTTTGACAAAGTCCTTAAGAGAGTTTTTCAGTGTAAAAACACCGGCTTTACCAACAATTTCACCAACAAATAGAATCTTCATAAATACAAAATACAAAAAAGAAGTAAACAACTCAATATTAAAAACTCTATATAGCTAATTATTATAATTATTGATGAGTATTCGCACTATTCAAAAAAGAATTTATTTTTTTCGAATTCCAATTGACAGTTTTTTACCTATTTAGTAGATTACTCCTCGTGCTTCGGGGACTGGTCGGTAAGACAAGTTTACCTGCTCGCCCATACAACC
>Ga0070729_10003120_pt1 | contig 19857 bp, 16 predicted proteins | sample tdDd472_FD_66725 | JGI IMG/M metagenome (GOLD analysis project Ga0070729, IMG submission 66725) | Marine sediment microbial communities from the Atlantic coast under amendment with organic carbon and nitrate - tdDd47.2 | ecosystem: Environmental > Aquatic > Marine > Coastal > Sediment | place... | reverse complement strand
ACAGGTATCACCCGGCAGTTCTGCCGACACATGGCAGGCGGCGCAGTCGACCGACTGGTGTTGCCCCGACAGCACAAAGTCAGTCTGCCGGTTATGGTCGAAAAAGGAATCCTCCCAGTTCGTCGTGCTGTGACAATCGCTGCACACATCACCATTACGATTTTCATGAACGTCATCATCTTTATGGCAGGCAACACACTCCACAGGCGTGTCGGTAAAAATTTGATCAATATGGCAATCGACACAGGCTGCCTCGGTATGGGCGCCGTCAAGCAAGAAACTGGTTTCGGCAGAGTGGTCGAACTCAACCTGCGCCCAATCGACAGAATTGTGGCAACTGGCACAGTCTTCACCGAGCCCCTCTTCATGCACATCATCACTACGATGACAGCCTATACAGGTTGACGGGGCATCGCGGTATTTCTGCAAAGGTTCATGGCAGTCGTCACAAACCGTGGTCTCATGTTCCCCGAGCAACGCAAAATCGGTGGCCAGATGATCAAAGGTATCAACATCCAGGTTTATAACATTCGCATCGCGACCCTTGTGCTCGACATGACAAGAAGCACACTCGTTATTTAGAGCATCGCTATAAAGGCCGTGATAGCCCCTTTTGACAAACTGGTCTGCGCCTATCTCTGTATGACAATCGGTACAGAGTGAATTTTGGCGCTCGCGTGAAAATGCCTCATGACACGCAGAACACTCGGACTCAAACTTCGCATGCCCGGCGATAACTTCTCCCGGCATAACCAAAGTTTCTATATCCAGCGCCTGCGCGTTACTTAGCATAAAAATTTCCAGCATGACCAATATCAAGCAATTCGATTTCCACCTATTCATGGTTCAATTGCTCATTTCTTGGTCGCTTCCGCTGCCTCAATACATATGCACAGCAATGACATGCACGATTGCAGACACCACCAACATAATGAAGAACGGCACATGTACGATGTGCCAAAGCGAGAACAGCTTTTCGAAAAAACCAAACTGAGCAACTCTGCGAATTTCGGCCAGACGCTTAGCTAGGTAGTGACGTGCTGAACGTTGCAACCGGCTTTCCTGCTGTCGGATCACCGGCGATAACTCAGCTGACTGCGCAATGACTTGATAGGCCTGGCTACGCAGTTGCCAATACATCCAACGCGTTTTCAAGCCCAGCCAGAGCGGTGCCAACGCAGAGGAACCAAGGCTTTCAGGATGACGTAGTACGGTTTCTGCCAGCCCGGCTAATTCTTCCTGCACCAAGCGGCCCAGGATCATTTCAGAAGATGCAGATACATCGTCATCTCGTGTAGCCGCATTTATCACCTGTTGCAAAGAGGCCTTACTTCCATAAAGACCATTGTGTATCTGCGCGTAAAAATAGCGCCCTACTACACCACTGAACGCAACCAGCAAAGTGCAATACAAAGCGACCTGCGAATTGATCGAACCAACCTGAAAGTTGCTGTGATAAAGAATAATGATCGGGCCGAAAACACCCAAAGTCATATGCATGCGAAACCAATGTTTAGTCGCACCCAAATGGCGGAGCCAGGGAATACGCTTACGCATCGAGTACATCAACAGCACAAGCATCAGAGTGCCGCCTACGATGCCCAGCCAATACCCGATGCCCTCGCCCGCAGAAATCTGCCGTGTGTCTTTGCCCACCCAACCGATATAAAGCGCAACGATGGCTAACAAGAAACCCAGAGCCGGCCGGACGCGCTTAAACAACGCGGCTAGAGAAAATCCGTCCGGCTTAGGCAAGGACCCAACCGGGTCCGCCGCAGCTACTGCAATGTCCGAACCGTTTGCCATACAACATCTCTTTAAACAGGGTTTTTTCACCCTGTGACACAATCGAATGTTAATAGTACCTTATTTGGTGTATTTTATACCAAATGAGTTTATTAATGCGACTTGCGACACATAATTATGTTAAATAGACTGCAACTGCTGAATATGAATGGCTGGGATATGACTGCCGGGGTAGCGCTATGACTGAATTCCTTAATCTGGCTCCGTATTTCATCCCGATGCTGCTGGTGCTGTATCTGTACACGCGCAGCAAGCAACGACGACTAGCGTCTGACGCAGCCGCCAGGCTTGATGTCATTAACGCCGGCTTAACCGAACCCGCATCGCTACACCCGCTGATCGATCCGGGAGTGTGTATTGGATGTGCCGCCTGCACGACCGTGTGCCCGGAGATGCCGGGCCATAAAGTGCTTGGAATAATTAACGGCAAAGCCTCACTCATTAGCCCCACCGATTGCATCGGTCATGGTGCCTGTCAGGCCGCCTGCCCTGTTGGTGCAATTTCGTTGGTGTTCGGTACGGAAAAACGCGGTGTTGATATACCGGCAGTAAAACCAAATTTCGAAACTAACGTACCGGGACTATTTATTGCCGGAGAACTCGGCGGCATGGGTCTGATTCGCAACGCTATTGAACAAGGTCGTCAGGCTATGGATAGCATTGCTGCAGCAAGTAGCGGTTCTACTGAACTGGACGTACTCGTGGTTGGCGCAGGCCCCGCAGGCTTTGCCGCATCACTGGGCGCAAAAGAAAAGAACCTTAGTTGCGTCACCGTAGAACAGGAAAGCCTTGGCGGCACGGTCGCACACTTCCCCCGTGGCAAGCTAGTCATGACAGCGCCCGCAGACCTGCCAATAGTAGGCAAAATGAACTTCCGTGAAACCTCGAAAGAACGCCTGCTGGAATTCTGGCAAGACGTGCAGAATAAAGCAGCTCTGGAGATAAACTTTAAAGAGCGGGTCGAATCTATAACGGCAGCAGACAAGGGCTTTGTCGTAACCACCACTAAGGCCATCTATCACCCTGAAGCAGTATTGCTGTGCCTGGGTCGTCGCGGCACACCACGCAAACTGGAGGTCCCCGGGGAAGATCTACCCAAGGTTGCCTACCGCCTAATAGAACCCGAGCAGTATCACGGTATGAATGTTCTCGTGGTTGGCGGCGGTGACAGCGCACTTGAAGCGGCCTGCACCCTTGCCGAAAGCGACAATATTCAGGTAACTATCTCGTATCGCTCGGCGGCATTCACGCGGGCAAAAGCAAAAAACCGGGAAGCCGCGGCACTGGCTGAGCAGGAAGGTCGCCTGCAGGTTCTCATGAATTCAACCGTAACCGAAATTCATGCCGATAGCGTGACCCTGAAGCAGGGCGAAGACACTGTATCGCTTAACAACGACACAGTAATAATCAGCGCCGGAGGCATTCTGCCAACCCAGTTCTTACAATCAATCGGCATTATTGTCGAAACCAAACACGGCACTGCTTGAGCTGACACGCAGGTTATGAAGCGATGATACAAGACCAAATCGCATCGATCTCTGTTCAATCAGCGTTATGGGATGAAAATAGAGTAATAGTTTAAAAAAGGAAATAGCCGTAAATGAGGAATACCAAAAAACCTAAAACTCATACTCCAGCATCGCCCGCAAGACCTGATCCGGGCTCTCACGATCGACACCGAACAGCACACCCAGCTCCCAGCGCAGTTTGCGCCCCTGGCCAAACCGAATCTGCCCTACACCAACAGGCCCCAACCCCTTGAAAGCATCACCGCTGTAAATCTCTAAGGCAGGCTCAAAGCCGCGTGATAGGCGATAACGCAACTGTGCGGCTAGCTCGGACTCCCACTCGTTACTGATGTCATCACCCCATTCATATACGGCTGACAGGTTTAGTGTTGCATTCCACGCACCCAACTCCTTCTCAACCAGCACCGACGAGACAAACTCCTGAATATCTTCATCGCGTTCCAACTCATACTCGAACAACAAGCCCCAATCGACAAAGTACTCACCCTGCTCTGTAAGCTGCCACTTAAGCTCAAACTCATAAGCAGCTAATGACAGGCTATCTTCCGGCGTATCCTCTGCAATCAGATAAATCTCGCCACGAAAGCGTTCGGCAAATGCATGAGCAAACCCAAGCCGGTGCAATTGGCTGCCATCAACAAGCGGATCATCATCCACTACATACAGAGATCGAAACTCGATCTCACGTTCGATGGGATTCACATAGGGGTGGTAAACCTTATCGACAACAAAACCGTCGGCGCGGACCTCGGTTATTGCAGCCAGCGCCAGACCAAATGTTGCCAGCAAAGCAAACACTTGCCGGAAATGGAAAAACTTAAACACTCTCGACACCAGCAGCCTTAACCAGACGGCCGGAAATTGCGGCTACAGAAATAATAAATACTAGAGATAAAACATGGGCCAAAACCTGCAGTGGAGAAGGACTCGCTTCATAACCCACTAGTGCATATAACAACTGGCCGGTAATAGACCGCTCTGAAACCAACCAGGAACTGTCCCACAACGGGTACTGAGACGGCAGCCAGTCTGCCTGTATGAGCATCTGCGTTGCCTGCGCCAACATTCCCGCTGCCACCAAAGACAGCAGCACAGCACCCACAACAATTGCCGCACTCCTACTCAGATTAAGCAGTCCAAAATAAAACACCACGCCAACACTCACACCAATACCGGCACCAATGGCGCTACCCGCCAAAACCGGCACTAGCAGATCCCTGACCTGTAAAAACCCGGATAGATAAATCATGATCTCCGAGCCTTCACGAACAATTGCGAGCATTACGCAAACTGTCATGAGAACAGAAAGGAATGAAACTGAAATCGCCCCCCCATTGAGCCGCCTCATCGTAATGACTGCAATAACGCATAACAGGACGTAAACAATAGATTGCAATAGCGCATTCACGACCTCCTGACCAACGCCGTCGAACCACTCGGTTATACGATCAATATTAAAACCATAAATAGCAGCACCCAGTAAGCCGGCCAGCAGAGCGACCAAAACCCAGATGCTTTTCAAACCTAAGCGTCGTGACAAGGCCATCAACAGACTGACCAACAGCGCGGCCTCCAGTACCTCACGTAATACCAGAATTACAGAACTCAGCAACATCGCAAAAGCCTCACTCTGCAATCACCTTGCCCTGTGCCGTCTTAGGATTAAACTCTCCAAAAAACGGATACTCTCCGGGTTTCAATGGGCCAATAAAGATCACCGCTTTCGCTGAACCCATAATGACTTTTTCACGGTTAAGTTCGTAGCTCTCAAACTCTTCGGGCGTAGCATCACGGTTATAAACAATCAATTTGACCTTCTTGCCTGCAGGAATTCTAAGCTCAGCGGGAAAGAACAGGTGATCGCGTATCTCTATTTCAAAAATAGGTGTAGCCGCATTGGCCGTAACCGAGAGCAGCATCATTAGGATCAGCAACATATAGGCGATATGGCGCGTCATACTTTCCCTGATTCCCACGAATCGGGAAAAACCACGGTAACGACAAGACCTGAAGTAAATCCGGAGCGACCCAGGCTAATACTGGCGGAATGAATTTCGGCAATATGCTGCACAACTGCGAGACCAATGCCACTGCCTGGCACAGAGGCATCCTGACGGTCAGTACTGACCCGATAGAACCGTTCGAAGACCTTGTCGTACTGATCAACGGGTATCCCCGGACCACTGTCCTCCACTTTTAAAACAGTTGAAGCTTCTTGCCGCTCCAGCACAACCCGGATTTCGCCATTCTCACCGCTGTACTTACTGGCGTTCTCAATCAGATTCGTGACCAAGGTATGCAACGCAAAAGAGTCGCCGCGTACAAACACACTGTCGGCCACCAACTCTATTTGCTGATGCTTTGCTTCAATCTGTGGATAGAGCTCGGCAATGACAGTACGTGCTAGACCCGCCATATCGATTTTTTCAACCCTGGCAGCAAACTGATCGGGCGTAGTTCGATACAACATCAAAACCTGCTCGACCGAATGCTCCATGCGCTCTACAGCAGATTGCAAAGACCTTAGCTGCACATCATCGCCCTCTGCATCACGCAACACATTGTGCAACTGCACCTTCAAAACACTGATTGGCGTACGCAGTTCATGGGCAGCGTCTGCAGCAAACCGTTTTTCCCGATCAAAGGCAGATGCAAGACGATTCAGCAAGCCATTAATGGAACTCGTCACTGCGGCAAGTTCCTTTGGAGGCTCGGTTTCGGTAAGTGGACTCAGGTCATCACTGCGCTTATCGGCCATCTCCCCGGCCAATGCACGCAACGGTCTCAAACCACGGCCAACAATAATCCAGATAAGCAGGCCTTCCAGAGGTAGGCCCAGAATGATCGGCAATACTGATTCAATAATGATGCTCTCAGCCAGATCAAAACGAATATCTGCGCGCTGTGCAACTATCAGCCGCGCATCGCGCTCGGGCATATCGCGGGTATAGGCTCGCCAGCGATAACCGCCAAAATTAACGTCAGAATATGCACCGTTTAGCGCCTCTCCCAATGGGGATATCGGTTGCTCGGGCGCGGTTTCCGAGGCGAACACTAAAAAACCATCACGCCATACCTGAAAGGCGATATCTGTCTCGTCGCCCGATAGGTTTTCTGTATAGATAGTGGGCTTTTCAGAAGTTAATGCCGCCGCCATCAGCACGCTGGCAATGTCGGCTAACTGGGTATCAAAAAGCTCTCCGGCTCTTTCCATGCTGGTGCGGTAACCGTGTAAGGCCGCCACAAAATTAACTAACGTAATCGTCGCCAGCAGCACCACTACAAGAAAACGACGAATAGAACTCACGGGGTTTTTACCGTGTAGCCTACACCGCGAACTGTGGCTATAAATTCAGTACCCAGCTTTTTCCTAAGATGGTGAATATGCACCTCGAGCGCATTGCTCGCCACTTCTTCTCCCCAACTATAGAGATTGGTTTCGAGGCTATCCCGGGTTTGCACCCTGCCTGCATTCTCCATCAACACTTTGAGAAGCATGTACTCCCTGCGGGGCAAATCGATGTGCTCGCCATCCACAGCAACAAGCTGACTTGAAGCATCCAGACTAACGGTGCCAATCTCAATAATGTTACTGCCGGCACTGCTGATGCGTCGCCCAAGTGCCCGTAGCCGTGCGATCAATTCCACCATATCGAAAGGCTTTGGAAGATAGTCATCGGCGCCGCTATCGAGCCCCGCCACCTTGTCGCCCACGGAATCACGTGCGGTCAGAATCAATACTGGCAATTCTTTATGCCGTTTACGCAGCTGTTTTAGTACATCAAGCCCATCCATATCCGGCAGGCCCAAATCAAGCACCAGAATCTCCGGTGGTTCCGTGGCTATTACATGCAATGCTGCCTCACCAGTCGCCACATGATTAATGGCAAAACCTTCTTTGCGCAACGCTTCCAGCAATCCGCTGGCGAGCGCCGCATCATCTTCAACAAGCAATATAGACATTCGGTGAGTATATATCTCTTATTGGTAATTGAACTAAGTGAAAGCCCTGACAAAAGAACCCTGCAACAGAGTCCCGCAGCAGGGTCAAACAGCCAGACGCTTTATCGTAGACAACTGCTTACCCAAAGCACTATCAACGACTCCGGGGATTAGTGCGTTGACTCTGACAAACAACTTTTCAGGCCATCCGAGAAAGTAATCGCCGCCGGGTTTGGAGGAAAGCAAGCCCAGCATGCTCGACACGACCAACTCGGGCTTATCCATGGTGTTGCCAAGCTCCCTGTTGAGTTCGACAACAGCTTCACTGTTCATATCCGTTTGCACCGCCCGAGGCGCAATATAGAAAACCTTCATAGATGTGTCGGCAAGTTCCCGGCGCAGAGCCTGGGTAAAACCCCGCAGCCCCGCCTTCGTTGCGCAGTAGGCAGCGAACCCAGGATGACCGATTGCACCAAATGTTGAGCCAATGTTAACGATAGCGGCTTCACTACTTTTACTCAGCAATGGCAGCAAGCTTTGACACAACTGCATGGGTGCAATTAGATTAATTCGCGTCATAAGCTCAAGCTTTTCCGGAGATTGATTTTCGAGCAGTGCAAATTCACTCATTCCGGCTGCATTAATAAGAATATCAACGCCACCGAAGTTTTGGCAGGCATTCAAAAGCGCTTCCCTGCCCTCAGCTGCGCACAGATCCGCACCGACACCAACATGCTTGTCGCCCATGTCTTTAGCCAACTGCACTACGCGCTGCTCATTCAAATCGGTAAGTATGAGACGGGCACCGCGTTCCGATAGTTCCCATGCAAGCAGTTCGCCCATACCACCAGCCGCGCCGGTCAATACAATTCGCTTGTTCTTAAGCAGCATTGCTGGCTTCCTTATTCTGAATTAGAGGAAGCTGTGCCACCTGTTCAGCCGCAACACTGCGCAACACATCACCAAACAGGCGATAAAATACTTTTGCACAGTGAATGATGAGCTGTTGCTCTTCAGTATCACTAATACGATTCATTAGTTTTTCAAAAAACTTAACGTGCTCCTGGTCTAGTGCTCCGTGAGAACGCAAATAACTAAAAGCTTTGTCAGGCAGGCCGAGGCTGCGTTGAATTCCTTCAGCAGCCTTGTCAGCAACCAAGATACTGGTCCCCTCCAACACATGCACCATCCCAAAAAAACCAACAGGATTGATGCGCTGAATCGTGTCATAGGCATAGGCCACTAACAGTTCCGTGGCTACGGTTGGCGACGTGTTACGTGCCGCTTCACGATCATAGCCACAGGCTTCGATATCATTGAGTATCCACTCCTGATGGCCATGCTCTTCATCGATGTATTCGGCTACCGCGTCGCGCAGCCACTCATGCGTTTGCGGCAGACGACCGCCTGTGGCCATCAACAGAGGTACCGTGTGCTTTACATGGTGATATGCCTGGCACAGATACGCTGTGTACTCCGGCAGGCTAATGTTCCCGTTAGCACTATTATTAATGAGCGGTGCGGCAAATAGATATTCGCGCTCTGCTTGAGTCTCACTTTGTAAGCGATAGAAAAAATTCATGCTAAAACTGTCCTTGATTGCAGTTGATGCCGCGCCTGAGTTTGAAACTGCTTATCCATATACAAGTCATCAATCTCAGTGCCGAAGCGTTCTTCAATAATCGCGCGCCGCGGCCGGCCGTTTTCCGTATAGAGACCGTCTGCAATACTCAGCGGAGTTGGCAAACTATGCCAGTGACGAATCCTTGCGTAGTCAGGCAAGGATTCATTGACGTTTTCAATGATGGTCTTTAATTCTGAATTGGATACTTCTGCAGCCGCGGCAATTAAGGCGACACAATGGGGCCGCGCATCACCAAAAACGATGCACTGGAGAACCTCCGGATGATACAAAAGCTCACTCTCAACCCACTCGGGGGAGACATTCCTACCAAAACTCGTAATAAGAATATTCTTGCTGCGGCCCTGCAAAGACACGAAGCCTTCGCTATCGATCTCACCGATATCTCCGGTATCGACCGACTGCTTATTCCAGCTATCAGGGTCACCCAGATAACCAAGAAAGGTATTGCCGGATATATTCAACACTGCGGACCGCGCCTCTATCCGGATATGCGGTAGCGGCCGTCCAACACTGCCAATATGATCATTGCCTGGGACATTCAAGCAGGCAACAGAACCCGTTTCCGACAAACCGTAGCCTTCATAAACCGGCAACCCTAGTTCACGCGCCCTGCGTAGCAGCCCGGCAGCGACTTTTGCACCACCCACCGCAGCGAACTCCAGTTCGGCTGGCAACTGCCAGCCGTTCTCAAGGGCAGCAACCAGACCCACCAACATCTGGGGGATAAGAATTAATGTGGTGGGCCGGTGCCGCGAAATGGTCTCCAACATGCGTGGCATGTCGAGACCCGCACTACCGGAGAAGCCTGTATCCGTATCCTTGGGGGTAAACACGGTACCGCCAGCCAATAGAGCGTAATGCGCTCCACCAACGTTCTCCAGTAAAGTACTCAGTGGCAACAGACACAAATGTCGTGGTGCCGAAATTTGTAAAGTTAAGTCCAAAGCATTAGCGACACGCAACTGGTGATCAACACCCAAACAGACGCCTTTGGGTGTGCCGGTAGACCCGGAAGTAAACGTTATTTTCTGCGTGCCTTCGGGTAATTCTGGCGCCTGCTTATTTGCCAGTCGCATTAATTCAAGACCATCAACGGGCTGCTTACCTGCCATATTTATCTGCGAACCGAAGAGGTCGGCAAGGCGACCCGGGTTGTCAGTAAGCACCGCATCAATGCCAACACGGTTCATGCTATGTAATAGCTGTGATTCAGAGAAAAAGGTAGGCAGCGGCAGCACGCAAATGCCAGCGGACTGACAAGCAAGATCGGTAGTTATCCACGCAGACGAGTTGTCCGCCAATATACCCAGACGATCAATACCCATATTTATGAAACTGGCAGCAGCTTCATCGATATCGCTTAGCAATTGACCTGCCGTAACTATCCGGCCATCCGATTCAAGCACCACATCGTCGGATGCGCGTTGCTTCAGACGGTCTAACAGCAGATTAGCGGGCGCAGCTTGCATATTAATAGCTAGTGGCGGAACTAGCGGCACGCCATGCCGAAAAGGCTTCAATCAAACTGTTGATTTCAGCTTTAAAAAACCGCAGTACAGCTCCGGAGAGATACTGCGACCTCAACTCATCAAGCGTTGCAGGTACATCAACCAGTATCACGCTGGGGTCGGTGTCGTAGTAGCTACCCCACTGTGCAGCTGAGTCTCCAAGTCGTTCGGGATTCGCAGTGGCAACTGAATGAAACACAAAATGCTGCTTGCGAAGAATTTTTTGCAGAATGTCCGTGCAAGCAAACCCGGCATAACGAATACCGGCGCCATGCATAACTGCAACCAGAATAATATTAAGCAGTTGACCGGAGCCGGGGCGCATCGCCGCCATATTGCCTATCTCTACCAACTCGTCACGGTCGATCGAACTACCAGAAATATCGGATGCTATTTGCTCGAGGGGCCGGTCAAGATAGGCCTCCGCAAATAATGGCGAGCTATCGGCTGTGCGTATACCAACCGCACCACTTAAACTGCCGGCACATCGCAGGCTGAGTAACAGAGGAGCAAACTCTGTGACATCCGCCTGATAGGTCTTGGCAAAACAGCGATGAATATATTGCTCTATCCCAACACGCTCGCTGGAATCGGCAGTATGCAGCTCGAACTCTGAGCCGCGGCCCAAAAGACGGCGCAATGTTTTGGCGCTAAAACGACTTTGTTTGAATGAGTCTGGCCCAGGTAATGTGGCGGTTAACGTATGCATATCCCTATCTCAAAATAGTCCTAATCCTTGAGATGAAATCTACACGTGGAAACTTAAGGCAACCTTAAGAACTTAAGTCTTTGTTAAATATTGACTTTTTATACTTTTAACGCAGTAAACTGCATGTGGATTAGCATCGCGGGTATTTGCAGGCACTGCTCTCGGTCCAATTACCTGCAATTCGCAAGGTCGTCATATTGCAATCTCACCAAGAATCAGCAGGAACCAGCGTGATATCAAATAGACAGCGGCCCCTGAGACACAGCAAATAGCAGCAAGCAGGTCCGAACCTGCCGCTGTTTCGAGCTATGCTAATAGCCAATAAAAATAAAGACCGTTAAGCATGGTCACCGCCCTGAACTTAATCTGATTACTGCCCTGCAGGAAGGCCGGGCCAACTTCTAGCGATTTGCAAAGGCCAATCAAACCTTAATATTGCGGTCTCTCGCGATAGAAATATCGGGGTGCCAGGTAGACTCGGCTGCCAACCCGCGCCGCATGATTGATGCATCAATCATATAAGGGCGACCTTCGCGGGTTGCCGCAGTCGCACGCTTCATTACCTTCTCTATCTGATCCGGTTTCTCAAGTTTAGAACCTGCAATACCAAACCCTTTAGCAATGTCGACGTAATTGATATCGGGATTACCGAGATAACATGACATGTCTTTCCACGCATCTTTATTTTCACGGGCCAACTGAGAAAGCAACAGTATGCGGCCACGCTCGCCGTCGTAACTGTGATTATTAAACACTACAATAATCACAGGAATCTCGTAGCGGGATGCAGTCCACAATGCCTCGATTTGACCGAACAGCATCGCACCATCACCAACCATCGTTACAACCTGACGATCGGGTTGAGCCATTTTTACGCCAAGCCCCGCGCCAATGCCCCAACCAAGCGCATAACCTGTAGTGGGGCCAATGATCTCTTTCTTGCCCGGTGCAAAATCCATCCAGTTTTGCGGGTCACGGCCACCGGTTTCGACAACGATAATCGCGTTATCTTCAAGCAGCTTATCCATTTCATAACAAAGCCGTTCCGGCAAAATTGGACTTGAGTTCCAATCGCTCTCAACGCGCTTACGCTGCCGGGCTTTACTCGACTCAAAATCCTTTAGTGCCTTTTCCAGTCGCGGTGCACTCATGGCTTTAAGCTGATCAGCCGTCGCGCTGGCTTTAATGGTATCCAGCAATGCCGTAATGGTTTCCTTCATGCCCGCGGTTATCGCTAAATCGGTAGGGAACCGATTGGCAATTTTTTCATACTCAACGCGGGCATCAATTACCGTAGTTGTATCTTTTACCGGCTGCGTAATCAGGCCTTCGTCGGGCATCATGGCACCGAGGTTCAAAAATACATCGGCACGCCGCAACCCACGCGGGAAGCCCATGCCCGCAAAGCCCTTAAACAGCGGATGCTTAAACGGAAAATCACCGTAAACGCTGTACCCCTGCGACACTGGAGCACCCAGGAGTTCGGCCAGTTCAAGCAACTCATCGTTCGCACCCGCCCGGGTAATTTCCGGACCGGCATTGATAAACGGCTTCTCAGCATTCAATAGCAACGCTGCCGCCTGCTCAATCAACTCTTCGCGAGGCTCCATGTTTACAGGAACATTAAAATGCTCCTGCGAGTAGATTGTTTGGGTGACATTTTTCTGATCAAGAACATCACGCGGGAATTTGATATAGGCGGGGCCACCGGGCTGGGTGCCGGCAACCTTTAGTGCGCGACGGGTCATTTCAGCAATACGATCAGTATGCTGCACAGCCCACTGCCATTTGGTGAACTGATCAGTCATTTCCAGCCAGTTTTCCACCTGCTGAAAACCGTCCCGGCCCACTTGGTCGGTTTGCTGCCCGTCAGAAAAGACCACGAGCGACGACCGGTCTTTCCAGGCGTTGTATAAGTTGCACAAAGTGTTTGGCATGCCAATGCTTGGCATAAACAGGGCTGCAGTCTTGCCACTAGCCAGTTCATAGCCATGCGCCATACTGGTGGCCTGGCCTTCCTGCAAGGCAATAATCAGATTGAGTTCGGGGCGCTGACCAACGGCATCGTAAAAGGTTGTCTGCCCGGTTGAGTTGGTATCAAAAACATATTTGATACCGGCAGCTTTCAAACATTCGGCAATGATTTCGCCACCGTTACCGGTGAATTCGTAACTGCTTAACTCATCTGCACCAGCTTCAGTGGCACCGGCAATAGAGTTGATTAACGAATTGGCCGCGGTTGCACTAAAACCCATGGCAAGCAGCGATTTGCCAAAGTCACGCCGGGACAGTTGATGGTCGACAAGCTGCCTAACAAGCTCTTTCATGACTTACTCCGGTTCGCTACTGAACTTCTGTTAAATACGAGTAAAGCGCTACAACTTCATCTTCATCAAAAAAGCCGGCGAAATCGGTCATCTCTTGGGTGACACCATCGAGCCGCTCCGCAAACGATTCAAAACTGCCGTTGTAATCTTTGAGCCCGGCTTTATCCGGCCCATGACAGTTCTGACAAAACTCTTCGTACAGTTCTTTGCCCAAATCTTCGGCGGCAACGGGGGCCAATCCGGTAATTAACCAGAGCAAAGATGCTAACAAGAGGGCTGCCGTTCTTTTCATGATGTTTCACAGTCTAGTTAATGTGGCGCAAATGGAGTAATCCGCAATCGCTTAACACTGCCAAGTGGACAACAGAGCCTGCACAAGCGTTCGACCCGCAAGTGTTTTCCCGTTATTCTTACCAACTAATAATTATAAAGACCGGTAAGCATGGCCACCGCCCCAGAACAAACTACTCACACACCAATGATGCAGCAGTATCTCCGTATTAAAGCGGAGTTTCCTGACATGCTGGTGTTTTACCGCATGGGCGACTTCTATGAACTGTTCTACGAAGACGCCGAAAAGGCTGCAAAGCTCATCGACATTACGCTAACCGCACGCGGCAAGTCCGGTGGCAATCCCATTCCGATGGCCGGTATTCCGTATCACGCGGTCGACAACTATCTGGTGAAAATTGTTCGTGCTGGCCAGTCTGTTGCGATCTGCGAGCAGATTGGTGATCCGAAAACGTCTAAAGGTCCGGTGGAACGAAAAGTTGTTCGGGTAGTAACACCCGGCACACTCACTGACGAAGCGTTACTGGATGCAAATGCAGACAATCTGATAGCCACCGTTGCGGCTGGCAAACAAGGCTTCGGTATCGCCTGGCTGGAACTGAGTTCGGGTCGGTTCAGTATTACCGAGGTAAACAATAGCGAAGCGCTAGAAGCTGAACTGAGTCGCCTCAAGCCAGCCGAACTATTGCGTGATGAATCCATTGCCAAACTACCTCGTAGTAGCAACACCATGCCGCCCTGGCACTTCGAATACGAAGCAGCCGAGCGATTGCTGTGCGAGCAGTTCGGCACAAAAGATCTAAGCGGCTTTGGCACCGACAATCTAAACGACGGTATTCGTGCTGCCGGTGCACTGCTGCAATATGTACAAGACACTCAGCGCACCGCCCTACCCCACATCACGGGGCTGAACTGTGAACAGCATTCTGAAGCACTGGTCATGGATGCAGCCACACGGCGCAACCTGGAACTCGACCGCAGCCAGTCCGGCAATGATGCACACACGCTCGCAGGCGTTATAGACCATTGTATTACCGCTATGGGCTCCCGCTTGATCCGTCGCTGGCTGAATCGCCCGTTGCGGGATCGTGATGCATTGAAGGGTCGATACGACGCCATCGCTGCCATTCAAGCATCGGGTGCAGATAACATTACCGGCATTCTTAAAAGCATTGGCGACCTGGAACGCATTTTGTCACGCGTCGCACTGCAAACCGCTCGTCCGCGTGATCTGGCTCAGCTTAGCGAAGGGCTTAATGTATTGCCCGAACTCAGCGGCTTAGTCAGTCAGCTCGACTCGGGTCTTACAAAAACACTTGTAAACAATATTGGCGAACATCCGGATAGCACGGCATTGCTCGAAGCGGCAGTTATCGACAACCCTCCTATGCTCATTCGTGATGGCGGAGTTATTAAAGAAGGTTATGACGCCGAACTTGATGAACTACGAAACCTCAGCAGTAATGCAGATCAGTTCCTCACCGACCTTGAGGCCCGCGAGCGGGAAAAAACAGGGCTCTCCACATTAAAGGTTGGTTACAACCGTGTGCATGGCTACTTTATTGAGATCAGTAAAGGGCAGTCTGAAAAAGCACCGGATGAGTATATCCGGCGTCAGACACTCAAAGGTGCCGAGCGTTACATCACGCCGGAACTCAAAGAGTTTGAAGACAAGGTATTAAGCGCCCGCGAACGTTCTCTTGCACGCGAAAAACACCTGTATGAAGAACTGCTGCAGAAGTTATTAGCAACGCATTCCGAACTCAGCGCCACGGCAACAGCTATTGCCGAACTGGATGTGTTGGTGAATCTGGCGGAACGAGCCACTACTCTGAATTATTGTGCTCCGAAACTCAGCAATCAGCCGGGCCTCCGCATCAAAGGCGGCAGACACCCGGTGGTTGAGCAGGTACTGGACAACCCGTTTATCGCCAATGATCTGGACATCCACCCGAAACGCCGTTTACTGATTATTACCGGCCCTAATATGGGCGGTAAGTCGACCTACATGCGCCAGACCGCCTTAATCGCGGTACTCGCTCATATCGGTAGTTACGTGCCGGCGGATTCTGCCGAGATTGGCCCCGTAGACCGCATCTTCACGCGTATCGGCGCTGCCGATGACCTGTCCAGCGGACGCTCAACCTTCATGGTCGAGATGACCGAGACGGCCAACATCCTGCATAACGCGACAGAAGAGTCGTTAGTACTGATGGATGAGATCGGCAGAGGCACCAGCACCTTCGACGGCCTGTCTTTAGCATGGGCCGCAGCTGCGTTTATCGGCAAGCAGGTTAAGGCCTATACCCTATTTGCAACGCACTACTTTGAACTGACCGCGCTGGGTGGTGAGCTGCCCGGCTGTGTAAACGTTCATCTTGATGCCACCGAACACGGCGGTAATTTGGTGTTCATGCACTCAGTAAAGGAAGGCCCCGCAAACAAGAGTTACGGATTACAAGTTGCGGCACTTGCCGGCGTGCCGCGACCGGTCGTTAATTCTGCAAAGAAATATTTGAGCACTCTCGAAGCCGAGGCAGCACGGCATCATGAGGAGGCGCAAAAACAAACGACACTCAACTTTGACACCCCTTCAGAACCCGCCAATGATCCCGATGAACTGCGTGACAAGCTTGCGGCCACCGACATCGACAACCTCTCGCCCCGTGAAGCGCTGGCACTGTTGTACGAGTTGAAAGACTTAAGCTAGAAAGATATGGCCGTACCTATATACGGCCCCTCCATGGTGAAGTCGGCAATGGTTTCCTGACCGTCAATATTGTAGTCAAACTTGAAATCAATGCGCCGATAGCCGGCCAGGACTTCGACCGCAGTTTTCTCTAGCGGGAAAACGTACCCGGCCGACACGTTGAAGTTACCGTAGGCCATATTGAAGCCGCCGAAGTCGCCTGATATCCATTGAATTGCTGCCAGCACTGACCAGCGACCGAAGTACCGCCGGATATCCCCTGAGATATAACCAAAGGGCGTGTTGCTATCGAAAAACACGCCCTCACCTACTTCAGGGTCCAGCGATATATCCAGCGTGGTACGACCAAAACCCAAACCTACCGAGCCCCGCCAATTCGCGGTCTGCAATAGTTCGTAGTTCACATTAGCCAGTAGTATTTCGACATCAATGTCACTGACAACCGGCGTGGTGAAATCAATTGGGGGCCGGTTCGGAAGATCGATAGAAGCCAATGCAAAACCCTCACCGGAATAGTTCGTTGGCAAGTAGTCGACACTAAAACGCCACCGTTTGTAGCGGGCGCCTAAGCGAAATTGAAATGAATCAGCCGTGCCTAAACCGAGACTGTCTGCGGTTGCGTAACCGCTGCCGGCACCACCGTTCGTTAAGAAAATATCGCCATCAATATCACGCGGCCCATAGGCGAGCGCACCAAAGAACTGCCATTGATAAGCATCACCCCCATCGTCAGGAGCCGCCATAGAGGTCTGCATTGGTACGATAAGCAATGCCATTACTCCGGCAGACGCTATACAACCGTGGCGCAACCTGCTCAATACCCGATCCGTGTACAATCGAACCACTCCTTGTTTGCGACTTACTTGAACTCTTCCCTACTTACAGGACATTTTTATCATGAAAGCAGCCGTACTCGATAACTTTGGTGATGCCACTGCACTCGAGATCAGGGATATAGAGAAACCGAAGCCCGGCCCCGGTCAGATTCTGGTAAAAGTACATAGCACCAACGTTAATCCTATCGACTGGAAGATGCGTAACGGCTGGATGGCTATGCGCTACGGTGAAGAGTTCCCGATGATACTGGGCTGGGACTGCTCAGGCGTGGTCGAAGAAACCGGTGCCGACGTAACCGGGTTCAAACCGGGCGACGAAGTCATGGCCCGGTCCGATATCGAAACGGGCAAGTGTTATGCCGAGTATGCGCTCATCAACATCACTACAGCCGTGCACAAACCAGACAACCTTAATCAGGAAGAAGCCGGGGCAATCCCGTTAACCGGATTGACTGCGATTAACAGCCTGATCAATTGCGCCGAGTTGCAAGCCGGCCAGCGGGTGCTCGTTGTCGGCGGCTCGGGTGGCGTTGGCACACTGGCCATTCAGATCGCCAAGAACCTTGGTGCTCACGTCACCGCCGTGGCCAGCACCAAAAACTTAGAGCTTTGCAGAACACTCGGTGCTGATGAGGTTATCGACTATACCCAATCAAACCCTCTGGAAACGGACACACCGTATGACGTCATCTACGACACGGTATGCGCACATGAGTTTGATAAAGCCAAAGCATCACTCTCGGAAGAAGGCGTATTCCTGACACTGTCACCTGCTCCGGGCGTTGACTTCTTTATCCCCGGGCAAACCGAACGCGAACCCGGCAAAGGCTACTTCATAGCCTGGGCACCAACCGCAGCAGATCTGCAGAAACTTGCCGACTGGGCAGCGCAAGGACAGTTAAAGGTGGTGATAGACAGCACCTACAGCCTTAGTGATATTCAGGAAGCACATCTGCGTAGCGAGACAGAACGCTGTGTCGGCAAGATAGTGATTAATGTAGCTGACTGATCCGGGCCCTTGTCGGCAAGCCCTGGCAACAACCATAAAAAAAGGGGCAGTTTCTGCCCCTTTTTCATTTCCCGCCTATTCTTACCGACTTACTACTACCGGGTTTTAAAATTCACCGAAAACATGATCTCTCTGGGCGGCAACGGCGTGCGAATGTTCGTACCATTGCCGGCAATACCCGACACGATATCTTTGCTGTCCGCCAGATTCTTTGCCTGCAGCAACACAGACCAGTTGCCACCGGGCTGATCAATACCCAGATGCGCATTAACGCGGGTATAACTAGGCACCTCGAGGACGTTATTGATCGTCGCGTAATAGGAATCAACGTAGTTCACGTCGCCACCGAGAAAATAATCCCACCCGGATAAAACGAATCCGTGTCGCCAGTCCGCACCGACACGCAATGTTGTTTCGGGCAAGCCGGGCAAATAACCCTTGTTGTCGGACGGCAGGTTTTCCTGAGCGCCCTCACTGATACTCTCGTTGGCATAACTGCCAATAAGGAAACCACTGAAGTGATCGGTGGGCGCCCAATTCATCTCCAGTTCAATACCGCTGACCGATGCACTACCCACATTCAGTATCGGGAAAATAAACGAACTGGAGGCAATCGAACTCTGCTGCATATCTTTGTACTTGGCGTAGAAGGCAGCCAAATTCATGCGCAACGTGTTATCAAAGAACTCGGTTTTGTTGCCCAGTTCCCATGACGTCACTTTCTGCGGATCATATGTCTCGTTAGCACAGGCATAAACGCCCAAACACAGAGTCTGATAGCCACCGGCCTGATAGCCCTGCGACGCAGACAAATACCAGTTCGAACGATCTGACTGCTGATAACTGACGACCGCGCGCGGCGTAAACTCAGACCAGTCATTGCTCTTATCAAGCTCCCAGTCATTCGGATCAAAATTAGAATCCAGACAGGTCAGATCAAACGGACTGCCCTGACCCGGGACCAAAATAGAACAGTCGTTCGAGTACTTCTTTTTGTCCTTGGTGTACCGCCCGCCCAATGTTGCCGACCACTTCTCATTAAAGCGCCAGGTGCCTTCGGCAAAAACTGCGTAACTCTTGGTTTCGGTAGCGACATTCTCAACCAGGGAGTCGCCGGGCAAAACAACGGTCGGGTTATAAAGCTGCTTACCCTCCTCCGACATGTAAAACAAACCGGTGATCCACTCGAGCCGGTCATCAAAGCTCTCGCCTTCCAGCAAAAATTCCTGAGTCAGCGTTTTATTGTTCGAGTCCGACTGAATGTAAACACCGGGCGTGCCCGGAGTTGCGCCATCGGCATAACCACCATTCAAATCGAAAGCAAAGAAATCATCGATGTCGCCGTAACCGGTGATCGATTTAAGGCGGATGCCATCAAAATCCCATGCTAATTCCAGCGCGGCATTCTTTTGCTCGCCCTTGCCACTGCCCACCGTTTCATCAGGCACCAGCGTGTCATAAAAACCTTCAACCGGTGCGCCCGGTACACTGGGTTCAAAATAATCAGGACCATAAGGAATGGCGTTATACGCATCATTCTTGGCA
>Ga0070729_10003119_pt1 | contig 19860 bp, 13 predicted proteins | sample tdDd472_FD_66725 | JGI IMG/M metagenome (GOLD analysis project Ga0070729, IMG submission 66725) | Marine sediment microbial communities from the Atlantic coast under amendment with organic carbon and nitrate - tdDd47.2 | ecosystem: Environmental > Aquatic > Marine > Coastal > Sediment | place... | reverse complement strand
AGCATCCTATAAGATTTTCAAAAATCCGGCTGAAGCAAAAAAATGGCTTCTCGTTTAAAAAATTCTGGTTTCGACATAAAAAAAGGCTCCCAAATAGGAGCCTTTTTGTATGTCGAAACCATCCTGTGATTGTATGTAACTTAGAGGGAACGAGACTATTTCCCCGCGTGCATCATTCGATTGACAACAAGATGGTGGAAAGGACGGACAAAAGTGAAATAGAAGGGGCCAGTCCAGCGGTTGTAGTGAACAATGGTACCGATGTGCATTTTGTTCATACCATTGTCGAGCTGTTCCGCCGCAATAAGAAGTTTTGCGCACAGATGGTCTGCCGCATGTTCGACGGCCAGATAAACATTGTCTTTGCCGTGGGTCACGGTAAAGGCTTGGCAGGGATCGCCCGGTGTAAACGAGACGTCCTTTGGTGCGATAGGAGTTAGGTCGACGGTTTCCTGACGCATGCCAAGGAGTCTGACGAATCCAGCTCGGATCTTGTAGAAAACGCACAGCCATTTTGGGGCGTAATAGATGAACCCCGGTATGAATTCACGGAGTGTCTTTTTTGTCTCGATTGACTTGATGTCTGTGTAGTCGCTTTTATCGAAAAGCGGTGCGAGTTCAGGAATAGATTCAAAATAATGAGCTGGCATGGTGTCTTCCTGAAAGGGCGCACGGTGTGCACCGTGCGCCCTTTGGGTTTATTCGTAAGCAGCTTCGAAAATGGCGATAACGTCCTCAATAGTCATTTGTACGGGCGTGATGTCGAAGAGTGCGCCCATGGTGGTCAGGGCATTTTCTGCCAGCGCGGGAATCTCCTCACGGGTAACGCCGTAGTCGGACAATTTTTCATCGGCCAGACCTATGTCTGTGATGAGTTTGTCGAGCGCATCAAGGAAAGCCACGCCGCTGACTTCTTCATCAATGCTTTCCGCCAAAGTGTCGCCCATGGCCAATGCGAGGTCTTCCAGCCGTTCTTCGCCACATGCAGCCAGGAAACCGAAGTAAGCTCTGGAGATGAGCACCAGGCCGGCTCCATGGGGCAGGTCCGGGTGGAAGGCAGACAGCGCGTGTTCCAGAGAGTGCTGCGAGATGCAGGAAGAATAGGATTCGCACAAGCCAGCCGCGGTACAGGCCCAAGCCATAATGGTTCGTGCTTCAAGGTCGTCACCATGAGTGACAGCCTGAGGCAAGGTGTGTGCGATAAGGTGCACGGCTTCCAGAGCGAGCATGTCGCTGGCTGGCTGGCGACAGGTTGCCAGATACGCCTCAGTCGCGTGGAAAAAGGCGTCCATGCCGGTGTAGGCAGTCTGTTTGGGCGGGACAGAGAGCATCAGGGTTGGGTCCACAATGGAAAGGGCGGGGAAGGTTGAGTCGTTACCCCAACCGATTTTTTCATTGGTGCCGGATTTGCTGATGACAGTCCAAGGGTCGGCTTCAGTGCCGGTGCCTGCCGTGGTGGGGATAGCTACCACAGGCAAAGCGTCCTTTTCTGGTTCCTGACCGCCGCCGCTACCAGACTGCATGTAGTCCCAGTATTTGCCTTGGTTGGTCGCCATGAGCGCGATGGATTTGGCAGAGTCAATGGTAGACCCACCGCCGAGGCCGACGATGAAATTCACGCCATTTTCACGGCAGATAGCAGCTGCTTCGTCCACCATGTCAGATTCCGGGTTGGGACGGACCTTGTCGAACACAATGGTTTGCACATCCTGCTTGGCCAGTTGGCTTTGGACCGTTGCCAAGTATCCCTGTTTGACCATGACGCCGGATTCACCAATGACCACCATGGCTTTGTTACCACGGGGGAGATGCGGCGTATCGCCCAGTTGTTTCAGGGTGTCTGGTCCAAAGATCACCCGTGTGGGCATGTAATATTGAAAATTTAACATTGAAGGCTCCTTGTTTTGTTGGAGTACTATAGCGATTTCATGATGTTTTCAAGTTGGTCAACCGTGAAGAGGTCACGCAGAACCACCGGGGACAATGGATTGCTTTTTGTGAAAATCGCAGCCGTCGGAATGCTTCTGCTTCCCAGAGCCTTGAGCAGCGCTTCAGCTTCCGGGTCGCGTTCGGTCATATCAACCTTGATGAATTTGATGGTATATTCTTCTTTCCATCGGCGGACATTTTCATTGGTCATGACCGTTGCTTCCAAGATCTTGCATGTCGGGCACCAATCAGCGGTGAAATCCACGAGCAGGATTTCCTTGCCGATGCTTTGTTGCAATGTAATCGGATCAAATGAATCCCACGGATTTGTTTCAACCTCGGACGGCATAGTCCATATGACAGAAGCCGCCAGCAGGATTAGCGCTGCGACTCGGACGCCCCATCGTGTTGTGGCATTGGCTGATTGGGTACGCACCCATAACCAGCCACCGAGCAGAATGGCCCAGAGCGGAGCCAGAATACGCAGGCTTTCGCTGCCAATGGCAATGGCGACTAAGTAGAAGGCTGTGCCCAGAAGGAAGAAAGCGATGCCCTTTTCCACGTATTCAATCCATGGGCCTGACTTCGGCAGAAAACGGGCGAGTTTTGGATTAAGAACCATAAGCAGGTAGGGGCTGGACATGCCAATACCGATGGAAATGAAAACAATGGCGATGATCAGTGGACCTTGAATAAGTGCCCAACTAAGAACGCCTCCTAGAAATGGGCCGCTACAAGGCGTTGCGAGTAATGTGGTTAACATGCCCGTGAAAAAGGCCTGCTTGCGTGGATTGGCGTGTGTTGCGCCAAATTTAAGATCAATGACGGGTAAGTGGAACAAGCCGAACAGACTGAGGCCAAGCGCGCCTATGATGGCCGCCATGGCGAGGACAAGCCAGCGATACTGGAAGAGAGCCCCCCATGCTTTGCCTGTGGCACCAAGCACAATGGCGAGGAACAGGAAGAAGCTGAGGACGCCCAAAACAAAAAAGAGGTTGTGTTCGCGAAACGCGGCAATGGGGTCCTTGCCGTCAGTGGTCGCGTTGGCACCGAGCAAGGCTGAGAGCTTGAGGCTGACCACAGGCAGAACGCAGGGCATGATATTTAGAATGAGACCAGCCAACAATCCCATGAGTATGGCAGAAAGCAGGCTCGCTACTTCCAGACCCGGCTGGAGATAGGTAGGCGTGAATTGCCAATCCACGATCGTTGATTGAGCGGAATCGGTCACAGCTTCGACTGGTTGCGTCGAGGTTTGCCTGGTCAATTGTTGGAATGTATTCCACCACGGCTGTTTGTCTGCTGGCGGTAGAGTAGAGATATCAAGCCCGGGATCACCAAATGTCAGGTCCAGGCGAGCCGGAACGCATTTAGTCGGATGGCATAAAAGAAGGTCCAATTGCAGGGTCACCGGGAATACGGGCTCATCAGCCGGAACTATGGCGAAGAGCTTGGTGCCGCTTTTGTATGTGTTGACCATGGAGTCGGGATCAAAGGCGTCCGGTTTGACGATCGGCTCCGGGTAGCGAGGCGTGATCGTAGCACCGGAAGCCGAGGTCCCTGAAAGACGGGTGGGTTTACCCATGCCTCCGGGATCGTCGGCATAGGTGTACCAATCCGGTTCCATGTTCAGAGAGAGTGTGAGGAGCAGGGAGCCCGGGGTAAGCCGGTAGGCTTCCACAGGGGTGGCCATGGGGATGCTTCCTGGTGATATCTGTGCATGGGCGACCGTCCAAAACAGAGATAGCAGAAGCGCGGAAAACAGCGTGATAATTTGCTTGGTTATCTTCATCATAAAAATGGTAAAAAGTGAAAAAATGTTGTTGACAAACTCAGGTCTGACTTATAGTTATTCTCTCCGTTGAGCGCAACAACGTTCAGCACTGAGTGGGTCACTAGCTCAATTGGCAGAGCAGCGGACTCTTAATCCGGAGGTTCAAGGTTCGATTCCTTGGTGACCCACCACTCTGAGAACAATGCCCGGTTTCGAGCCGGGCTTTTTATTTATTTAGTTGTTGACAAATTCGACGTCGACTTATAGAAATTTTCTCCGTTGAACGTAACAGCGTTCAGCACTGAGTGGGTCACTAGCTCAATTGGCAGAGCAGCGGACTCTTAATCCGGAGGTTCAAGGTTCGATTCCTTGGTGACCCACCACTCAGATACCAATACCCTGTCAGAAATGGCAGGGTTTTTTGTTGGTCGATAGGAAAAAAAGAATGTGTGCATTGGTTGAAAGTCCTTTGTTTATGAACTATACCTGCCTCTGAGAATCGTGGCAAGTAAGTGCATTTTTTAGAATACAACTGAAAAGGCCGGGACAGTGTCCCGGCCTTTTTTTTGTCGTGGTATTTTTTTAGCCGCCGAACCAGCCGGGGGCTATGACTTCGAGTGCTTTGGTGTAGTGGACTCTCAAGTCTTCAAATTTGCCGCCGATAATTTTTTCCTGCGTGGTTAGGCTCGTTGGACAGGTTTGTTGCATTTCTGTGGCGATGGCGTCGAGTTCTTTGACGGTTGATTTGATAAGAGTGATGGTGTCTGCGACGTCGTTGCCCGTATCTGCAACAAGTACATCGTAGAGACGGGCTTTCCATGTATTCAATTCCATTTCCAGGCCCTTGCAGTAATGGGCAACAGCTTCCTGTTTTCCTGTGTCTGTGCGGCAACCGTCAATTCCTGTACAACTCGGACACGGTCCAGGATAATCCATATTTGGCATAACGTTCCTCCTCTGATCGGTTAAGAGTATTTAAGCCACTAGCTGGAATGGTATACTAATTTTTGTATTGATGACGAGCTGAGTTGTCTGTTTCTACCATGTTACTAATTAAGGAAGAGTTATTCGCCCATTAAAAAGGCCCCCTCAGTTTAACTGAGAGGGCCTGTCTTATGCGTTTTTTTTTGGCGTTATTTATCGTCGCAGCCGTCAGCCATGTGCTTCAAGGTCTCGTATCGCTTGTTAAAATCAATTTCGATTTTTTCGCGATATTCCTTGGAGAACTCAGGGTAGAACCGCTCCAGCATTGCGTAACGGTTTTCACCGGACAGGAATTCCTGCAAAGTTCCATCAGGGGCCTTTGATTCCAGAATGAACGGATTTTCGCCCTGGTCAGCCAGTTCGGGGTTGTAGCGGTAGAGCGGCCAGTAGCCGGATTCCACTGCCAACTTCTGTTCAAACTGGGTTTTACCCATTCCTTTCTTGATCCCCTGGTTGATGCAGGGTGCATAAGCGATGATGAGGGACGGGCCGGGGTAAGCCTCGGCTTCCTTGATCGCTTTGAGGAATTGGTTCTTGTTGGCTCCCATGGCAACAGAGGCGACGTAGACGTAGCCGTAGGTCATAGCCATGCGGCCGAGGTCCTTTTTGGCCGTTGATTTACCTGCGGCGGCAAACTTGGCAATGGAACCCATGGGTGTTGCCTTGGAGGACTGACCGCCAGTGTTGGAATACACCTCGGTGTCCATGACCAGGATGTTGATGTCTTTGCCGGAAGCAATGACGTGATCCAGGCCGCCGTAACCGATGTCGTAGGCCCAACCGTCGCCGCCGAACACCCAGATGGATTGTTTGGTGAACAGATCGGCCATGGATGCGATTTCACGCAGGTTCTTTTTGCGGGTGCCTTTCAGGGCTGCCTTGAGTTTGTCGCCTGCAATTTTGGATTCTTCGGAGTCGTCCTTGACCTTGACCCAGTTGTTAAGGGCGGTCTTGAGTGCTCCGGTTTCTTCTTTAGCGGCTTCATTGGCCAGTTCGACGAGATGGGTGCGACGTTGGTCAGTCGCCATTTCGATACCGAAGCCGAATTCTGCGGCGTCTTCGAACAGAGAGTTGCCCCAGGCCGGACCGTGGCCGTCCATGTTGGTGCAGTACGGTGTGGTTGGTGCGGAAGCACCCCAGATGGAAGAACAACCCGTGGCGTTGGCGACGACCATGCGTTCACCGAAGAGCTGGGTGATGACCTTCACATAAGGCGTTTCGCCGCAACCGGCGCAGGCACCGGAGAATTCCATGAGGGATTTGCGGAACTGGCTGCCCTTGACGGATTCGCGACCAAAGGCATCCTTGTAGGAAACTTTGTCGGAGAAGTTGAAGTTGCGAACCTGCTCGGTGGTCTGGGAAGCGATCGGCTTCATGACCAGAGCCTTTTCCTTGGCCGGGCAGATGTCGGCACAGTTGCCACAGCCCAAGCAGTCAAGGGTGTTGACCTGCATGCGGTATTCCATGCCCTTCACGTCTTTGCCCATGGCTCCAATGGTCTTGAAGGACTTGGGAGCTTTTTCCAATTCGTCGCTATCAGCGAGAATGGGGCGTAGAGCGGAGTGAGGACAAACGAACGCACACTGGTTGCACTGGATGCAGTTGTCGGCGATCCATTCGGGGACCATGATGGCCACACCGCGTTTTTCGTACTTGCTGGTGGAAGCGGGCATGGTGCCGTCGTGCGAGAATACGGAAACCGGCAGGGAGTCACCTTTTTGGGCCAGAACCGGGCGCATGACGTCGGAGACGTATGCGGGTTCACGGCGAGTGGTGGCTTTGTCGTCTTTCAGTTTCTTCCAAGCTGCGGGGACAGGAATTTCAACGATGGCGTCTACTGCATTATCAACAGCGGCGTTGTTCATGTTGACGATCTTCGGTCCCTTCTTGCCATAGGCGGCTTCAATACCTTCCTTGAGCAGGGTGACAGCCTTCTTGAACGGAATGACATCTGCCAGTTTGAAGAAAGCGGTCTGCATGACCATGTTGATGCGTCCGCCGAGGCCGACTTCACCGGCAATCTTCACCGCGTCTACAGTGTAGAACTTGAGATTTTTTTCAGCGATGGTCCGGCGCATGGAAGCGGGCAGTTGCTTGTCCATTTCCTCGGCGGTCCAAGGGCTGTTGAGTACGAAGGTGCCGCCGTCCTTGATGCCTTCCAGAACGTCATAGAGGTTGACGTAGTTCGGATTGTGACATGCGATGTAGTCGGCATCCGTAACCAGGTAGGTGGACTGGATGGGCTTTTTGCCAAAACGCAGATGGGAAATGGTGATGCCGCCGGACTTTTTGGAGTCGTAGGCAAAGTATCCCTGAGCATACATGTTGGTATTGTCGCCGATAATCTTGATGGCCTGTTTGTTCGCACCAACGGTACCATCAGAGCCGAGACCCCAGAATTTGCACTGCACAGTGCCTTCGGGCGTTGTGTCAACACAGTCGCAGTCAGCCAGAGATGAGTTGGTGACGTCGTCGTTGATGCCTACGGTAAAGCCGTGTTTTGGTTTTGCCAGTGCATCGAAGACAGCCTTGGCCTGTGCAGGAGTGAAGTCCTTGGAGCCGAGGCCGTAACGACCACCAACGATGACAGGAGCATCTTTCTTGCCAGCATAGGCAGCACAGATATCCATGTACAGAGGATCACCCAGGGAACCGGGTTCCTTGGTGCGGTCCAGAACCGCGATTTTCTTTACGGTCTTGGGGATGGCGGACATCAGGTGCTTGATGGAGAACGGACGGAACAGGCGCACCTTGATCAGGCCGACTTTACGACCGGATGCGTTGAGGTGGTTGACTGTTTCTTCGATGCATTCACATGCAGAACCCATGGCGATGACAACACGGTCCGCTTTGGGGTGACCAACGTAGTCGAACAGTTTGTAGCGGCGACCCGTGATCTTGCCGACCTTTTTCATGGCGTCTGTGACCATGTCAGGAATGGCTTCATAGTATGTATTGGTTGCTTCACGACCCTGGAAGTAGATGTCAGGATTCTGTGCGGTGCCGCGAATATCCGGGTGCTCTGGATTCATGGCCTTTTTACGGAATTCGGCCAGTTTTTCCATGTTTACCAGTGGCTTCATGTCATCGTAGTCGATGACGGCGATTTTCTGGATTTCGTGGGAGGTACGGAAACCATCGAATACGGACATGAAGGGAACCGAAGATTCGATGGCGGCGAGGTGAGCCACCAGAGAGAGGTCCATGACTTCCTGTACCGAGTTGGAGAAGAGCATGGAGAAACCGGTCTGGCGGGTAGCCATGACATCCTGATGGTCGCCGAAAATGGACAGTGCGTGGGCGGCAATGGCTCGGGCGGATACGTGGAAGACGCCGGGCAACAGTTCGCCGGAAATTTTGTACATGTTCGGAACCATGAGCAGCAGGCCCTGAGAGGCCGTGAAGGTCGTGGTCAGTGCGCCACCGGCCAAAGAACCGTGAACGGCACCGGCTGCACCCGCTTCAGACTGCATTTGACGGATCTGTACTTTTTGTCCGAAAATGTTTTTTCGCCCCTGTGCCGCCCATTCGTCGGCAATCTCGCCCATAGGGGTGGACGGGGTGATAGGGTAGATGGCGGCTGTTTCGCTCAGAGCGTAAGCCACATGAGCGGCAGCTGTGTTGCCGTCCATTGTCTTCATCGTTTTCTTGGGCATGTGATTCTCCACAATGTTTGATTGGACTCTGTCGACCAATAATTTCTAAAATCGATTGCCAGAATTATTTTTTGCAAAACAACCATCATTCATTTCCTTTGAAAGTTCTGTGAATGGAGTTGGCTTGCCGTAATCTTGTGCTCGGGATATTTCCGCGCATTCTTATGACATTTGTCTCGATTTATGGGTTCGGGGTCAAGACCTTTGCCTTCCGTTCCCCGATGAATGTACGCCGCTTACCGATTAATTCCACCTAAAACTATCCATATAGAATTGTGATATAATTCACATTACTGACGATTCTACTGTATGGAACGTTGATGCTTGGTTGTTGGCAGTTACCATGTCTGGCAATACGTCAAATAGGTCACAACTCTCATGAAGGAAGATTTTGGGCCTCCAGACTGGGCTTTGACTCGCTTCATGTTTGGTGAAGAGTCCAGTTTGAGCGAGACATTAGCATGTATTGTATTTAGAGCCGATATTCGTACGAACATTGCTGAAGACCTTTATTGTTACCACAGACAATGTCTCCAGAAGAGAAGAGCTTCATCAATTATTATGAGCCAGATGATTTGATTTTACACAAAGGAAAAGCCCCGGCGGTAATGAACTGTCGGGGCGGGGTAGTTTTTGACGGTTATTCTTGAATCCACTTCAAAGCTTCGCCTTTTTCTTCGGTCGTATAGGTTTTCAACTCAATACTCGGAAAGAGTTTGTCACTGACTTTTACCAAATTTGCTATCCATGATTTGTCGGTTACAATGGCTTCTTTGGCAAAGCGGCGCATATTCGGAAGGGCGAATTTGATGTCCTCATAGAGAGCGGCAAGGGTAAAACCTTCCCATTTATCAAGCTCGACATAAATATTTAGCCGGTCGTCGGTCTTTTCCATCATTGCCTTCACTTTTTCCACCACTTGCTCCATGCCGTCTTTGGTGATTTTACCAGACACTTTCATGCCGACAGTCTTTGTGGACGGGATTTCGATAAGTGTGATCATGCTTTTTCTCCATTTTTATGGTTGTCCGCAAATCGGAAGCATAGCCATTGTTATCGTATTCGAAATGAGTTGAGCAAGAGTTATTCATTTACCTTGAAGACAGCCAAAAAAAAGACCCCGAATAACAGGGTCTTTGAAGTTTATTCTAAGATGATTATTTTTCAGTATCGTACCCAGCTCTGTTCCAGGCAATATACCCTCCTGCCAGACTGCGGACGTTCCAGAAGCCGTGCTTTTGCAGATAGGAGGCTGCGATGTTGGCGCGATAGCCGCCTGCGCAGTAAAGGATGTGGTGATCGTCTTCGGACAGGTCAAACTTGCCGTTCAAGATGTCGGCCAAGGGAATGTGCTTGGCTCCGGGGATTTTACCGCCTTCCCATTCTGCTGGGGTGCGAACATCCACGAGACTGAGCGGTTTGTTCTCTGCCTGACAAGTTTGGAGATCCTGGGCCGAGTCGATGGATAATTTATTCACCGGACGCCCACTGAAGACCCACGACTGGATGCCGCCGGACAGATAGCCATAAATACTGTCGTATCCTATGCGGTGCAGTTCCGTCCGCATGCGTTCATACCCTTCCTTGGAATCAACAACGAGCAGGATGTCCGCCTTGGGATCGACGACCATGCCGACCCAATTTGCGAGGCTCGGTTCAAATCCGATGTTGATGGAGCCGGGAATATGATATCCGGCATAAGCCGCCGCATCGCGTACGTCGATGACCACTGCTCCGTCTTGCATTTTTTCCTCGAACTTGAACGGGTCCATGGCAAGATCCAAGGGGCAGCGTTCAAGCAAGGGAGCACCGTTGGCGTTGGTGGAAATGATGTGTGTGAAGCTTTTGGGCCGAGCTGGGAATTCTTGGCTCATGGCGAGGTGGAATGCCTCATAACTGTCAAAGCCGAGCATGGGGTTGTGACGACGTTCAAAGCCGAGCGTAGAGCTGGGTTTTGAACTCATGCCACGACCACAGAGTGAACCTGCTCCGTGGGCAGGAAAAATTTCGAGACTATCCGGGAAGTTGTTGAATTTGACGTAAAGCGTGTTCCAGAGGTTCTGAATCTGTTCATCAAGTTTGGCGTCGCCAACCAAATCAGGGCGACCAATGTCGTTGACAAACAAAACGTCGCCAGTAAGCAACATCCAAGGTTCATTGCCGCGGGAAAAGTCGGTGACGAGCAGGGATAATGCGTCCGGGGTGTGACCGGGGGTGTACAACACCTTGAGCCCTGCATTGCCAACGGTAAGCTTTTCGTCTTCCTTGAGTGGGGTGAAATCGTATGTGACCGGTGAAGTCTCGTAGACCATGACGTCACAGCCAGTATGAGATTTCAGTTCCTGAGCACCTGAAACATGGTCAGCGTGAACATGCGTATCAATGACATGGACGATTTTCATTCCCTCATCACGAGAGATGTCCAGATAATCCTGTACGTCTCGTTTGGGGTCGACAACAACCATTTCTCCCGTCGCCGGACAGCCTATGACATAGGAGAAACATCCGAGGCCGGGAGTGGTGATCTGCTTGAAATACATAAGTGGCTCCTTTTTCAACACTCTTCTTAATTGCATAAGACGATAAGTTGAAAACGAAGCTGTGGCAATAAGTGAGAATGATTATTTTAACTCGTCTGCCTTTTGGATGAACCGTGCCGAGAGGTCGTCCATGATATCGGCAGCTGTTTTAAAAGTTGGAAGCTTCTTTTCAGGCTCATTGAGAACACGGCGGTATGCCCATTGAGATAGATAGAATAGTTCGGCCTCTGAGCAGGAGTGGCAGACTTGCTTCAACCTTGTAAGTAGTTCCGCCTTGATCTGCTGACGTTGCAAGATGGCTCTTTTAAGACGGCTGCCAGCCTGTTTGGTGTCCTTCTCATCAGCAAGGGCAACCTGCATTTGACCATTGGCCCGTTCAACGGCTTTGACTGCACGGAGATATCGACCAGCCATTTCAGTCAGGCTCGGGTCTTTGGCTATGGCCCTGAACACGGTGGCCGTACGTTCGATTCGGCGACTGTTAAGACGAAGCATTACCGCGATTTCTGCATTGGTCAGTGTTCGCATGGTTTGGGAGTTGCCTTCGATATATTGACGGTCATCTGTGGCGGCGGTGTCAACCAGTTGAACAACGAAAGCATCAGCGTAGAGTGCATAAAGTGTCTTCAGCATAGCCGGTGTGAAGGCGTAGTCGAGGACTGCTTGACGTGAGGCACGAATGTCATTGCCGGACACGCCAAATCCGTCCAATTCCCTACCATAATACTTATTTAGCGAAGTGGCAGAGACCAGTGAAGCCGGTTTGCCATTGGGACTTGAAGGCAGGAAGCGATGGAGAAAATAGTCGGCCAGTGATTCTACAAACGTGAAGGTGACGACTTTGTCTTCTGAAATTTCAATAGTTTGCACTTCTTCCTTTACAGGTGTCGGCTTTGGCGTCGGCGGAGGTGGTGTTGTGTCCACAGGGGCAGCGGTGGAAGGCGAGTAGTCAGGTGCAGCCTCTTGGCCCCCATTAACCCAGTCGGGAGCCTGGGCCGGTTTTTCCACCGGCTGTTTGACCTGGGCCGTGTTTGTCTGCGCCTCTTCCGGGGCTTCAGACAGGAGTAAGTATGAACCGAGGGCAAGCAGTATGGCGCATCCAATGAGGATAAGGGCGGTCTGGCGTTCTTTCATGGTGATATCTCCTGACAAGGTCCTATCAGTTTATGCTTCCTGTTTCCAGGCGTATTCATTTTCTTCGTCGGCGTTGGCACAGGTGAGATCAATGTCGCGCAACAACGACCAGTAGGTTGTCCCTTTGATTGCTTGTTCGCACATTTGCCGCATACTTGAATAGTATTCAAGAAGGGATACCATGGTGTTAAGTTCAATATGCCCTTGTGCGCCCGTTTGCAACAGATCGTCCTTGAGATCGTGATACAAATCTTCAAGCTGGTGCAGTTGTTGTTTCAGATCCACGAATTCCGGAGAGCAAGGAGTATGCGCCACATTGATGATGTCACGGACTTCCCTTCTGAATGTACGGGCGGTTTCAGCTGTTGTCTCTGGAAGTGAATGGTCCAGAAAGGTGTGCTGCTGAGAAACTTCAGTAATGATATTGATGGCTTTTCTGTAGTATTGAATGACTCTGAGTGCCGCTGGAAGTCTGAGAGCCACAGCGTCCGGCAGGTCAAGTCGTTGGATTTTGACACAGTATCCGCGGATGGCAACGATCAATGTGTCGAGGGCTGTTTTGTCTTTAATGAAATCCGCATGGCGGAACTTCGACGTCACTGCCTTCTGACAGACTTCGCGGGTTATCTCTCCCAACCGCCCCAACTCCATAAACAAGGCGTCCATGGCAAGGGAGGGAGTGCTGAGGACGTTGTTGTCCAAATATTTCGGTTTGCCCAATTCTGCGACTTCCCGACCAATGTGGCGATTTAGAAAATTTACGAGTTTCGACGTGAAAGGCAGGAAAATGGCGACCCCAAGCACGTTGAATACAGTGTGGAATATGGCGAGTGTCGTCGCCAGATTGAAGTCACCATTCAGTGTGGACAAAGTACTGACAGCTCTGAGGAGGAGGGGGATAGTCATGATGGCGACAAAACCGGTCACCAGATTGAATATAATGTGTGCCGCCGCGACCTTCTTGGCGTTGTAAGTGGCACCTATAACAGAAAAAAGGGCTGTTGAAGTCGTGCCAATGTTGGTGCCGATGGCTGCGGCCGCCGAGCTTTCCAGAGTGACGATACCGGACATTGCGGCAGTCAGAACGATGGCCATGGCCGCGCTTGAGCTTTGCATGAGCAGAGTCAGGATCGCTCCCAGAGAGACAAAGAGCAGGATACCCGGGATACCGCCAATGTTGAAGGACGCAAGATCAACAGCCGTGCCGAGATCGTGAAAGGTCGACTGGAGAATTTCAATACCGAGAAAGAAGATGCCGAAACCGGTCAAGGCATCGCCAATATGCATTCGGCGGGAATGTGCTCCCGTGAGTCTGAGAAGTGCCCCAAGGCCGATGAGGGGGAGAGCCAGAGCCTTGACTTTAACGCTGACGCCCACAGCGGCCACGATCCAACTGGTAACAGTGGTGCCGATGTTGGAACCGAAAATAACGCCCACGGACTGCGGCATTGTCATGAGTCCCGCGTTGACGAACCCGATGACTGCCACAGTAATAGCACTGGATGATTGGACCAGAGATGTGACCATAAAACCAGATGCAAGCCCCCTGAGTGGGGTCTTGGTCCATTTGCCGAGAATGGAGCGCAGGGCGTTTCCGGCCGCATTACGCAGCCCCTTGGTCATTAACCGCATGCCGAGGAGGAAGAGTCCCAATCCGCCGATAAGACCGGCTACGAGTGAAAAGATCATGGTCGGTTTAAAGCTCCTTGCAAGTCATGGATATTACGTTCTTAGTTTGGCAAGGGGGCAAAGTAAACAGGTTTATGGATTTTGGGCGGCTCTTGAAGATTGCAGATAGCATTGTGCATACGACGTTTCATCGTCGCAAGTGAAAGAGGGGGACTACAGAAGAACAGTCCCATACTCCTATGATACTGGGTTTTCTTCTTTGGAAGAGGACACTGGCATACGATATGTGTCTGTGAAGTTGTGGCAAAAATTGAAAAAAGAAAAAGCCCTTACGATTTCTCGTAAGGGCTTGATTTTCTTGGCTCCCCAGCACGGACTTGAACCGCGGACCTAGTGATTAACAGTCACCCGCTCTGCCAACTGAGCTACTGGGGAACATTTGTCGCCGAAGCGAATAGCTGTTTAAATAAATCGCAGGCAGTCGTCAAGCGAAAAACTCAATTAAACCGAAATAGTGTATCGACTGCTTGAAAGAAAAAGGGCTGTATCTTTCGATACAACCCTTGTAATTTCAGTGGCTCCCCAGCACGGACTTGAACCGCGGACCTAGTGATTAACAGTCACCCGCTCTGCCAACTGAGCTACTGGGGAACATTTGTTCGTGTGAAGCGAATGAGGGTCTAAATAAATCTCATGTGACGGTCAAGCAAAAAAACCATTTTTTTTAAGAAAAGTTTAAAAAGATTTCACCGGGTGTTAAAAGGCCCATTTTCTTGACGGGAAGTGTTATTTGGCTTACGGAATCAACGTCTCTTGTTTTTTTCTAGACTTTACAAGAGACAGGGAAAAATACTTTGGGACAAAATAAGAAAAAGAATAAGAAAATCAAGCTCGCAACCAAGTCGCAGTACGCGGCTCGGTTTATGCCGATGCTCGAGGCCCTTCAGGCCAAGGATGAGTTGAATTCTGTTATTAAGACTCGCGTTGAAAAAGCGTGTGGTCTTATGGACGATAATGTTCACCTATACCCTAATGATTTCAAACGCGACACGGAAGTTAAATCCATCTTGGATCAGTTTTCCGAGGCCGATGATGAAACCCTTGAGGCTGGTGACCATACATTCGCTATTGCAGGACGCGTTGTTTCCTACCGTTCATTTGGTAAGGTTACTTTCTTTAATCTACAAGACCGCAGCGCCAAGATTCAGGTTTATGCTGCACGAGACGAACTCGGTACTGAAGCGTATCAGCGTTTCAAGAAAACCGACATCGGCGATATCGTCGGTGTGACCGGTGGGTTGTTTCGAACCAAAACTGGTGAGTTGACCGTAAAGACTAAGGCCTTCAAGCTGGTCACCAAGTCCATGCGGCCCCTTCCTGAGAAGTATCACGGGCTTAAAGATGTAGAGACACGGTATCGTCAGCGGTACGTGGATCTTATCGTTACGCCGAGAACCATGGAAATTTTCAAGGCACGCACGGCGATTATTCGTGAATTGCGTGACATCCTCGATGAGAAGGGCTTCATGGAAGTGGAAACTCCCATGATGCAGGCTATTCCCGGTGGTGCTACTGCGAAGCCTTTTGAGACATTTCATAATGCGCTCGATATGAAGCTTTACATGCGCATCGCGCCGGAATTGTACCTCAAGCGACTTCTGGTGGGCGGATTCGAACGGGTTTACGAAATCAACCGTAACTTCCGCAATGAAGGTATTTCCACCCAGCATAACCCCGAGTTTACCATGCTCGAGTTCTACTGGGCTTATGCGAATTTCGAGAATCTTATGGACTTGACTGAGGAGATGTTCTCCCGCATTGCGGAGAAAGTTACCGGGTCTTCTGTTGTTCCATATCAGGGAGAGCAGATTGATTTGTCCATCGGAGCCTGGACCCGTATGCCGTTCCACGAGTCGCTGGAAAAGATCGGCGGCGTGTCTCCAGATGTCTATTCAGATTACGACAAGTGTCGGGATCTGGTGAAAGAAAAGGGCGAGAAAGTTATCGAGGGCGAAAAACTCGGTAAGCTTCAAGCCAAACTCTTCGACATGCTCGTAGAACCGAAACTCGTACAACCGCATTTCATTTACCATTATCCTACGGATATTTCTCCTCTCTCTAGGAGAAATGAAGAGAATCCCGATATCACGGACCGCTTTGAGTTGTTCATGACCGGGCGAGAGCTGGCCAATGCCTTCTCTGAATTGAATGACCCCGTTGACCAACGTGGCCGGTTCGAGGTTCAGGTTGAGGAAAAGGAAGCCGGGGACGAAGAAGCACACTTCATGGACGAGGATTATGTTCGTGCCCTTGAATACGGTATGCCACCGGCAGCCGGACAGGGTATTGGCATTGATCGTCTGGTGATGCTTTTAACGGACAGTGCCTCCATTCGTGAAGTCATTCTGTTTCCATTGCTCAGGCCGGAGGCCGGGTAGGGCTTTTGGCCCGCGAGTAATTCGTATGCGATTTGAAGCTTTTATCGCACTCAGATACCTGTTCGCACTGCGTAAGCAGTCGTTTATTTCCGTCATATCGTTATTCGCGGTATGCGGAGTGGCTCTTGGAGTCGGTGCACTCATTGTCGTCATCGGCGTGATGAATGGCTTCTCTACTGATTTGCGAGATAAAATATTGGGAGTCAATGCTCATATTCTGGTGACCTCTCTGCGGGGCGGTATCAAAGATTATGATGTATTGGCCGATGAAGCGAAAAAGGTGCCTGGCGTCATAGGTGTGACGCCTTTCATCTATTCCGAGGTCATGTTGTCCACGCGGACCGGGGTCAAAGGCGTGGTTCTCCGCGGAATTGATCCGTCCACTTCGGACGCCGTCCTGAGCTTGTCCAAGGACATGATCAGTGGTGATGTTCGAAGGCTTGGTGATGAAGACGATTTTCCGCGCATCATCATTGGGTCGGAATTGGCAAAACGACTCGGTCTTATCGAAGGGTCCGAAGTCAATCTCCTGTCGCCGTCCGGTCGTTCCGGGGCGGCAGGATTTACGCCCAAAATTCGTCGATTCATTGTCGCGGGTGTTTTTCGTACCGGTATGTTCGAGTATGACTCGTCACTTGGCTACGTGAGCATCCCGGCTGCGAGGAAGTTGCTTGGATTCAAGGGAGATGTGGTGTCCGGGTTGGAGATCAGTGTGGACGACGTTTATAATGTGGAGGCGATTTCAGACGCTCTGCGGGAAAAGATCGCTACATTTACGGTTTATGTCCGTCACTGGCAGGAGATGAACGCCAATTTATTTGCGGCGTTGGAGCTGGAAAAAACGGCTATGTTCATTATTCTCGCCATGATCGTGCTGGTCGGGTCATTCAGTATTGTCACAACGCTGGTAATGCTGGTAATACAAAAGACCAAAGACATTGCGGTACTTATGTCCATTGGAGCGGATGCCAAAAGCATCAGAAATATCTTCATGCTTCAGGGGACGTTTATTGGTCTTGCTGGGACCGCGATCGGATTTCTGATTGGAGTGCCGCTCAGTTTGCTGTTGAAGAAATACCAATTCATCAAATTGCCAAGTAACGTCTACCCGGTGGATTATCTGCCGGTTCGCCTTGAGACTCTGGACATGGTGGCAATTGGTGCGGCGGCATTTATGTTGTGTTTTCTGGCAACCATTTACCCGGCGCGGCGAGCTGCCGCTTTGAGTCCCAGTGAAGCCTTGCGTTATGAATAAAGAGGCTATATACCAACTGGTTGCCGTGAGTAAGGAGTTTCAGGGACCGCCCGAAACAGTGCGTGTCCTGAAAGATGTTGACCTGACAATTGATCGTGGTGAGTCCTTGGCCATTTTAGGGGCTTCCGGGTCTGGCAAAACAACACTGTTGCACATGCTCGGTACGTTGGATCAGGTGACAAGTGGACAGATTTTTTTGAATGGGGTGGACTTGAACACCCTGGGAGACAGCAAGCGAGCTGAATTAAGAAACCGGGATATTGGTTTTGTTTTTCAGTTTCATCACCTGCTCCCTGAATTCTCTACGTTGGAGAACGTTGCGATGCCCGCTTTCATCGCAGGCAAAGGGCGTTCAGAAGGGTTGCAACTCGCTAGGGAAGCACTTGACATGGTTGAACTTACGCACAGACTTGAACACAAGGTGACGACTCTTTCAGGAGGCGAAAGGCAACGTGCTGCTATTGCTCGTGCCATTTTGTTGCGTCCAAAGGTGCTTCTTGCAGATGAGCCTACTGGTAACCTTGATGGAAAGACCGGAGCCATGATTGGCGAATTGCTGGCTACTCTTAATAATGAATTAGGTATGACGTTTGTTGTCGTTACACATAATCCGGAAATTGCAGGTATGATGCATCGACGCGTTGAATTGCGTTCAGGAGAACTCTATGCTCACTAGTCTCGCTCGCAGACTTGCCATTGGGGCGATTGCAGCTTGTTTGTTGATGGTCGCTGGTGCGGCCTTTGCTGCTGACAGTCTCAATCAGGATATCAAGGTTACTGTATTGCCCTTTGAGGTTAATGCCGGTGACGATTTGTCCTATCTCAAGGACAGCCTCCCTGAGCTTTTGACAGACCGCCTCCGCGAGGCCGGGTTCAATGTCGTTGATCAGGCTGAAGTTGCCCGTATAGTCGGCGAAAAGGGCTATACTCAATTTAATCCAACCACTGCACGTGAAATTTCATTGTTAGCTGGTGGGGAGTTTTCTGTTTACGGTTCCCTGAATCAAATCGGCGACAGTTTGACTTTGGATGCGCGACTTGTCGACGCATATGCCAAAGGTCCCGGCAAGAAGATTTCGGTAACCAAGGAAGGTCTCATCAACCTGTTGCCCGCCGTGGATGCCCTGGTAGACCGCATGAGGATGGATCTGCTCCGTCAGGATGTGGTGGCCGAGGTTGACGTCGAGGGGACTCAGGTTCTGGACAAGGAAGTTGTTCTTATGCGTCTCACCATGCAGAAGGGTGACATTCTGACAGCTAAATCCGTTAATACCGCTCTTAAAAATATTTATGATCTTGGTTACTTCGATGACGTTCAGGTCAAAGTTGATTCTGTCGAAGACGGAAAAAAAGTTATTTTTGACGTCAAGGAAAAACCTCGTATTCAGGCTCTTGGTGTTCGCGGGTCAGATAAAATTGACTCCGAAGATATTCTCGAAGCCGTATCCACCAAGAAGGGTGGCGTCGTTAACCCCAAGGTTTTGGCTGATGATATTCGTGTCATCCGTGAAATGTACCGCAAGGAAGGGTACTACAAGGCCAAGGTTACACATGAAGTTGAAGATGCCGGGAAGGGCGTAGCTCGTCTGACATTTGTCATTGATGAAGGACCGCAGCTTTATATTGAGAACATCATCATTGATGGTGCAAAGCAAATGGACCCGGATGATGTCAAGGAAGTGCTGGCTCTTCAGGAACGCGGCATGTTCTCTTGGATCGATGACTCGGGTGTCTTAAAAGAAGAGCTTTTGGAGCGCGATGCCGCTGCGATCATGGCTTTTTATCAGAGTAAAGGCTTTCTGACTGCCAAGGTTGGCCGTCCTGATGTTGAAATCAAGGACGCCGGCATTGATGTCATCTATCGCGTTTGGGAAGGCGATCGTTTTAAAATGGGGCAAACCTTGTTTAAGGGTGACCTGATCGACGAACCTGATAAACTTATCGACGTGACTTCGATTGATGCGCTGCATGATGAAGATGAGTACTTTGACCGGACTATCCTCAAACGAGATATTGAAGCTTTGACCGGCTATTACAATAACTATGGGTATGCGTATGCTGATGTCGGTGTGAATTTGCAAGACAATCGGGAAAGCAAAGTTGTTGATGTCGTTTACACCATCTCCAAGCATCAACGTGTTCATATTCGCCGTGTACTTATTGAAGGGAACACTCGTACCCGTGATAATGTTATCATGCGTGAAATGCGCTTGGCTGACGGTGATCAGTTCAGCGGAGACAAGCTGAAGCGCTCCAACCAGCGGCTGACCAATCTCGATTTCTTTGAAAAAGTGGATATCTCTCCTATTCCGACCGGTAACCCTGAAGAAATGGATCTGGTGGTCAAAGTCAAAGATAAGTCTACTGGCAAGATCAGTGGTGGTGTCGGTTATTCGACTTACGACGGCGTGTTCTTTGGCGGCACCATCGGTGAGAAGAACCTCTTTGGTAAGGGCTACCAAGCAAGCTTTGAAGGGCAGATCGGTGGGTCCAGTACATCATATGTCGCCAAATTCATTAA
>Ga0070729_10003117_pt1 | contig 19861 bp, 14 predicted proteins | sample tdDd472_FD_66725 | JGI IMG/M metagenome (GOLD analysis project Ga0070729, IMG submission 66725) | Marine sediment microbial communities from the Atlantic coast under amendment with organic carbon and nitrate - tdDd47.2 | ecosystem: Environmental > Aquatic > Marine > Coastal > Sediment | place... | reverse complement strand
GTCGCTACTGGATGTACGTATGAAGGAGGGTAATTCCAAAAAGTTTTCAGGAACCGGTGGCATCGGGCTGATCTCGAGCAGGCTTACCCTGGAAGGACCGATACTTAAGGACAAAACTTCTTTTATCGTTTCGGGCCGAAGAACTTATGCCGATCTTTTTATTCCATTGTTTGGCAATGAAGACATGGATGGCAGCAAGCTCTATTTCTGGGATGTTAATGCCAAGCTAAATCACAAAATCAACGACAACAACCGAATTTATGCTTCAGCGTATTTTGGACGTGATGTTTTTAAAAATGAATTCGCCGGGATGAACATGGGAAACAATACGGTGACAGTTAGGTGGAACCATCTCTTCTCGAAAAAACTATTCTCAAATTTTACCTTTTTAAGATCCAGATATGAATATGAACTGGGTACTGCTGAGGGTGAAGCCAGCTCATTTGAGTGGAAATCAAAGATGGTGGATTATAGCGGTAAGGCCGATTTCACCTGGTACCTCGATCCTGAGAATACCATCCGCTTTGGTGGCATTTTAACCCATCACACATTTAATCCTGGCGAAGCCAGGGGATTGGGAGATGAAACCTTTTTTAATGAATACATCCTTCCGAAAAACTATGCACTTGAATCGGGTCTGTATGTTAGCAATGAACAAAAACTCGGAAATTTAATCACCTTAAAATATGGCCTCAGGTTTTCGATGTTTAATAACCTAGGCCCGGGTACAGTGTATGATTATGATGACGATTATGAAGTTATTGATTCGACTGTTTACGCAAAGGGCGACATTTATAACACCTATATGCGTATCGAACCCAGGCTTGGCATCACCTACGTGCTCAATGAGCGTTCATCTGTAAAGGCCAGTTATTCCAGAACTGTTCAATACCTGCAATTAGCTCAAAATTCTACAGCCGGTACACCGCTTGATATCTGGTTCCCGGCCAGCCCCAATGTTGAACCACAGCTTTCGGATCAGGTTGCTGCCGGATATTTCAGGAATTTTAAAAACAATACCTACGAAACATCAGTAGAAGCTTACTATAAATACATGCAAAATGCGATCGACTTTAAGGATCATGCCGAATTGCTACTGAACCCGCAACTGGAAGGGGAAATCAGGACCGGGACAGCCCAGGCCTATGGTATTGAATTTATGGTAAGAAAAGTTAAAGGCGACCTCACAGGATGGGTCAGCTACACATGGTCGAAGGCTGAACGAACCATCGAAGAAATCAATGATGGAAACCCATACCCTGCTCCTTACGACAAACCACACGACATATCTCTTGTAGTAAACTATGACCTGAGCAAACGGATCAGGCTAGGAGCAAATTGGGTTTATTCTACAGGGTTGCCTGTAACATTTCCAACCGGCCGGGCTGTTTGGGGAAATGTAATTGTACCCATTTATTCCGAACGAAACGCCTATCGCATGCCCGATTATCATCGTTTGGATTTCTCAATCACACTTAAACCAAAAGAAAAACCCAATCGAAAGTGGTATGGCGAATGGAACTTATCGGTTTATAATGCTTATGCAAGGAAAAATGCCTGGGCCATCAATTTTGTTCAGGACCCAAACGACCCTTACACAACTTATGCGGAGATGACATACCTCTTTTCGATAATCCCCAGCATTTCTTATAATTTCAAATTTTAAATCAATAATAAAATGAAAAATATATCATATAAATTACTGGTACTTTTTGCTTTTGCAATAATTACTTTTTCGTGTACCGAGCGAGTCGACATCGAACTCGACCAGCAGGAATATGCCCGCATTGTTGTTGAAGGAGCACTTTCAACAGATACCACAGCACATCTTATAACCCTTTCAAAAACTGCTGATTATTTCGACAACCAGCCACCAACCCCGGTTACCAATGCAGAAGTTATGATTTACAACGACATTGAAGAATATATACTCACCGAGAAACCCGCCAACTCAGGCCGGTACTTTACCGAATCTGATGTTTATGGCACGGTAGGAAGTGAATACCAGATGAAAGTTTTGCTTGAGGAAGAAATTAGTGGTGAAACAGAATACAATGCATCTTCGAGTATTTATGCGATTAACCAGGTTGATTCGATTGCTCTTGAATTTCATGAGGATTGGGGAGAGGAAGGATTCTGGGAAGTTAAGTGCTATGTCTGGGATCCCCCAACCACGGATTTTTATATGTTTTATGTTTATAGAAATGGCGAGCCCTGCAACGATACTATTTCAGATGTGTTTGTAGTGGACGATGTTCTTTACAACGGAAATTACACCAATGGTATCGGGGTCGCCTTTTTAGACCAGTCATATGAACATCAGAAACTCCTCCCTGGAGATATTGTTACTTTACGTGTTTCGAGGATTACAGAGGATTACACTAATTTTCTGTGGCAGGTACAGGAAGAAGTGAGTTATTCAATTCCGCTTTTCAGTGGCCCACCGGCAAATGTTAAAGGAAATATCGATAAAGGAGGATTTGGGGCATTTGCGGCCTATTCAAACAGCTACTCCTCAACAATTGTTAAATAAATTTGTTTAGCCATTAATCAAATCAAATTTTTGGATTGCAATTAATATAATATGGATAGACTCACAGATGGAGGCCCGGTTTATTTTGAAACTGATCTTGGTCATTTCATCGTAGAACCCTGGAACGCCTTTTCGTCGCTCACCTTTCTGATTCCGGTTATTTATTTATTATTCAAACTCAGGGGACAATATCGCAATTACACTTTCTTATTGTTTTGGGCTGCACCATTAATGGCCCTCGGGGGTATCGGCAGCACTATATATCATGCTTTCAGGGCGTCGCGGTTTTTTCTGTTTATGGATTTTGTTCCCATTGCGTTTTTAACCATATCCATCAGTATTTACTTTTGGCTGAAAATATTACCTAAATGGTGGTATGTGTTGATAATTATAGCCGCTTCTGTTGGCATAAGATTTTTAATGTGGGGATTCTTCTCTGGGAACGGATCGATCAATGCTTCCTATTTTCTTACAGGTTTAATGATCTTTTTACCAGCAATCATATTTCTGTTCAGAACAAACTTTTTTGAGTTCCGACACCTCCTTTACAGCGCCATCTTCTTAGTCCTTGCCCTGTTTTTCAGGTATGCCGACGATTGGCAAACACCACTCTTACCTAACGGAACACACTGGCTCTGGCATGTATCCACCTCCATTGGAGCCGTTGCCATGGCAAATTACCTGGTGAAAATTACACCAATCAAACTGAGATTCAGGAGCAATACCACGAAACAAGCAAGCAGTTAAATTCTTTTTTTTTTACATTTCTTGATTCATTCTCACATTCAATCATTTTCACCTACACTCATTGATAAACCTTACCTTTGCAAACAAAAAAATAAATAATTATGAATGCCATATTGCTTTTTATGCCCAGTGGGCCTGAATTAATTATTATCGTAGTAATTATCCTGTTGCTTTTTGGAGGTAAGAAAATTCCTGAATTGATGCGTGGGTTAGGGAAAGGTGTAAAAGAATTTAAAAATGCCAGTGACAGTGTAGATGATGTAAAATCCGAAATCGAAAAAACAGCTTCAGATATTGGAAAAAAACCTGAGCAGGACACCAATGATAATGCTGAACCCGGCAAGGATGAAGAGGAAAAGAAAGACAAACCGGCTTAATGTGCAAAACATAAACCTCCGTAGTTTGTTTAGCTGCTGAATAATAATTGAATGAAGGATTTAACGGTTGGTAACGAGGGTAAACTCATTCTTCAGTTTGCCATGCCCATGGTTTTTGGCAATGTATTTCAGCAGCTATACAATGTTGTCGACAGTATAATTATTGGCCATTACGTTGGTAAGGAAGCCCTTGCAGCTGTTGGTGCAGCCTTTCCCATTATTTTCTTGCTCATCGCCATGATTATTGGTTTAGGATCAGGATTTACGATCATCATTTCCCAGTATTTTGGTAGTAAAAATATAAAGCAGGTCATTCGCACCATCGACACAACTTTTGTCATCCTGTTTTTTGCATCTATTCTTATAACCTTAATCGGAATATTTTTCAGCGAACCACTTTTCAAACTTACCCGGTTGCCCGAAGATGTTATTCCACAAGCATCCGCATACCTTGATATTTACTTTTTAGGCACAATATTTTTCTTTGGATTTAATGGAACTGCAGCCATTTTACGAGGTATGGGCGACTCAAAAACCCCATTGTATTTTCTCATTCTTTCCACCCTTACCAATATTTTGTTTGATCTGCTCTTTGTTATGCAATTTGGTTGGGGTATTGAGGGAGCTGCATGGGCAACCGTCTTATCCCAGGGTGGGGCCTTTTTTACTGCCATTATCTATTTAAATAAAAAGCACCCTATAGTTAATGTTTCCATCAGGAAATACATTTTCGACAGGGATATTTTCAGGAAAAGCCTGCGGATTGGGCTGCCTTCAGGATTACAGCAATCGTTTGTAGCAGCTGGTTTAATAGCACTATTCGGGATTGTAAATCAATTCGGAACCGATACGATAGCCGCCTACAGTGTAGCTATTCGAATCGATTCATTTGCATCCTTACTGGCTATGAATTTTGCGGCAGCCCTGGCTGCTTTTGTCGGGCAAAACATCGGTGCCAATAAACCTGAAAGGATAAAGGCTGGTTTAAAATTCACCTGGCTGGTTACCTCTGCTATTTCAATTGCTATAACTGTTTTGGTGTATTTTTTTGGTAACGACCTGATGGCACTTTTTACTCCGGATCAATCCGTCATCGAATTGGGCAACGAGTACCTTGTAATAGTCAGTTCTTTCTACATCATTTTTTCTACACTGTTTGTGGTTAATGCTGTAATGCGCGGTGCCGGTGATACGCTGGTCCCGATGTTTATAACATTGTTTGCCCTGTGGGGGGTCAGGGTTCCTGCATCCTATTTTTTGGCCGATAAAATTGGCGTAACCGGTATCTGGTGGGCCGTTCCACTTGGCTGGGGCATGGGAATGACCTTGTCCTATTTGTATTACATTTCAGGAAAATGGAAAAATAAATCCGTGGTGAAATACGAAGACAAAGAGTGATTGAAATTAAGTCAGAGGCACCTTATTTAGAACAAAAAATCTAAATAAAAAAGGCTGTTGTAAAATTATCACAACAGCCATTATTTTTTTTTGAATTGCCTGATTAAATCAATTCCATCTCTTTGAGGCATTTTTTAATTTTCTCAAAAGTACGCTCGATATCGTGATCAAGGCCAACTGAAAACCTGATCAAACCATCAGATAATCCCATTTCCTTTTGCTTTTCTTCTGGTACCTCCGAGGACGTACTTTTACCAGGGTTGCTGAAGAGTGTTTTGAAATATCCCAAACTAACTGCCAGGTAACCGACACCTTCCAATTCCATTTTTTCCATCAATTCAGCTGCTGCTTCACTTGTTTCAACATCAATTGACAGCATTCCACCATACCCAAATTCCGGGTTCATCAGCTGATTTAAAAGCTGGTGTGCATTATGTTTTTTCATTCCGGGATAGTTTACCTTAATTCCCAGTTTTGATAGTTCCTCAGAAATAAACATAGCATTCTTGCTGTGCTGCTGCATACGGATGTGAAGTGTGTGCAGGTTTTTAAGGATGGAAGATGAACGGTATGGATCAAGCACCGGTCCCAATAACATTGCTGTTCCATCGTTAACGTCAATCAACGCATTGATGTAATCAAGGCTTCCGCATATAGCTCCTGCTACGCAATCGTTTTTACCATTCACAAATTTTGTAAGGCTGTACACCACCACATCGGCACCATGTTTGGCCGGTGCAACAATCAAAGGGGTAAATGTATTATCGACCACAAGCTTTGCCCCACCTTTGTGTGCAATATCCGAAAGAGAAGGAATGTCAGAAATACTTAAAAGCGGATTGGTCATTGTTTCGGTATAAACAACTTTTGTATTGGGTTGCATAGCAGCTTTCACCTGGTCGATATCAGCAATATCAACGAAAGTTACTCCAATGTTAAATTTTTTAACGTAATTGTGCAGAAAGGCAAAAGTACCGCCATAGGTTGTCATGCTGGCTACTATGTGATCTCCTGCATCACAAAGTTGCAACAATGCCGAAGTAATGGCACCCATTCCAGAGGAAGTAACCCATGCCGCTTCAGTTCCTTCCATAGCAGCCATGGCGTCAGCCAGGTATTTGTTACTGGGGTTCCAGTGCCTCGAATAAAGGAAGCATCCCTCTGCTTCGCCCTGAAAGGTTTCGAGCATGGTTTTGGCCTGCATAAAAGTAAAAGTTGCCGAATCAGTTACAGATGGGTTAACATCACCGTATTCACCAAATTGAGTAAGGTCCTGTATGTTGCTTGCCGGATCAAATTTCATAATAATAGCTTTTTATAGTTGAGTTAAAATATTCGTTTCGGATGCAAATCTAGGAATTAGGTTTGGATATGATATTTATTAATGACTGATTGTAAGTATTTGTAATTAACAGGCAAGATACTTTACAAATACGTAAGTTAACTTATCACAAAAATTACCAGAAGGTGTGAAATTGAAAGCAGTTTAAAAAATAGAACTACTGATGCCGGGAAATCCGGTTCGTATCAATATAAAGGATATTGGTAGGCAAGTAATAATCAGCAAGAATTAGAGGTTTTAACGGTTACGGTAAAACAGCGTTGCGCATTTCAAAGTGCCTCGCTTGTCGGGTTATCACTACCATTGATTAATTGTTTTAAGTTTGAGTTAACTACCTGTCGCGCAATGTGTTTTAACGCGTGTTGTAGCTAGTTCTAATTAGTATTCAGTAAATGATCTTTGAAAAAATCATTCACCTTATTCAACGCAATTTGAGTTTCAGGTATAGAATATCTTTGGAAAACATTAGGCATTCCTTCATAAATATCCAGTGTTACATCTACACCGGATATATCCATTGCCTGATGTAATCTAACAAAAGAACTTAATAATAATTCTTTGATTCCTCCTTGTATTAAGGTTGGTGAATACCCTTGGGCAAAATCTCCATATACTGAAGATACATAAGGATTTTTAAAATCTACTCTATCAGCATATGCTTCAAAAGAAGGTTTAATATGTTTCTCATAATCAAAAAACGGTTCGGCAGCCTTTAAGGTTTGATAGCTTTCTCCGGGGCATGTAAGATCGGCCATTGGTGAATATAAAACAATGGCTGCAGGTAAACCAATGCCTTCATCACGAAGTCTCAATGCAGATGTTGATGCCAAGCCACCACCTGCAGAATCACCAAAAAGTCCAATATCGTCCATACTGTAGCCTTGGTTTAGTAATGCTTTGATTACAGCAATAATCTGATCCGAAATTTGTGACCATTTGGCATGAGGGGCCAAAGTATAATCAATGGCAATTACCCTAAGACCAGTGGCTTGGGCAGTTTGTCCTGAAACATTTATAGTTGATAAGGCACTAAAAAGAACATAAGCTCCACCATGTGTATAAACTAGTACTTTGCCATTATCCTTCCATTCTTTGGGCTTAATATCCAGGACCGGGATACCACCTAAAGATAATTCAGAAACATCAAGACCCATTTGGGCTATAAACGCATCGTTTTGATCTTTCAATGCCATTTCCAATTGTTGTTGGTACATTTTCCACTGTTCTTTGTCATTCGAAGGTGGAACCGGCGGTTTACTTTCAGCCGATGTGTATGCATAGATGATTTCTTTTGCTTCAGGTGAAATCGTTGATGAAGCGTAGTTGTAAAGTGAAATATCGTTTTCTGCAACTATTCCTTTTGTATTGTTTACCTCATTATTCTTATTTTCTACCGGTTGACAAGCTATAATTAGCAGCAAGCTTAAAAAAGCAAGAATTGTTTTAGTTTTCATGATTATATTTTCTGTATTTTTTTAATAGCTGTTTCTTCTTTTTATTTTATTAACTCAACATCTGGCATTTCCCATGATTTGTTCCAAAATTCTTCAGTGCCTCCATAGATGCGTACAGTTGGGAGTGGTCTTTTCCCGGAAGTAGGAATCCAATTACTCTCTTGCCCCTTGGGTGCTTTAGGTCCAAAATAAATGGTAACACTGCCATCTTCGTTTTTATTCATTTTTGGTAAATCAAATGAAGACAAGCCGGCACGCTCCTGAGGGTTATAGATAAACGACATTGTTTCTAAATCATAAATAATCAGTGACCAAAATTGATCTACAGGAACTTTCGCTGGCATGGTAAAAGAATAAGTTTCTCCTGCCTGTAATTCATTCCCTTTTTTATCGGCTAAGGCAAACAGATATTGCGTAGCGGGTCTCTCACCTACCTTTTTCGGAAAGAATGTTCCTATATAATATCGGTCTGCTCGATTATCAAGGTCTATCTTGTCCTCATATTCATATAGAAACTCATTATTTACGTCAGAAAATATTCCATTGTACCACTGTTTGTCGGGCCACCATATTTTGGAAGGATCAGTTGGGTGAAGTGTCCGGTCTAACATGTAATGATAGGCATCTACCACAGCCTGTCTCATCGCTTTCTTAGTCAATTCATCCGGATTATAAGGTTTCCCTTTTTCTATCCCAAGAGAAGATAACATTCCCATCATAACCTTATCTCGAGGATACACATTTTCGACGCTGATTATCTCATAAAGATCATCGAACCAGGTTTCGTCATAAACAGGAAGGGTTGAATATCGTAAATCCAATGGATCAATAAATTTTGTAGGACTTGGATTAGGCAGCTCTGACAAATAGTACATTTTGAGCGTTTGGGCATAATTGTATGCATTCTCCATTGAGCTATATGGTCCGGGAATGGAGCGGAAAGCAAAGGTTACCCTGTAACTCGGACTTTCCACCACAATATATTCTTGTGGAACCAAACCTTTATATCCGGGAGGTGTGAGCAATATTTTGCCACCTTCACCTTTGTCAATGCCAGAAGGTCCAATATCGGCAATTGTTATCTGCCAATGGTCAACGATTTGTCCATACAAACTTGCAACCTCAGATGCAGGTGGGATTTCAATAATTACAGGTCCTTCTCTTAGATCCGTTTGAGAAACTATATAAGGAACCTGGTTATTCCCGGTTATTGCCTCAAGATTAGGCTTAGCAGGTTGTGACCAGGCCATGATCACATTGGGCCCACCACCTAGTGGTTCTGCGGCTTTATAAATGCCGTATATTGCGATTGCGGGCATTGACCACAATACCGCTTCAAACGCACGTTGATATTTTATTTGATATTCGAAATCTTTAATTGAGACTTCTGATCCTAAGCCTGGCTTACCACCAATAGGATCAATTGGTGTTTGGGCTTTCGTCACACAGACCATGCAACCTATAACTGTAACAATTAGTAGTTGTCTTATTATTGTAGAATTAATTTTAAAATATAATGCCATATTTTTAATTTTTATCAGAAGATTCAGTTTTCATAATAAGAGGATTAATTTTTTCTCCCCAATATATAGTCCTGTGTGGAAAAGGTATTTCAATTCCTTCTTGATCAAATGCAACCTTTAATCTTTTTCTGAATTCCCGACCAATTATCCATTGATTTCCAGGAGACGTTTTAATTCTAGCTCCAATCATTATTGCACTATCACCGAAATCATTAACACCCTGAATCTCCACAGTGCTGATCATTAATCTAGAGAATTTTTCATCTTCCTTTAATAGATCCCCAACTTTTTGAATAACCTCCATAACATGATCAATATTTTCTTTATAAGCAACTCCGATATTAAATACCATAGCGGACCATTCTTTAGTTAAGTTTGAAATTGAATCTATTTTTCCGTTTTGAAAAATATGAACTATCCCCGAACGGTCTCTTAGGCTAACTGTTCGTATTTCTATCTTTTCTACTAAGCCCCTTGTTCCATTAATTTCTACAACATCCCCTACACGAATTTTATTCTCCAGAATTATAAATAAACCAGAGATCACATCCCTGATAAGTTCTTGTGATCCAAAGCCTACTGCAATTCCGATAATTCCAACACCTGTAATTAGAGGAACAATATCTAATCCTAACTCACTAAATATTACTAATAGAAGTATACATATTAGGCCAATATTAATAAAGGCATTTATTAATCGTGCTAACGTAATCATTCTCTTTCTGCCCTCGACGTCACCTGAAACTTCGTATTTAGTAGGTAATTTACTTTTAATTATTCTATACACTCTGTTCAGTAGCCATGTAAGCAATAAATAGAGAATGATTATGAAAATAATATTTATAAGTTCATTCATTAGAACATTCGTAATTCTATCAATGAGGATATTTAAGTCAAAGTAATCTGTTTCTTTATTCATGATAATAGTTTGATCATAAGTATCTAATGTGAACTTGTGAATACCAGATTATTAACAAATATAAATGAATATTGTTTTAATTTAAGGGTTTAAGTTTTCCTCTGTTGAGATTTACAAGATAGAAAGCTTTTAGGTGCAAGATGAGCCAAATTATTGAAAAGGGATTTCCAAAGTTTTTTTTTAATTAGCTACAACGGTGTGATATAATTACCTCTCCATCAATTCTACAACAAGTATTTACTCAACATCGCTTTCAGCTCCACATAATTGTTGGCAACTGGTAGTTGTGGGTAATCATCGATAACATTTTGTGGAGGGCAGAAAAGGATGCCGACTTCAGCTTTGAGCAACATCGACACATCGTTATAGGAATCGCCAAAGGCAATAACCTTATATTTTAAACCCTGTAAGGCTTCAACAACTTTCCGTTTTGGATCTTCCTGCCTGAGTGTATAATCTATGATATTATCATCTTCGTCAATCACCAATTGATGGCACAGTAAGGTTGGCCTCTCCAATTGCACCATCAGCGGATCGGCAAACTGTGCAAAAGTATCAGAAACCACAATTAACTGGCTGACCTCCTTAACCCAGTTGATGAACTCCATCGCACCTTGCAAAGGTTTTATTGTAGCTATCACATTTTGAATGTCTTTCAACTTCAAACCATGCTCGGCTAAAATCTTCAGGCGCTGTTTCATCAAAACATTATAATCGGTAATATCCCTGGTGGTCAGGCGCAATTCCTTAATACCTGTTCTTTCTGCCACATTTATCCATACTTCCGGTACAAAAACTCCTTCAAGGTCGGAACAAACTACATACATACTTTTTGATTTTAACTGGTAAATGTTGAATTATGAATTTCTTCTTTTTTGTTTTGGTGTATTAATGGCAACTTTTTATTTATTTTCAGAGTGAATTCAATCTTCAAATCCTTAAATCATCAAATTCCCAAATTGATCTAATACTTTCTCTTCAGGTAATCCTTAAATGCAGAATAGCTATTCTCCATCTCATCGAATTGCTCATTTTTATCCTCAAGGCCTTCAAGGCTGGGCGGCAGTTCAGGATCAAAATTTAAAATTTCCCTGATCTGCTCCGGGAATTTTGCCGGATGAGCAGTCTCAAGCGAAACACATAACTGTTGCGGACTGTCATATTCAGGATGTGCAGTTAAAAAGCTTTCAAGGCCATTCCAGCCCACTGCACCATGTGGCTCCAATAGAAGCTTATGACCTTCCCATGCTTTTTTGATCGTGGCCTTGGTTTGTCCATCTGAGATACTGATTCCAAAAAGTTCATTAGTCATCAGATTAAAATCTGGCGCTTGTTGAACAATACCAAGTTCATCCATTTTGCCTCCGTACAATGCCACAAGCCTGGCCAGGTTGCTGGGGTGTCCCACATTCATTGCACTTGAAATGCAATTTTTTGAAGGAACAATTTTTTGATATTTCCCGGTTTTAAGAAATTCTGGAAATTCGTCGTTCTCGTTAGTGGCAATTACAAATTTAGAAACAGGCAAACCCATACGAACGGCCAGCATTCCACCCATCATATCCCCAAAATTCCCGGAAGGTACCGAAAAGATGATTCTTTCATCTTCGGATTTACTCAATTTTGCATACGCATAAAAGTAATAGACACTCTGTGGAATCAATCTTCCAATGTTTATTGAATTAGCTGACGAAAGATTAAGGTAATCCAACTCCGGATCAGCAAAAGCCTGCTTGACCAGGGCCTGGCAGTCATCAAATTTCGCATCCAATCCAACGATTTGAATGTTCTTACCCAAAGTAGTCATTTGCTTGCGCTGTCGTGGTGTTACTTCATTCTCGGGAAACAAAACCAAAACCTTGATATTATCAAATCCGTAAAATGCATTGGCCACAGCACTGCCTGTATCACCAGAAGTTGCAGTCAGAATCAGCAATTCCTTGTCCATCGACGAAAGATAATAATTCATCAGCCTGCCCATCATCCGTCCGGCAAAATCTTTAAATGAAGCAGTTGGCCCCTGATCGAGACGCATCACATATTTTTGATCGTAAACCTGCTCCAGAGGTACACTGTAATCATAAGCATCCTTGCACAATTTTGCAAGAACATCCACAGGAATAACACCTTTTAAAAACTTACCAATAACGAGATTTGCAATTTCGTAATATTCCATATGCTTCATAGCCCTCAGTTCCTGCTTCGAAACCTGGGGAATTTCTTCCGGCATATAAAGCCCTTTATCAGGAGCCTGCCCTTTTAGCAATGCCTCATGAAATGGCAAAGCGGGCGATTTGCTATTGGTTGAATAAAATGATATTGGACTGTCCATAATTTTATCTCCTTAAGGTTGATGAAGAAGCTCCACCTGCAGAAAACTCTGGCGATGTTGAAGTTATTGTCTTCCCATCCAGCACAGACAAGGCCTGATCCAAATCAGCAATAATGTCGTCAGGATGTTCAGCACCTACACATAGACGAATTAAGTTTGGTGGAATATCGGCAAGTTTCCTGCCCTCTTCTCCCTGTTGTGAGTGGGTGGAAATAGCAGGAATTGTTGCTACAGATTTTATCCTGCCCAAATCAGTTGCACGCCAAATCCTTTGCAGTCCATCAAAAACATCGCGAGTTGCCTGGGCATCACCCTTAATTCTGAATGACATCAAGTGGCCATAACGGTTTACTTTTTCACCATATTGCTCATCAAATTCTGCATCAGCCAGCCACATGTACTCTGAGGCAAGCTTGTGCAATGGATGTGATTCGAGGCCCAGGTAGTCCACCTGTTCAATATGCTTGTGATTCGCTAGATATTTAGAAATCGTCATTGTAGTCCGGCTTTGCATATCAACCCTCGAGCGCAGGGTGCGCACATCATTAAGTGCCATAATAGCATTGAAGGGTGAAATATTTGGCCCGTTATCCCTGTTGGGAAGGGTTTTACAATACATCGCAAAATCTGCCTTCATTGCCGGATTGTCAACATTAGAAACAAGGTTTTTCCTTGCGATCACCGCTCCTGCAATCCCAAAACCGCTAGTTGAAATGGTCTTTGAAACGGATTGCACAACAATATCAGCTCCAAGGGCAATGGGCCGCATCAAAGCAGGTGTAGCCACAGTGGAATCTACGATCATTGGAATACCATACTTATGGGCTAGTTCTATAATAGCTTTCAGGTCGAAGAATGCCTGCCCTGGATTACTTGGCATTTCACCATAAAGGAAACGTGTATTTTCATCAATCAACGATTCCCATTCTTTCAGGTCGTGCGAGTGAATTACTTTGCGCCACTCCACACCTCTTTCGCGGTCTTTCCTTTCGGCAAATTGCTGAAATGTACCCCCATAAACCTGGGTTGTCGCAACAAAATTTACCGGCTTTGAGTGATCTTCCGGATCGGGCAACAGGAATTGATCAGCTGCAGTTTGAATGGCTGCCATGCCAGAAGCAGTTGCAATACACGAAGCTTCTACATCCGAACCATAGGATTCGAGCATCGCCAACACGCCTTCGAGATAGTACATGCTTGGATTGGCAATTCGGGAGTAACACCATGTAGGGATTTGGTATCCCAGAGCTGCTTCCATCTCATCAGAATCGCGGTACGCCTGCGAAGTTGACATGTAAATGGGTTCGATAATCGAGCCCTGGTTAAAATCGAGAGCTTCCTGCATGGAATAAACACCATGAACTGCAATGGTGTCGAAGCGGCATTTTTTCATCTCTTTCTGGTACTGCTGATGCCAGCCCATCGACCGTTTTGCTGCTTCGGTGTAATGGTTAATTCCTTTGTTATCCATAACTAATATTTTTGATTAAGTAAGTTGAATCAGAGCGATTTACATTAATATAAAGGTGACTCAAGCAAAGATATCTATTTTCGGGTTAATCAGAGTATCAGATTACAATAATTCATTTCGGGAGTTGAAATAATTAAAATATGAAACAAATATTTAATATTTTTACAAAAATTATAAATTCAAAAATATAAAAAATGGCCAATCACTTCCGACTTGATAGTTTAGACCGAAGAATCCTCCATTTATTAACTGCTGATGCCCGGACTCCATTCCTTGAGGTTGCCCGGCAATGTAAAGTTTCAGGTGCTGCCATCCATCAAAGGGTGCAAAAAATGATTGAAGCAGGTGTTATTGAAGGAACCCAGTATAATTTATCCCCAAAAGGAATGGGTTATTTGACCTGTGCATTTATCGGCTTACAGGTAAATCTTACTTCAACAAGTACGCATGAGGAAGTTTTCCGGAGAATTCAGCAGATCCCTGAAGTGGTCGAATGCCATCACATTACTGGGAAATACTCATTGTTGCTAAAGATATTTGCCAATGATAACGAAAACCTGAAAAAGATCATCGTAGAAAAAATCCAGTCAATAGTTGAAATTGTAGCTACCGAAACTTTTATCTCACTTGAGGAAGGATTTGTGAGGCAGTTGCCCGTGGAATGAGGGGAAGAGAAGGTAGAGAATGAAAATTTGGAATGTTGGAGAAATGGAGTGCTGGAGGCCAGAAGTCAAATTAATAAAAACAGAATCCACCTCAAAAGTGTATGACACTATACGTCAAACACAAAACGCAACCCTATTCGCCGGGAATTAAAATTTTCTGAACAAATGTATTTTTTTCTCCGCTGATCCGTGCTATGCAAATTCCTTTCAACCCATCTGGCAATGCAATGGTATCATCTGGTTTAATTTCGGTTTGCAGTAACACTTGACCAGTAATTGAAAATAGCTCAACATAAAAAGCCTTTGGGCTACTCAACGGGTTGGTGGCTTTACAGCTAAGGCGCCCATTTTGATAGAACAGGAAAATCGGAGCCTCAAAAGAGTTTGTAAAAATACTGCTTGGATTTTCAAGGAACAGCCATTCATAAGCTTCGCCAAATTCTTCACGCCACAATTGTTCGTTGTGTTCTCCGCCGGCCACAACCTTGGTGGTAAATTCATTTTCACTAAAACCAGCAGCAAAAAGAGTATCCTCCATCATTTCCATTTCCTGGACAAGCGTTGTACTCTCGTTGGTACCACCCATCATGTAGAGTCGCATGGTATGCTGCTTGCCTGTGCTGTACGCAAAATCATAACACGAATCGTTAAACCAGAAGGAAGGAGAAAAAATACCGGATTTACTAAAGATGTCCTGGTGTTTCAGAGCAATATAATGAGAAATCAATCCGCCAAGGGAACTGCCCATAACGCCGGTATTTTCCCTGTCAGCCAGGGTGCGGTAATTTTCATCGATGTAAGGCTTGAGTGTTTCAACAATAAATTGGGTATATATATCACCATCCCCACCCCCATATTGTGGATGTGGCCACGGGGTATATTCATCAATTCTATCGGCTCCACCATTATCAATTCCCACAACGATGGGGACAGATTTCCCCTGTGAATAAAGTTCGTTCAATGTTTCATCAACTTCCCATTCACCGGCAAAGGATGTAGCCGCATCAAACAGGTTCTGGCCATCGTGCATATAAAGCACAGGAAAATGATCTTCAACCGAGTCATAATTCGGAGGAAGATATAACCATATGCGGCGATAGCGGTTGAATTGTGGCATATAAAAATCTTCGTCCATTACAATTACGTTCTCTGCGGCTGTATGGTTCGATCCACCTAGGTCTTCCCAGCTCAAAATGGTTAATTCAAGCGTATCGGCAGTACCCATGGTAAAAGTTCGATTAGGCAAATAACCTCCATTTTCACCACCTTCAACAGTTTCCCAACTTCCGCGGGTAAATTTAAATTCAAGAGTTCCATCTCCTTCAACAACAATCTCCGGCCAACCATTTAAATTTTCTACAAGCATATAAGCCGGGTCGCCCGGGTTCCAGCCGTTAAAATTTCCAGCTATATAAATTTCGTCATCCGGTGGAGTATTATCAGGGATCTCTGTGATGATGATGGTTACACTAGACGCAAGAGAGCTGACGGAAATTACAAGTGCAATCATCAAGGTTAAAATACTCTTCATAATTCTGTTTTTTTTTGTAAAGATAATCAATATTAAAAAGCCACCCAACGATGTCTAGCTTATGCTAAATTAGATGTACAATATTTGCTGTGCTATTTTGGCTAAAGCTAATATTAAATGAAGCAGTGGAAAACCAAAAACATTAAAAATAGACAGAGCATTAGCTATTGATGGAGAAAATTATAAGGCAAGCCTGTAAGTTAGTTTTACAAGAAATACATTGTGGGGATGTATATCGAACAGATTGTCCCAATTGTTCTTAAAATTGTAATCAACCTGGGATGTTTCATCGGTACGGCCCTGCGACCAAACCAGGTAAACAGCAGAACCGGGAATGTACTCCCATCTGAAAACCAGGTTAGACCGGTACTGCAAAAAATTAAAATTTGGATTTCCGAAAGTGTAATCCACCATTCCATCCCCGTTTTCATCAACCGAATAGATTTCTTCATCGCTGTTATAGGATATCTCCTCTTCGGCAAAAACGTGGTAGCGATTGTAATAATCATCGGCCTGTGCATCGGTTATGCGGTTGAACTGAGTATATTCACCAGAAGCCATAAAGGGCTGCCCATAATATTGAATGGTAAGGTCAGGCGTTATACTCAGGTCGATTCTGCCAACCAGACCAAAGGTTTTTTGATTAATAAATGCTGTAACATACCTGTCTTCATTTTTGTATTCAGTAGTTTCAACATATTGGAGATTATAGTCATTAATTGAGATGAAGGGTTCAAGCGAAAGCCTTATCATATTGCTTGGCCTGTAAATAAACTCCAGTCCAACATTCCTGAAGGTTGCTGTATTGTTGAAAGCTTTATACTGACTATAACTTGCTTCGGCACTGAATTTTTTCCGTGGATCGGAATCAACAGAAAGCCAATAATTCCAGCCTCCCGGCAACAACAGGGAAGGCCCTCCCCGAAGATCAGATTTTGACAGTGATGGTCCGTCAAAATTAATTCCACCACCAAAAAACCAATGGTTTTTGAATTGTGTGTTCACATTGGTATTTATCCCCGAAAAGGTGTTCCTCCCTCCAAAATCCCATCCCGACCATTGATTGAAATTTATGTTAATCCTTCTAAAAATACTGAAGGGTTCCCAGATCCTGTACGAAACCCATAACACCTGCTGCACCTCATCGGAGCTGCGCAGGTAGCCGACATCGTTCAGTTCAAGCCCGGGCGATCTCCAGGTTACCCATGAAAGAAACTGCCAGTGTCCTCCACCAACTTTACCAAATTCCACCGTACCTCCTTGTCCCTGTAAAGATTTACGGGTTGAATCGACATGAATATAGTTGGCATCAGGGCGCTGAAAGTACCTTACCGAGGACTCCTGCAGGTTAGTCATAGCAATTGTATCGCCATGTACTGAGCTAAAGACAGTTCGTGCAGCAACCATCCATGATTTATCCTTCCAGTAATGCTTAAAATTCAAACCTCCGGTATATGCATTTTTTGGGATAAAATCGATGGCCGGATTCTCAATTTTTCGGTTAGTTGAGGTAAACATTCCACCTACAACAGTGTTGCCCTTATTGATATCTTTTTCCAAACGTGCAACAAAATAATTGGTTAGTGGCTCAACCTCTTCTTCGCGGATTACTCCTTCCTGAGAAATCTCGGCCATTTCGCGCTGGGTTAGACTTTCCATCACACCAACCGACCACCCTTTCTTCGTTTTTCCGCTGAGCTTAAAGGCGCCAAGTATGGTAGTATTTTCAGGTACATCAGCGTATTCATTATCATCCAGATCAGGATAATAGTGAGGTTGCCGGCCAACCCGACGGGAGTAGAAAAGGTTATCCCTGGAATATGGGTTTCCACCGCCAGTGATTTGAAAATCATAAATATTATTTCCTTCAATGAAGAATGGCCTTTTCTCCTGAAAAAAAGTTTCATATGCCGTCAGGTTCACTTCCGATGGATCAGCCTCAACCTGGCCAAAATCAGGATTGATGGTAAAATCCAGTGTCATATTGTTGGTCACTCCTATTTTTCCGTCAAGGCCGGCAGCTAACTTGCTTTTTTTTCCTGTAGCATAAGGATTTCCTTCTTCTTCTTCAAAATACTCCTGCTGCGCTACTACATAGGGAATCAGGTCGACCTGCCGCTTTGGTTTTATACCCTTAATCCCTTGTAACTCTCCCAGTTTCGATACCCATGCATTGTCTTCCCTGGGTATAAATTGCCATAAGGAAAGTTCATCTTTTCTAAACAAATGCCTGACACATTGCAGGCCCCAGGTATGCACATCTTTTTTACCGAAACGCAGTTGGGTGAGAGGTATTTTCATTTCGGCAGCCCAACCTGTATCGCTGATCGAAGTTTTGGTATACCAGATGGGATCCCAGGTTTCGTCGAATCCATCTCCATCATCAGTGATCATTTCATCACTCTTTACACCAGCAGCACTAACTACAAATGCATAGGCTGTCATTTTATCAAAATGGCTGTCAATATGTATCCCCACCAGGTCTCCTTCAAAACCATCACGCCTCGACTTTCGCCTGTCAATTTCTGATGGTACACTGTCATATGCCACAATGCCCACATAAAGGTTATTGTCATCGTATAGAATTTTGAAAAATGTTGACTGCGAGGGTGATTGGCCTTCATAAGGTTCATATTGGGTAAAACCGCCACCCCAATCCACCTGTCTCCATACCAAATCATCCATTACCCCATCAATAAAAGGTGGTTTTCCTTCAAGTTGTTGGGTTACATATGCCTTATCCTGAGTGAAAGCAATTCCATAAACCAGAAGTAAAAATATGATAAGAAATACCTGCTTCATTTTTTGATTGCTAATTCTGGTAAAACTCCAGAACAACTAGTATACCGATAAAAACACCTATCTGAAAATCAGGATTTAACATGTTTGCGAAAATTGGGCTTGATAAACCGATGCACGCTATTGAACATCATTTGTCCTTATTTGAACAAAAGATTTTACTTGTTTAATTTGATTATTGGAAATAGCTGATTAACTTTGGGTTCTATTCAACAAAAATCCTATACAATGAAAGCAGCGAAATTCTACGAGTTAAGCAACCGGGACCAAGTTCGGTGTAATCTTTGTCCGCATCATTGTATTATTGGCGAAGGGAAAACCGGAATTTGCAGGGTTAGAAAGAATATTGATGGTGATTTGTTCTTTAATACCTACGGCATGGTTTCTTCAGTTGGATTTGATCCGATAGAAAAAAAGCCGCTTTACCATTTTTACCCTGGAGGAATAATATTTTCAATTGGCAACTTCGGCTGTAACTTAAGATGTAAGTTTTGCCAAAACTGGCAAATCTCACAGGATACTCCCAATGATATCGATCTCAACAAAAAACATGAGCCACGGGATCTTGTTAAAATGGCTCTGACCAAAAAAAACAATATTGGCATAGCCTATACTTACAACGAACCAACTATTTGGTTTGAGTATATGGCTGACATTGCCGAGGCAGCCAAAACGGAAGGATTAAAAAATGTGATGGTTACCAATGGTTTCATAAACCCTAAGCCCCTGGCTGAGCTATTGGAATTGATTGATGCATTTAACGTTGACCT
>Ga0070729_10003116_pt1 | contig 19869 bp, 19 predicted proteins | sample tdDd472_FD_66725 | JGI IMG/M metagenome (GOLD analysis project Ga0070729, IMG submission 66725) | Marine sediment microbial communities from the Atlantic coast under amendment with organic carbon and nitrate - tdDd47.2 | ecosystem: Environmental > Aquatic > Marine > Coastal > Sediment | place... | reverse complement strand
GCCGCACATCATGCGTTTAAAACATGGTCAATAAAAACACCGTATGAACGCGGTGATATATTGATGGGTGCGGCGCAATGGATTATGGATCATCTCGATGATATTTCCGTGATGACCACCGAAGAAAGTGGTAAACCACTGGCACAGTCCCGTGGCGAATGGCTGAGTGCGACCAACTATTTGAAATGGTATGCTGAAGAAGGCAAACGGTCATATGGACGGATGATTCCGTCACGCACCAGCAGTCAACGGATTCTCGTTCATAAAGTGCCTGTAGGTGTTGTCGGAACAATCACAGCATGGAATTTTCCGATTTATAATCTCAATCGTTCATGGGCGGCGGCACTCGCGGCTGGTTGTACGGTTGTGGGACGACCCTCGGAATTCACACCGCGCTCAGCCATGTTACTTGCACAAGCGCTGGTTGAGTCTGGTGCGCCAGCAGGTGTCATTAATGTCATCAATGGTGATCCTGCCGAAGTGGGTCAAGCCATGCTCGATGATCCGCGTGTCCGCAAAATCAGTTTTACAGGTAGTACACGTGTCGGTAAGTTGTTGATGGAAGGTTCTGCGAAAACCGTTACCCGACTATCACTCGAACTGGGTGGGAATGCACCCGTACTGGTCTTCCCCGATAGTAATATGGCAAAAGTCGCACAATTATCGATGGGGGCAAAGTTCTTCAATTGTGGGCAAGTGTGTATCGCCCCACAACGATTCTTTGTCCATAGTCAAGTGGTCGAAGAATTCACAGATTATGTGAGTCAACGGGCTCAGAATATCGTGGTCGGTAATGGATTAAATCCGAGTACAGAATTAGGACCATTAATCAATGCCAAGCAACGCGATCGGGTCGCATCAATGGTAGAAGATGCAGTTAACCGTGGTGCAGAGGTACTGGTTGGTGGTGGACGACCTGATGGCTTTGACAGTGGTTATTTCTATCAACCCACAGTTGTTGCCAATCTCAAAACGGATATGCCGCTATATCATGAAGAGATATTCGGTCCCGTTGTGCCAATTATTCCATTTGATGAGTTGGACGAAGCCATTGCGCTGGCAAATGATACCGAATATGGACTGGCTTCCTATGTCTATACTAACGATCTGAACACCGCCTTACGGGTATCCGAGCAATTGGAATATGGTATGGTCGGGATCAATGGTGGTGGAATTGCTGTACCCGAAGCTCCTTTTGGTGGCATGAAACAAAGTGGCATCGGACGTGAATGTGGTCAAGAAGGTTTAGAGGACTACATGGAAACCAAGACTGTCGCTATCGGGAACGTCTTATAAGGCAAGGCTAACGACAGCCTACGGCAGAGATGATTAGGGTTTATACTCGTTAACCATTGTGTCCAAAATATCACGTTGCAAATAAGGCTCAATGAGTACTAAGGCTTGCATCGGAATATCAGAACTAATCACATACTCCACATCGTCGATTCTTGCACCCCACGGAGTATGTGATTCCCCTTGTGAAGACGTGAATATCTCGATTTCGCCGTGATCGGTCTCAAATAACATCGAAATATAGGGATAATCGTCTGTCCATTCCCAGAACGGCTCATAAGGTCCTTGTTCTAATGAGGCTGTTTCGAGCATCGTGATAAATGCTTGTACAGTTTCGGCTGGAATTGTGATGGTTGTTGATTGTGTCACGGCATAATTAGCAATCGAAAAGGATGCGTCACCCACGAGCCCAGTGTCTGTCATGTCTAATGTGTAGTCGGCTACGATAGGCGCAAATTGGGATAGTCCCATCCATTGATCTTCAATCTGTACGCTTTCTACATCGGATAAATGGATAGATGGCAACATCAGACGCGGTAATATTTGAGCGGTAAAAACCCCGAGCAAGATAATTAATGATAATAATCCAATTAATATTTTTGCGCGTAACGGTGATGAGTGGTCATTTTTTTGCTTATTTTTCGGTTTTTCTGGAAACATGGTCACTCCTAATTAAACTAATCTTATAGTCATAACGACTCAATCCTTGTAAGTGTTCCATAATGACGAGTATTCTTGGTATGATTACTATTGTAAATGATTAGCTCATATCATGATCAAATAGAGGAAATACATGATACAAAAACAATATGATAACCCTGCTTTACAACGCTTGATGGATGGCAATGTTCGCTACGTGAATGGGACATTACAACATCGCCATTCCGACCCAGAATATCGCGAAAAACTCATACATGGGCAAAAACCTATCGCGGCGATTCTTGGATGTTCGGATTCCCGTGTACCCTTAGAGATGATTTTTGATCAAGGGTTAGGTGATATTTTTGTAATTCGTGTGGCGGGTAATGTCACCAACGAAGTAACAATCGGTAGTGTTGAGTTTGCTGTGAGTGTATTAAATGTCCCTATTGTTATGGTCATTGGACATTCACAATGTGGGGCTGTTACTGCCGCCTCAACCGATAATATGGATGAACTGTATGAAGGCTATTTATTCCGCCTCATCAATCATATCCGTCCTGCTGTTCGTCGGGCTGGGGCATTATCGGGTGATCTTGTTGATAATGCCATTCGGATTAATGCTCAAATTATGGCGCAGAATTTAATTGATAAAAGCGACCTCATCGCCAATGCCGCTAACAGCCATCAGACAAAAGTTGTATCTGCTTATTATGATCTAGCATCAGGGATTGTCGATGTGTTGTAGGTGTTGGTGATATAAACATCTCGGAGGCAATATGAATAGTAGCGATATAAAATTGCTCTTTGATTATAATTACTGGGTTAATCAACTGCTGTTAACAACAGCGGCGGAATTATCTCCAGAACAACTGAATCAGCCAACTTCATTTAGTTGGGGTACTTTGCAGGGGACACTTGTCCACATACTTGATTCGGAATATGTCTGGCGTAATCTGTGTACGCTCAATCGCTTCACAGGTCGTTTAACCGACATCGAAACATTCCCAACACTCGATTCGCTAGCGGCATATTGGCAAAAAGAAGAAGCCGAATTGCGGGCTTATCTCAATTCTTTGCAAGACAGCGATATGGAAAATGTCGTCCGTTATGAGGTTGAAGAAGGGGAGCGTGTACGGGTTTTATGGCATTGTTTAGTACATGTTGTTAATCATGGCACACAACATCGGGGAGAATGTGCGGCGATGTTAACCGACTTTGGTCATTCACCGGGTAGCATCGATTTTTCACTGTATATGAACTTGCGCGCGAAGTAAGCCTATAAGTCTATTTTTTGTTGTCAAATAATCAGTGCCGTCCCATCAAATTAGCGTATAATTGGCATAATATTAACGGATTGCGATTTTGGTTAAAGGCACGGCTCGTCTATGAAGCTAGAAGTCAATCAGCAAATCGTGAGTGAGAATGTTACAAAGGAGATGATTCGCCAGATCATCGACAATTTACCCCAAGATGATCTAGCTATCATCATCTTATCTGAATCAGATGATATTTTTTTGCAAGCGGCAGGTGTACCCAAAAGCGGTTTGATGATGAGCTATATCAATACGCCACGAGGGGACGATTTGCAAAGTAAAAACCACAACCTCAACCCGCAAACAATCGGACGTGTTTTCAAACATTATATCGACGGCAATATAAAATGGCGACAAACTATTGCCTGGCAAAAAACTGCTGATATAAAGGTTAAAGTGACGGAAACCGCGAAAGTATCGTTGAAGACAAAGGGGCTTTTGTTAGGTTGTTTTCTCTATTTGACCTTTTTGTTTCCGGTAATCGCCATTGTGTTGGATACTGCCATTAAAGAAACGATCTTCATGCCAATGTGTGCCCAACATGGTGTTGCTGTGGTGAATTATGTTCATAGCGGTGGTGAGTTCTTTCAGGGTACATATCACAGCCCACATTGCGTATTTGCAGACGGAACACAGATTAATCTAAGTGATATTGTCGGTTGGAATGTGACGTTGTTCGATTCATCGATGCGGATGGTTGTGGCGTTATTGCCATTCACGATTCCGACGGTGATTGGATTGTTTTTTGTGTTGCAATTTTATCGCCAGAAAAAGAAGCGTGATCTAGAACAAAATATGAGTTAACGTTTTGGCCGACAATGATGCCGGCCCTTACGCTAAATATCGGTAATTCTCGCCCGAAAATCTTATAACAATTTCATCGGGTTACCTGCAATATCTTTAAATTCAAGACCGGGATTATCTTTGAGGGTATATTGAGCTTGCCACTTGGATTCGAATAGGACAACCAATTGTTCATTGGCATCGAGTGTGCGTAAACTTTGTGAGGGCCAACGAACTTTGTTGATCACTGCTTTATCACCAGCGACCCAACAGGCGCAACTATGTGATAAATGCTCAACACGTGCCTCTACATTATATTCGGCTTGTAATCGTGCGAGCACAACATCAAATTGCAATTCACCAACAGCGGCTAAAATCGGTTCGTGTCGTCCTGTGCTTTGTGGATACAAGATGCGGATAACACCTTCTTCGCGTAGCTCGACAACACCTTTGTTAAACTGTTTGTATTTCTCCGTTGTTTCACTATGCAAAATTGCAAATAGTTCTGGCTGAAATGGCGGTATATCCGAAAACATAAACGCATCGGTATCGGCGTTGATCGTATCACCAATGGCAAATACACCGGGATTGCTTAAGCCGATAATATCACCGGGGTAGGCAACGTCGATGGTTTCGCGGTCTTGGGCAAAGAGCTTGTTTGGACGGCTAGTACGGATCGATTGTTTGAGTCGTGGATTATGGACAACAACATCTTTCTCGAAACGTCCCGAACACACCCGCAAAAATGCCATACGATCACGGTGACGGGGGTTCATGTTTGCCTGTATTTTAAATACGAAAGCACTAAAAGGTGCATCGGTAGGTCGGACTTCACCCTCACTGCTGGTACGTGGTTGAGGAAACGGGGCGAGATCGATTAATGCTTTTAAGAATGCTTCCACACCAAAATTATTCAGCGCACTACCAAAATAGACAGGTGTGAGTTGACCTGCAAGGAATAAGTCACGGTCAAATGGTGACCCTGCCATCGTGAGTAATTCAACATCTTCTCGTAGGCGTTCTGTCTCGGTTTGACCGATCAGACCTACCAGTGAATCATCATCTAATCCTGCAACGGTTACAGGCGCACGATATTTACCCCCGACAGTTCGTTCAAAGAGGTGAACACGCTGTTCTTCGATATTATAGACCCCTTTAAAATTCTGTCCCTGACCGACGGGCCAATTGATGGGCGAGACCTTAATATCTAGGGATTGCTCGACTTCATCTAATAAATCGAGTGGGTCGCGTCCGTAGTTATCCAATTTATTGATAAATGTCAGAATCGGTAAATTCCGTTGACGGCAAATTTCAAATAACTTGCGTGTCTGTTCTTCAATTCCTTTTGCGCTATCCAGTACCATCACAGCACTATCGGCGGCAATTAATGTACGGAATGTATCTTCGCTGAAGTCTTGGTGACCGGGGGTATCGAGCAAATTAAAGAGAATGCCTTCGCGTTCAAATTGTAGAACCGTTGAAGTAATCGAAATCCCACGTTGTTGCTCCATCGCCATCCAGTCTGATGTGGCACTCCGTTGGCTTTTGCGGGCACGGACAGAGCCAGCTTGGTTGATTGCACCTGCATAGAGGAGTAATTTTTCTGTGAGAGTCGTTTTGCCTGCATCAGGATGCGAGATAATTGCAAAGGTTCGTCGTCGCGCGATTTCGTCATGTATTTCTTGATTTAGGGCGGTATTGTTAGGCGTTACCATTGTTATGATTGCTCCAGATAGCTCAGTTGAAAGAAAATGATACTGCGTCATAATATGCTTGAAAATGGACAGGGGAACACAAATGTGTATTTATCAGTCTACACGGGTCATTTCCTTCATTTTTCACAAACTAACAATGACTTTTTATGAACGGTGGGTGTATTTTTATCAATACAACATACGTAACAATAGCTTATCAAAGATAGAAATTATAGTAGACAAGCTGATTATAGAAAAGACTGAAAGATGTGAGGGTGGTGACTGTTATCCCCAAACCAACAACTAATCTCTTAAACATTTGTATTGGAGACAAGATATGCAGTACACTCGGTGACATCATTATCAAGTATATAGGAGAATCATATGATGCAATATCGGAATTTAGGTCGGACAGGGGTTAAGGTCTCTCAATTATGCTTTGGCACGATGTCATTCGGTGATATTGCGGACGAAGCAGAATCTGCAAAAATGTTCAATCGCTGTCGGGACATCGGCATCAATTTCTTTGATTGTGCCAATGTCTATGCAGGGGGACGCTCGGAAGAAATCCTCGGTGATTTGATAGCGGATTGTCGGGATGAATTGGTGATTACCTCAAAATTTGCCTCACAAGCAGGTAAAGATATTAATCAACGTGGCTCATCTCGTCGGCATATTCAATTGGCGGTAGAAGACAGCTTACGTCGCTTAAAAACAGATCGTATTGATGTCTATTTTGCTCACCATTATGATACCAATACCCCCGTAGAAGAAACATTACGCGCATTGGATGATCTAGTGCATCAGGGGAAAATTCTGTATCCAGCTGTCAGTAATTGGTCAGCGTGGCAGATTATGAAGGCGCAAGGTATCGCTAAATACGAAGGTTTAGCACGGATCGAATGTATCCAACCGATGTATAACCTTGTTAAACGCCAAGCAGAAGTTGAGATTCTACCGCTTGCCGCTAACGAAGAAATCGGCGTGATACCCTATAGCCCGCTGGGGGGGGGATTGCTGACAGGCAAATATAGCCCAACAGAAAAACCAGATTCGGGTCGCCTTGTCGAAAATCACATGTATGCTAAACGCTATGGTGTTGATGACTACTACCAAACGGCACTGGATTTTACAGCACATGCTAACGAAAACGGTTATCAACCCGCGACTTTAGCCGTCGCATGGGTCATGGCAAATCCAGCCATTACCGCACCGATTATTGGCGCACGGAATTTAGAACAACTCGAAGGATCATTGGCGGCAGTTGATGTAGATATGACACCAGAATGGTATGCTCAGATTTCAGCTTTATCGTATACGCCACCGCCTGCAAATGACCGACTGGAAGAAGTAAAATAGAGTCAAAAGTTAACAAAAATCATAAGTTTGATGGATAATAACCTCAAATCTGGGCAATTTACCAATGAGTTTATTGGGTTGTCATAAAGGTATCCAAAACTCAGGTATACAGCTACTTTCACGTTGTATCATTTGCGGATAAACTGATAATTATAATCTATTGGGGAAGAATTATAATTATGACAAATCGCTTATCTGTTATTGTCCAACGCCTGCAAATGGGTTGGATTCCTTATGCTATTCTGGCTGTGATACTAGGCATTACGTATAGTGTGCTTGCATTACGAGGATTCAACCTCGGATTTTATGGTGATGTTGTTGCCTATCAATATCACTATACATTTGATGGGCTTGTGGGTGGGATGAATTGGCTGATTGCCGAACATTGGGAGCGACATTTGTTAGGGGCGTGGTTTTCTGCCCCGCTCCATATGATTGTCCCGCACCGCTATGATCTATGGTACGCGCTGACATTAGGGTTGCATGTGTCCTTAGGCATGATGATATTCTTGCTAGTGGATACCCTACAATCAGGGCAACGTCGCTGGTTGGCGTTTGCGGTTGCCTTCTTTTTTGTATTTGATACCTTCCAAACCCCCTCTAATCTCGAATTTGCAACAGGGTCACATCGTAAAGGCTCGCTGATACTGGCGTTAATTTCGCTATGGGCGTATATCCACTTTATACGGAGCAAACGACAACAACTAAACTGGTATATCCTCAATGTTGGGACATTTATCCTAGCAATTATGATTTATGAGCAGTCATTTTTCTTCTTTGTTCTGCATCCACTCATTGCCTTAGTTGAAGAGCGACATTCAGGCGACGCTAAACTGACTCTGAATTATCTATGGGTACTTATCCGTGGCTCTATCTTGCATGTGATGACGGTGTTGATTTATACCTATCTATTGGTCTCGTTATTTGTTGATGGCAACGATAATTTGGAATTAACGCCAGCGTATATCCTGAGCCAAATTAGAGACGGACTCCAATTCCAATTCAGCCCAATTGATATTGCTGAGCGACTATCTCAAGCGATACAAATAAGCCCGATGTGGTTTGTGGTACTCGTAGCAGGGTTGGTACTTTTATTCTTCGGTGCTTGGATATGGCACTCAACTGACGATAAAACGACGGATACGCCATGGACTCCGCTTTGGCTAATTGCCTTTGGTTTGTTACTGATGTTGCTCAATCTCTTAAATGCGTCCCCGACAGTTTGGACATTCGATACTCATTCGCGCTTGATTTATGCGTCGTCGATTGGAACGGGGATGGTTATTTTTGGTTTTCTTGCGTGGATTACTGGCTTCAACCGTAAGGTTGGGAGTATTGTCTTTGCGATTGTCTTGGCTATTTTTCTGAGCCCCGGTATTCCGTTTTTGTATGAATATCAAGAGATTTATCTGGAACAAGATGAAACAAGTAACGCCGTCTATCAAGCAATATATGATGCAATTCCACGATTTGCCGATAATGCCGAACCCTATTTAATACTTATCACAGATGTTCATCCCGATAATGACCTTGCGTTACACCCTCAAGACTTCAATTTCCCCCGTGTATTTGCGCTCCACTATAATATTGAAAATTTTCGGGCGGATGCGGTGTTATATGATGTTGATGAGTCACTAACAGATCAATTGATTCAGCTGACCGACATCGGCATTATTTCGCCATTACGCCCTGATGAAATCATTGATTATACACGTGTTATTGTCATTTCTTATGATAGTGTCTTGAATACAGTAACAATACTGGATGATCTACCAGATAATGTCTTGGCGCGGGGTAATTTTGATATGCAGGCAGGTAAGCGGATCGAAACAAATTATGATCTTTTGCCCTAATTTAACGAGTGTGAAATAAGTTGACCTTAATGCTAAATTGTGGGATAGTGATAGTGTAATCTATAGGATAATTAAGGAAAAAACATGGATTTCACATCAGCGTTATTATATCCGTATAAAAGTATCGCCAAAGTATTAACAATTGTACTCGTCATGACGATTGCGATTGCTGTTTTTCTAGGGATGCTGCTCAATTCCTATGATTGGGTTGGATTTATTCAAACGATGCAGTACAACCTATCTATTTCTAGCAGAGATTATCTGCCAGAAGGTGCTTTTGCACGTTATGAAACACCTACTGGGATGTTTATTCCAGCACTGATCGGATTAATGGGTGTGATGATCGCGCAAGGTTTGTGGTTATCTGGCTACGGCATCCGTGTTATTCGTAGCGTGATGGAGGGGAATGATAAATTACCCAACGTCCAACTTGGCAAGGACATGATGACTGGATTATCGTTGTTTATCGGTAACATTGTCTATGCCTTATTATTTGTACCATTTTTTATCATCGTCGGTATGTTGATGGCAATGACTTCAGCTAATGATGGTAGTGGTTTATCTGCATTGTTGTTCTGTGGATCTTTCTTGGTTGCCATCCCGCTTATGATGTTAATGGGTTGGGCATTCTTCGTCGGTATGGCACGGTCTGCGGCAGATAACAACCGTGGTGCATTGTTCGAGATTGGGAAAAATTTCAGTATTGCTCGTCAAAATGTCAAAGCATCATTCTCGCTGACAGGTTATATGATCCTCTTAGGATTAACCTTCTGGTTTGTGTCACAATTTGTCAGCAATGTGTTACAACTCTTTACCAGACCATTCCTCGGTGGTAGCCAAGATCAAATGAGCATTCTCATTGCTGTTCTGATCCCTTTGATGCTGTCGATTGCAATGAATATCGTACAAGAGTTTTCCAAAATGCACCTTATCGCACAGTACGGTTATCAAATTGGTCTCTACGATGATTTCGATGACTTTGAACCTAAAAAGGTCGATTTTGACTTCGAATAAAACATTAACTTTCTAATCGTAAATGGAGCTAGCTGTAATGCTGGCTCTTTTTATTTTTACTTGTTTGAGCCATGTTTTGTCTGAAAACATTTTTTTAATCTAAAACTTTATTGTCATATTCTCCATTATCACTTAGAATGTAACTAAAGATTACGAAAGATAATCATATGACCCATAAAATTTTAGTTGTTGATGATTTTGAACCCATTCGGAATATGTTTACAGATATACTGGAGCGGTGTAATTTTGATATTATATCAGCAAGCAATGGCGAGGATGCCCTCCATCTAATTTATTCCGAAAAACCACACATTGTTATCTTAGATGTCGATTTACCACGGATGTCGGGTTTAGATGTTCTCAAACAAATTCGCAGTAATACCGTGACAAATGAGATGCGAGTCATTGTTGTGACTGCCAATCATGTTGTAGAACACAGCGATAATATCTCCGATGCTGACCTTGTGCTGATTAAACCTGTGAGTCCGATTGATCTTGCTAATTTTGTGCGTCGTCTGTTGCCTGCGCAAAACGGAACATAACACACAATAAAGCAGACCTGTCAATTGATGGTCTTAGCTAAATAATTCGATCAGACTCTGCCCACGTTGTGAGAGGCGATAAAATACCCGCTTACCACTTCGAGAAGATTCCACAAGTCCTGCTTGATTGAGTTTATTCAAGTGCTGCGAGACTGCACCTGCTGTAATATCAAGCAAAAATGCTAATTCATTGGTACTTCGTGGGGTGGTTAGCGCATAGAATACCCGTGATCTTCCGATTCCTAGAGTGATTTGCAGCGCTTCATCAGGGTTGTCGGGTTCGGAATAGTGCCAGAGACCTGTCCCACGCGCCCCATAAATAAACATTGGTTGATACGTATCGCCGACCTGCCAATATAATTTAGGAAATGAAAAAATCATCGGCACAATTTGTAAACCACGCCCTGCAATATCATAGTTAAAGTCTGATGAAATACAAGAAATTGAGTTTGGTTTATATTTTTTCTCAATCGTCAATGTTCCATCATCATACGAGAGCCGTGGATGTAATCCATTGAGCATATGATCTGAGCCATACAATGCTTGTTCCCGCGCACGATACAAAATGTCATTTTCGAGAATCGTTATCATCCGCGACCAATGATGCGCCAATGTCCGATTCCAATAGGTACGTAACTCATTGACAAGTGTATCAACAGTTTGGCGTGGATGGGCTAAGGCGTACACTAATAACTCGGATTCTTCTGCAAACTCCATCGTAAAACGAATATGTTCTTGAATGATACTGGATGGGGTTTCACATAAGCGTTTGAGCTCTTCTTCAAAATCTAGACCGGGTGCGGTTGGGGTTGGGGTCAAAAAATCGGGAATATTATGCCGTCCCGCAATTAATTCAGTCATGTAGGGTAATTCAACATCTTGTAATGCACGGTTGGCTTCGTCAATCCACTGCATATATTGCGACGGTTGTGGATACATCGTAAGCATATGATAGCTCGTCACTGCTTCTACCATCGGGCTAAACGCAAACCGCATTTTGATGATGTCATCGCTGGTTACATTTATTGCAATCATTATACTAATCCATCACTCAATTACCGATACCTCTACTATAGATAATACACCCATATAAAGCGATTCATTTAGTTTTTACTAAATTGATTCCTGTGCGATAAAAGATGATTTAAGGTGTATATACGTTGAGATTGAGGTACATCATCTCCTTAAAACTAAAGTAGAAAATTACAAGATGTACCTCAGTCTTAGTTGATAGTGATAGAGGACAAAATCATGACCTATCATTTTTCGCCAGATTATGAAACAGACAAAAAGATGCGCGAGCAGGAGATAAAACGGGCACTCGAACATCACTATTGGGTTGAGCAAGCGCAGTCTCGCAAAGAGCCTCGTCATTCCCCACGTTGGCGGACGTTTATCACCATGTTGATCGGGTTCTTCGTCTAGGGTTTAACGGCAACAATCCGTGAATTGTGGTCTTCTTCTTCATCGGATAAAATTGTCCACGTTGTGAAGTAGCTCCGCAATTCACCGATGTCTAACAAAAACGCGGTGTTAAAAGCAGGAACTTGCTCTAAATAACGGATGTTGAATGTATCATAAATCACACGTCCACGGGGTTTGACAGAATTTTTTATACGAGGAAATAGATCACGTTTAAGATAGCGTGTCACAATCACCAAATCATACGAGGCTTCATCGAGTTGAATATCGTCAACATCAACTTGTAATAAATTAACATTTCGCAGATTACGGATTGCCATTTCGGCACGGGCGCGCTGTAATGCTACACGGCTTACATCCATTAAATCCACAATATAACCTTGTGATGCCAGCCAGAGCGCATTCTGCCCCAATCCACCCGCCAAATCTAACGCCATCAACCGCTCGTCAGGATTTGCAGGGGGGGTATATTGTAAAAGCAGTGGATCAGGATCGGGATATGGTTCATGCGAGCGTTGTTTATACACACTATCCCAGCGCACACGGTCTTCTGCGCTCATTTATTATCTTTCATTAGTCTAATTACTTGTCAACTTTACCATAGCAGAATGTTATAATTTTGCAATTTATGAAGGGTATTTCTAACCGACTTACAACAATCACGTCGAATTATTCAATTAATAAATCGGTGACATTTTTCCCATGTGCGGATTCTTTTCTTATGAAAGTTACCTTCATACTAACGCGTCCCAAAGTCAGAATATCGCCGTTACGGATTTGATGCGTTTCTTTGGCTTGAAAACGGAAACCATTAAGCCCTGTCCCATTGGTGCTATTGAGGTCTTGGATTTCAAGCCGTAAATCATGCAAGCGTAGAAGAGCATGACGACGACTTACACCGTGTTTCTCCATTAAAAATGGGGTTAAGTCAATCTCTGGTTGGATCGGCAAGCTTTGATGACTTCGCCCTATTAATAGGGGTTTATCTCTCTTCGGTGCAACTTCTGTATAGTGACCTGATTCAATATCCGTAAAGCGTAGGCGCATATTGTTCGTGAATTGGAAACATCCGTTGGGGATGATGTTACCTTCAACAGACTTTATTTCCGGTTTAGCAATTGTCAAGGATTCTTGCGAGGCAATAACTGTTGCGTCTCGGTCGCCATCTTGTGACCGTCTTTGGCTTGGGCTAAACTCATGTATCTCTTGAGTACTATCGCTTGATGCTTCTTGGATTGGCACGGATCGAATATTTGCTCCGCACTCAATACAAAATAAATCACCTACACGGTTCATATGCCCACAATCAGCGCACTTTATCCCTGTTTTACGCGGAGATGTCGGTTGTCCATCGGGTGTATGTTCTTCGTGTAAGTTTGCTTGTTCGTCTTCTGGTAACACGCCTGTTGGGACATGTTGTCCTCTCTGAAAGCGTGATGTAAAGGTTAGTGGTGCATCACATACCAAGCAAGCTGTTGCAGTCGCTAGATTGTCATGACCACAATTATTGCAGCGAATTGGTTTTGTTTTAGGTTCTGACGGTTGTGTCATAATTTTCTGTCAATCAAGATTAATAGACATTTTTCATTAAATCATTATAGACACTATAGCAACGAAAATTAAACCGTACAAATATTTCTTCATATAGATGTAATTAGATTGGCTTCTTATCGCCGTGTGCATCCAATACTTGCTTAAGGTTTGCTAATTCATTCGCAAGGGTTCTACCGAGGGACATATTAAAAAATAAGCCAAACCAAACCATCCAACGAGTACGGACATCAAAGGTTTCGATGAGATGTGTTTGCTGACCGCGACGCTCGAATGTAACCGTATAGACAAAAGGAAATCCCCAGAAAGACCCCTTCATCTCAATCTTTTTATTACGATCATATTCAACTATATCGCCATTCATAAAGCCTTTACGTCCCATAAGTGGACGGGTCATGGCAACCATCGAACCGGGGCGGATGGGGTCGCCACTGGTGATGCCAACCCCTTTGACATTTCTCCATTGTGGATCATTGGTAAAATCCCCCATAAATTTAAAGACGTCAAATACAGGGCGATCAATTAAAATATGATTTTCAAATTTTGGCATAGAGCATCAACTTTCACAGTATACTGTTTTTGACCTATTATAACTTTCGAGAGTCAGGTTGCAATAAACAGTCTAAACAATTCCAAACAGATAGAGGTATAGGTATATGCCGGTTGTTACCCAGAGCAGGGCATCAATACGATCTAAAACACCACCATGTCCCGGAAATAGATTAAGTCCTTTGACATAGCTATCCTTGATTTTAAAGAAGCGTTTTAGGGCAGACTCGAACAAATCACCACCGACAGCAAGAAAGGGGCCTATCAACACAATTGGAATCAGAATTGGCTGGAATATGCCCGAAGCAATCAAAATTAAAAAGGTTGGTATCCAGGCACCAAAAATCCCACCGATGGCTCCCTCAACTGTCTTATTAGGAGAGATGAGTGGGGCGAGTTTTGTTTTTCCAAAGAGTCGACCCGTCAGATACGCAAATGTATCTGTCCCCCATGTGATAGCATAAACGACTGCTATCCATACTAAACCGTCGGGATCACTATTCCGTATACTTACTAAAAATGTCATGGGAAAAGCGATATAGAGGATACCACATATCGTAATGCCAACTTGTGCTAAGGCACGATGAAATTGTTTTGGTTGACGGAACATTTCTAAAATCAATGTTAAAACAGCGCAAACCAATAAGGCGATTTGCCATAATGAAGCAATGTTGAAGAAGAATGCAAGTGCGATAATAATCCCTGTTGGTATGCCAGTCAGAGAGCTACCTTGCATTGTAGTATCTTTTTCCATGACATAAAATTCGAGCATCCCAATCGACATGACAGGGAGCATAAAAGCCAAAAACCAGAAACCACCTAAAACTGATGCAAGGACAACAATAGGCAACAAGATAACTGCTGTTATCACTCGTACTTGGAAATTGGTCAGCCCTTTATTTTTAGAATGAAGTTTATTGCTCATGATATGTCATAGAAACCACTTGTAAGTATCAATTAATTGGTTGTTATATTTATTTTAACATTATATCAAAATTTAAACACGTTCTCATGTAATCTCCTTTGCTTCTCCGCGATTTTAGGATTTTCGTTTGAATGACCCTTGTTCCAAAATATTCAATTTACCTGATACTGTAAAAAAGCCTCTTGAATATGACGTTACGTCATAGAGTATTCTCAGTTTTGTGATGATGAGTTTGATATTTTGACTCAGAATTGATGACAAAATGACAAGTTGAGGAGTTCAAACAAATGAATATTCGTTGGGTTGATACCAAACAATTCTATGAAACAATCATCGTTATGCCAGAAGGTATTGAACGTGACCAATATTACATCGATCAGTTTTTATCGCCATGGCAACAAATGATGACAATGGTTGCGGGACAGATGGGTGAATTATCGGATGATCCTTTTTCTGGTGCGCGTTTATGGCATTGGCTGATTCCGAATCAATTGACACAAGTGCCCGAATCGTTAAGTAAACTTGATGCTGTAAATGCATGGCAACTAGGAGAGAGTGCGATGTTAAAAGCGGTTGAGAGTTTTGCATCCTATATAGAACAAATCCCGATTGAGAGTATTGAAGGGTGGCTAATTCTCGCAGACCCTAAAACATCTGATCCAATCGGGCGTGGATATACTGGGGGTGTGGACTGGATGCAACCGCGTTTTGTTGTGCAATATAGTGATCCAAATGACGATAATCTATCCCGATTAGAAGGCTGTATCGTTCACGAAATGCATCATCTTATCCGCTCTAAGGTTGTTCCGTGGAATATGGGGAGTGCTACGGTAGCAGATTATGTTATACATGAGGGTTTAGCAGAATCTTTCGCAACCACGCTATTTGGTGACCACGTACTTGGCCATTATGTAACAGATTTTGATGACTCAGAGCTTGATACTGCCCGTACGTTGATAAGTGAAAATCTTACTCGAACAGGTTTTGATACGTTGCGAGCCTTTATATTTGGGGATTATTGGGCAGAAAAGTTATCCTTACCTCGCGTAGGGATGCCGACCTATGGTGGCTATGCAATTGGATATCATATTGTGCAAGCCTACTTGAACAAAACAGGTCATAGCATTCAGTCTGCAACCTTTGTCCCTGCATCACAAATCGTTGAAGAATCGGGTTATTTTGGATAGATCTTATCTGTTTGTGTCGGTTGTCAAAAATCAAGGAGCTGAATAATTTATGATTGTATAGTGATGTGATTGATGTTATGAGGATTAATCTCGTTTCAGTGCACCGTATACCGTTATTTTAAGATTGGGTGTTTGTGACCACTATCAGGTTAGCATATAATCTATTATGGTTAGAGATGAGCCAACTTAATAAGTTGCGCATCTATCACATCATTATCTAACCCATTAAACCACATAATAACGGTGTACTTATGTCGGAAAATCTAATTGGCACGACAATCAACGGCTACGAGATTCTCAGCCAAGTGGGTCAGGGTGGGATGGCAACTGTTTTTCTTGCCCGCCAACAATCGATGGATCGCAATGTCGCGTTGAAGTTCTTGCCAAAGCAGTTCATGAATGACGATACTTATCTTCAGCGATTTGAACAAGAAGTGAAGATCGTATCACAACTGGAACACCGCAATATTGTTCCTGTATATGATTATGGAGAGCATGAAGGTCAGCCATATATTGCCATGCGCTATATGCCTGCTGGATCAGTTGACGATTTACAGCGTCAGGGATTGATCCCAATTGCTCGTGTCCTGAATATCATTGAGCAAATTGCCCCTGCCTTAGATTATGCCCATAGCAAAGACATCCTGCACCGAGATTTGAAGCCGAGTAACATCTTATTGGATGATGGTGGCGGCGCATTTATCACCGATTTTGGAATAGCCCGTATCCTCAGTGAACAAGGGACAGCAATTACCACGCAAGGTGTTGTTGGTACACCTAGTTATATGTCGCCAGAACAAGCCCAAGCTCATAAATTGGATGGACGGAGTGATGTCTATTCGTTGGGCGTGATGCTCTTTGAGATGATTACAGGACGTAGACCCTTTGAGAGTGATACGCCGTATAGTATTGCGGTTATGCAGGTAACGACACCACCACCATCACCACGTGATTATAATGAGGCGGTTACATCAGCCATTGAACAGGTTATCTTAAAAGCACTTCGTAAAAAACCTGAGAAACGCTATGATAATGCAACCGAACTGGCAACTGCTTTAAAACTTGCAATTGAACGCCCAAACAGTACACATGATACTGAACCGCGTATGCCACCTGCGCTACAATCGACAGAACCAATCGCCCCTCCAGAGCCTCAGCAATTTGTCCGCCCAATTGTGCAACCGTCCTATCCACAAGGCGGAACATCACAAGCCAGTCAACCTGTCAGTCGTGGTGTGTCGCACTCTGTCAGTTACCCTGTGCGACCTGTTAAACCCAAAACTAAAGGGTCAAATATGGTGATGGGGATTGCAGTGGGGGGTATTTTAGGATGTGCCTTATTAGCAGGTATCATCATTATCTTTACACTTGCTCTGGGTAGCTTATCCAATGGCAATCCAGTGGTTGCAACATCGACACCAACAGAATCACAATCAGGGACACCTGTTGATGAACCTGCAACAGCCACACCAGAATCTGAATCTTCGCGCACACCTATCGCTGTTAATGCAACGCTGACAGCTGCGCAATTTACCTTACAAGCACTCGATTTAGAAACGGATGCAACCTTAACCAGCGTAGCACTTACGCGCGCCGTTATCACCCCAACATCGATCCCTGAATTTGTGCCTGTCGGTATCCGTGGTACACCGACTTTACAACCGGGTTTAGAAGGTGTGACAGGTAAGATCATATACTTTGACCAACGATTTGATGCGAATGAAGAACCGTCGTTTGAAGTTGTATCGTTGAATATTGACACATGGATTGATACCCAATTGACATCGGATTTGAGCGACAATACCTATCCTCAACCTTCGCCTGATGGACGTTGGATTGCTTTCCAATCCGATCGGGATGGTGATTTTGATATTTATGTCGTGAATATCGTTGGTGGACAACTCCGTAAAATCACAGAAAATAATGTTTGGGATAGGTTGCCAGCATGGTCTCCTGATAGTGAATGGATTGTTTACTCGTCTGATACACGCGGGGACGGTACATTTGACCTGTATCGGATTCGTGTCGATGGCTCGAATAACGAGATAATCTATAGTGATGGTCGGCGGAATAGCCATGTACGATATAGCCCCGATGGACAATATATCGTGTTTACATCAGGCACAGATTTACGGGATGCTACCACATGGGAAATTGTCTTATATGATACACAGACCCAAGAAGCGACCTTCCTCACACAAAATGATATACGTGATTCTTCACCGAGTTTTAGCCCTGATGGTACACGCATTTTGTTCATCACAACCATTGGTGATGATACAGCTGTCGCCAGTATGAATCTAGAAGGTGTAGATCGAAAAGTCATCTATGATGGTGTTGGTAACGAATGGGCGGCTAGTTATAGCCCTGATGGTCAGTTTATTGTCGTGACTTCCAGTGTTGAGGGCGAAGATCAACTATTTTTGATGGAAGCCGATGGCAGTAATGTCCAGCAAATTACATCAGCAGGTGGGGCATATGCCTCATGGATTCCAGAGATTACTAATTAAAGATGTCGCAGACGCTATCACAATCCATCGCCGAAACCTTACGTGAAGCCATCCAACATGGGATGTATATATGTGGGGATCGGTTGGTCGAACTCACACTATCACAAGAATTGACCGTCAGTCAAAATACGATTCGAGATGCGCTACATATCTTGGAGCAAGAAGGATGGGTGCATAAAATCGCGCGGCGTGGCGTTTATATCCCTAAATTTACAGTGACCGAAGCCGAAGAAATTTATGCAATATGGCAAGCCTTAGAAAGCCTCGCGCTGGGTTGGGCATTAGAGACATTATCAGATATAGATCGCCAGCACCTACGTGAAATATTGATTTCTGCCGAACACAAAGTTCATCGCCACGAATGGGTTCATGCTAGTTATATGATTCATAATTTGCATACAGCCATTGTATCTCATGCCAACGCCCCGCGTACTCAAATGATTTTAGCGCGTGTTCATAATCAAGCACAGCTACTTGAAATACAGCGACAACGATTTATTCCACTCAATGAAGATGAGTGGGACAACCGCATCGAAACGCACTTTGAATTCTTGCATGAGATTGACCAACACAATACAGAAAAAGCTATCAGTTATCTTAAGCGCGCAATTCAATATGAAGAAGAACTGGTGATTCCCTTTTTGGACTAATCTGAGTTTTGTTTAAGCGTATTGGAGAATGATATGGGATTTTTTCATCAATAAAACATGTTTCCAAAGCCGTTAGCCTCTGGCTGTTAGCTTAAAAAGCCTGTAAAAGCTAGTGGCTAAAAGCTAACTGTAGACTGGTAAATAGAGTAAAATAAAAAATATATACCCTATCCATTATGATCCAAAACTGATGTTAGAGTAATGTTAGTCTGATGCAATAATGGGAGGTGTAACAGGAGTCTTTCGTGCTTGCCAACTTTCCGCGATCAATCCTGCTACAATGCCCGCCAACCCACCGACCATATATCCTAATTTATTGGGTAAGCCAAACGTTGCCAACGACATACTTGCTGCTACAAGCGCACAAACTAACATCGGGCGATTGATAATCAGAGGCACGACAATGCCAATAAAAGTCACGACCATCGCAAAATCAAGCCCCCATGAGGTTGCATCACCCAATTGTTGACCCGCTACAATGCCAATGAATGTACACAATTGCCAATTGAGATACATCCAGAGTGCTGATCCAAAGAAATACCAATGTCGATAGCGGTTATCGGGTTGGTCTTGGAAGCGTCG
>Ga0070729_10003111_pt1 | contig 19884 bp, 17 predicted proteins | sample tdDd472_FD_66725 | JGI IMG/M metagenome (GOLD analysis project Ga0070729, IMG submission 66725) | Marine sediment microbial communities from the Atlantic coast under amendment with organic carbon and nitrate - tdDd47.2 | ecosystem: Environmental > Aquatic > Marine > Coastal > Sediment | place... | reverse complement strand
ATCGTCGGCTCGGTCTACGACGTCGACGCCAACTCGTACGTCCGGGTCGCCGGCGAGACGAACAGCGAGCGGCAGCCGGTCTTTCACCAGCTCGACGTCCGCGTCGACAAGCGGTGGATCTACGACCGGTGGACCCTGAACCTCTACCTGGACCTGCAGAACGCGTACAACCGCATGAACCAGGAAGATATCATCTACAACTACGACTACACCGAGAGCGAGCGGCTGACGGGCCTGCCCATCATCCCGAGCCTCGGCATCCGAGCGGAGTTTTGATCATGACGATGCGCCTGCTGTGGACGCTCGTGCTGGTCGCCTTCGCCGCGGCTGGTTGTCAGGAGATCGACTGGGAGGAGTACTCCGAGGTCACCAAGCTGCGGATCCTCGCGATCCGCGCGGAGCCGCCGGAGATCGGCCCGGGTGAGGTCGCCGAGATCGACGCGCTGGTCACGAACCCGCAGGGGGACCCGGTCACCCTCGCGTGGGAGCTGTGCTTTCTGACGGACGGGCCAGACGCCGAGTACGCGTGCCTGCTCGACCCGGAGTCCGGCGAGACCCTCGGCGTGCCGCTCGGTACGGGGGACTCGGTGTCCGTCGCGTACGACCTCGTCGACGCCTTCGCCGGGGATCTGGAGGCGATCTGCGACGAGATCCTGCAGGCCGATGTGCCGGAGTTCGTGTCGTTGCCGGACTGCACCCGCGGTCTCGAGGTCACGATCCGGCTGACGGCGACGTCGGGCGGCGATCGCGAGGTGGCCGTGAAGCGGCTCGTGCTGCTGCTCGAAGACGAGGCCGCGCGCGACGACGTGAACGTGAACCCGACGCTCGGCGGGCTGATCGTCGATGGGCAGAGCGCTGCGTCTGGCCCGGTCTCGGTCGACGTGATCATCGAGGACCCGGTGCGGCTCCAGGCGCTGGTGAACGCCGACGAGGCCCAGACGTACGAGGCGCCGGACCCGGATGACGACACCGCGCGGCTCGATGCGGAGGGCGAGGTGCTGTCGATCGCGTGGTTCGCGACGCACGGCCGGTTCGACCGCGAGACGACGTTCTACCAGGTTGATGTCGTCGAGGCGGCCGAGCTGCAGGCCAATTCGCTGAACCTGCGCAAGGGCGGATTGCCCGCAGTGGCCGGGGACGAGGTCACGATCTGGGCCGTGCTGCGGGACGACCGGGGTGGCGTCGACTTCGCGTCGTGGACGGTGATCGTCGATTCCGTCGAAGAATAGTCGCGCGGCACGTACCGTGCCGGTCAGGGCGCTGAACGTGATACTGAAAAGTTGTGCAGTGAACGTGTGAGGCGGTATACGTGTGTTCAGTGAACGGCACTGAACACGGAGTTCGCCATGAGCCTGCTGCCCACGCACCTGTTTCGCCGCCCCGTCCAGCCCCGCCCGTCGACGTCGACGCCGGTCATCGTGCGCGACGCATTCGTGCCCGGCGAACGGTTCTGCGGGGTCGACATCACGGCGGCGATCGCGGAGTGGACGCGGCCGCGGCCGGTGTTCGTCACGGCGCGCGCGCTGGGTGGCGGCTACGTGAGCCTCGCGGTGCTGCGCTTCGACCGGCGCGGGTTCGGGATGTTTCGGGCCGAGGTGGTTCCGGTCGGCGGACCGATGTCGGCGGCGCTTCGCTCGATGGCGTCGAGCGACGCCGGTGTCGTGACGGTGCACGATGGCTCGCGCGCCGCGACGCGCACCCTCGCCGCACTCGGCGTCGACGCGCTCTGTGAGCGGTCGGCCGCGGACGTCGAGGCGTGGGAGCGGGGCACGACCGGCATCGTGCGCGACACGTCGGTGCTCTCGGACCTCACGCGCCTTCGCAAGGCAGTCGTCCGCGACGGCGACATCATCGCCGCCGAAGCGATCGCCGACCTCGCTCGCGCCGACGTCATCGCGCTGGTCGCCCTCGGCGACACGCGGGTCGTCGTGCACTGAACAGCGAGCGCCCGGCGCCCGGCATCGCGCACGCAGCGACGGGCAGCGAGCACCGGGGGCTGAACACGCAGCGGCAGGCCGCGAGCACCGGACGCCGAGCAAAGAGCACTCGGCGCAACGCAGTGGGCGCGGATCAGGCGGCGGGCGCGGCCAGCGGCTCGTCGGTCACGCCGTCGATGCGCACAGCGGCTCCGTCGCCACGGTCGACCAGCGTACCGATCGGGCGAGACGCGTAGCCGGCGGCTTCGAGGGCGGCGACGGTGGCATCCACCGCGTCCGGGGTTACCGCGACGGTCAGCCCGACACCCATGTTGAAGACGCGGTACATCTCACGCTCCGGCACCCCGCCACGGCTCGAGAGCGTCGCGAAGATGTCCGGGCGCATGGCCCGCAGGGCCTCGACGTCGAGCTCGACAGCGAGGCTCGTCGGGATCGACCGCTGGGGGTTCTCCCACAGGCCGCCACCGGTGATGTGCGCGACGGCGTTCGGGCGCATGCCCGCGGCGCGGATGGCGTCGAGCGCCTTCACGTAGAGACGCGTCGGCACGAGCAGTCGCTCGCCGAGGGGCAGATCATCGCCGGGGAGGGCGGCGTTCAGGTCGGCGCCGTCTACATCGACGAGAACGCGGCGCGCGAGCGAGAAGCCATTGCTGTGCAGGCCGGACGAGGCGACGCCGATGACGACGTCGCCGGCCGAAGCATGCTCCGGCAGGATCTCGGTGTCGTCCGTCACCGCGCCGACCACGAAGCCGGCGAGGTCGTACTCACCGTCCGGGTACATGCCGGGCATCTCGGCCGTCTCGCCACCCAGCAGCCAGGCGCCGGACTCGCGGCACCCCGCAGCGATCCCGGTCAGTACCGCCTCGGCGGTGCCGACTGCGAGCCGGCCGGTGGCAAAGTAGTCGAGAAAGAACAGCGGCTTTGCGCCGATGGCGAGAATGTCGTTCACGCACATCGCGACGCAGTCGATGCCGATCGTGTCGTGCTTGCCGGTCGCGAACGCGAGCTTGAGCTTCGTGCCGACACCGTCCGTGCCGGACACCAGACGCGGGCTGTCCGCCGCGAACCCGGCCGCCGCCAGATCGAAGATGCCACCGAAGCCGCCGGGGCCGGACGTCGCGCCCGGGATGCGGGTCGCCGCCGCGAGGGGCTTGATGCGGTCGATGAGGGCGTCCGCTGCGTCGATGTCGACGCCAGCCGCCTTGTAGTGGTCGCTGCGTGTGGTGCTCATCGGGGCTCGTCGGGGCCACAGGGTCGGGCAGGTCGCGGTTCGGCGTCCGTGTCTACCCGAAGCGTCGGGTGCATGCTACGTCCACGCCGTACCTGTCCCCGGACCCTGCGTGATCGTCGACATCGTCATCCCTGCGCTCGACGAAGAGGACTCGGTCGGCCGAGTGGTCGCCGAGCTGAAGGACCCGCGGGTGCGGCGGATCATTGTCGTCGACAACGGGTCCAGAGACGCGACCGCCGAGCGTGCACGTGCCGCCGGCGCGATTGTCGTGCGTGAGCCGCAGCGCGGCTACGGGCGCGCGTGCCTGACCGGTCTCGCCGAGCTCGCGTCGGACCCACCGGATGTCGTCGGCTTCGTCGACGCAGACTACAGCGACTATCCCGAGGACCTGACGGCGCTGCTGGACCGGGTCGCTCAGGGTTACGACATGGTCATCGGCAGCCGGACGCGTGGCCACGCCCAGCGCGGCTCGCTGACCCCCGTTCAGGTGTTCGGCAACTGGCTGTCCACGACGCTGATCCGGGGCCTGTACGGTGTCGACTACACCGATCTCGGACCGTTTCGGGTCATCTGGTGGGACGCCCTGCGCCGCATCGGCATGCAGGACGAGGACTTCGGCTGGACGGTCGAGATGCAGGTGCGCGCGGCGCGCCTCGGGCTGCGCACGACCGAGATCCCCGTCCGGTATCGCCCGCGCATCGGTGTCTCCAAGGTCTCGGGGACGGTGGTCGGCTCGGTGCGCGCAGGGCACAAGATCCTGTGGACGATCGGGCGGGAGTACGTGAGCCGATGAGTCGCGCGGTCATCGTCATGGCGAAGGGCGCTGAGCCCGGTCGGGTGAAGACCCGGCTCACTCCCGCGGTCACGCCGGAGCGTGCAGCTGCCCTGCAGCAGGCGTTCATCGACGACCACGCCCGCCGCCCGTGGCCCGCCGATGCCCGATGGCTTTTCGCGAGCGGTGGACCGGACGCCTCGTTCGATGTGCCCCGGTCGCTCGGCTGGACGATCCGGCCCCAGGAGGGCGCCGACCTTGGCGCGCGCATGAAGGGCGCGTTCGACATCGTCCTGGCCGAGCATGGCGCCGTCATGATCTTCGGCACGGACTCCCCGGACGTCCCGAACGGCTGGGTCGACGCGGGGTTCGCCGCGCTCGAGTCCGGGGCCGACGTCGTGATCGGCCCGAGCGCGGACGGCGGATACTGGACCCTCGGCCTGCGCGCGCCGTGCGCCGCGCTTTTCGACACGATGACGTGGAGCACCGAAGACGTGTTCGCCGAGACGCTCCGCCGTGCGCAGGCGGCCGGCCTCGCGGTTCACGTTCTGCCCCTCTGGTACGACGTCGACACCGTTGCGGACCTCGAACGGCTGCGACTACACTCTGTCCACGAGCACGCGGCGCATCGGCCTCATCGGCCCGGGGAGACGCTGGCGTGGCTCGCCTCGTATCAGGGCTGACCTGCACCCCCGCCCGGCTTCGACGATGTCGACCACCAACGCGTCCACCGATGGTCCCGCCCTCATCGACTTTGCCGAGGGCGAGACGCTGTTTCGGCAGGACGATGTCGCTGCCCGCCTCTTTGTCATTCGCGAAGGCACGGTGCGCATCGAACAGCGCGTGTTTCGCGAAACCTTCGTGGTCGAAGAGATCGGTCGCGGCAATGTCTGCGGAGAGATCGCGTTCATCGAGAACGCGCGCTACCCCGTGACGGCCATCGCGACGGGTCCGACCCGTGCGCTGGTCGTGCCGCGGTCGAAGCTCGAAGAGGCCGTGCTGAGCGACCCGCGGGTGCTCGGGGTGATGGCCCAGCGGATGACGGCTCGACTGACCGCGATGCAACACCGCCTGTCGGTGTTCGCGATGCGCTCGTCCGAGGGACGCATTGCGCTTCAGCTCCGTCGTGAGGCCCAGCGGCTCGGCGCGCTCGCCGGCGACGTCTGGGTCCCTGTCCCGTTCGACCTGCCGGACGTCCTGGCCACCGAGAAGGGCGCGGTTCGGACGACCCTGCGCACCCTCGCCGATGCTGGCGTCATCGAATTCGACCAGCAGGGCCGCTTTCGGGTGGTCGATCGCGTCGGCTTCGATCGCCGCCTTGCGTGGCTCGAGCTTCAGGACCGGTTCAAGAACGACCCGTCCTGAACGACGGCGAGGTCCTCGGCCGTCGCCCCGGACCATTCGAACCACTGACCGACCAGATACAGGCTGCCCGTCACCAGTACGGCGCGGCCTGTTTCGCTGAGGCTGCAGGCGTCGAACGCATCGGCGCCGTCGGCGTGCACGACCACGTCGACGACGCCCGCCCGACGGAGCGCATCGGCCAGCGCGTCGGGATCGGCAGACCGAAAGGCCGACGCGGGGCAGACGTGCACGCGCCGCAGGTGCCGCGCGATAGGGGCCACGAACGCGTCGAGGGGGCGGCCCGGGGACGCCGCCATCACGGCGTCGACACCGCCACCACGGCCGTCACGGCGATCCAGCCATGCGGACAGGGCGTGCATGGCATCGGCGTTGTGCGCGCCGTCGACGCACCACGTCCGGCCCCGGGCCTCGCGTACGTCGCGTCGCCCGGGCCACCGGACGACCGCCGCGCCGCGCTGGTGCCAGTACGCGGGAGCGGTCGGCGCACCGTCGCCGAGTGCGTCGATGTGCGCCGCGACCGCCAGCGCCTGCGTGCACGAGATCGGGTCGTCGCCGGGTGGCCCGTCGACCACGCGCACATCCGCGCCAAGGGCCGTCAGAGCGGCGTGCGCTTCGTCGAACCCGGAGAGCTCGCGATGCACCCATGCGGGCCGCCCGGGGCGTGAAACCGCCGCCTTCTCGCCGGCGATGGCGTCCAGCGTCTCGCCCAGATACTCGGTGTGATCGAGGCCGAGCGCCGTGATCAGCGCGACGTCCGCATCGACGAGGTTCGTCGCATCGAGGCGCCCACCGAGCCCGACCTCGAAGACGGCGACGTCGAGGTCGCGGGCGCCGAACCACTGCCACGCTGCGAGCGTCAGCAGCTCGAAGTAGGTGAGGGCGCGCCCGGCGTGGCTCGTCTCGGGATCTCCGAAGGTCCGGATCAGCGCGCCGACGACCGCCGTGAATTCCTGCGGTGCGATCGGCACGCCGTTCACCCGCATGCGCTCGCGAACGTCGACGAGGTGCGGCGACGTGAACAGGCCCACCCGTTGGCCCGCGTCGTGGGCGAGCCCGTGCAGCCAAGCGCTTGCTGTGCCCTTGCCGTTCGTGCCGGCCACGATGACGACGCGGCGGGCCGGGCGCTCGAGCCCGAGCACGTCGATCGCGCGCTGCATCGCTTCGAGGTCGTACTTGATGGCGAACTCGTTCTGCCGAAACAGGCGCTCGACGACGGCGTCGTAGCTGGCGTCGGGCGCGAGGCGAGGCACGGGCGTGGACACGGCGGTCGGCTCCATTCGAAGGACGGGGTAGCGGTGTCGGCACACACGGGATCCGCACGAACGAACAGAGCGCCGCGGCAGGGCCACGACGCTCGGGTTCGTGCGCGAAGAGCGATTACTCGCCGTCGCCGCAGGTGCCGGTGACGCGGTTGCTGCGTCGCACGCCCTGGAAGGCGGCGGAGACTGGGCGACCGACCGGGTCGGCTTCACCGTCGCGGAACCGGGCGTCCCACACGCAGCGGTCCCGACCGGGGCCACCCATCTGGTCGACCTCGAACGCGCCGCCGTCGGTGTTCAGGCGCAGGTCACAGGGACCCCAGCGCATGCCTTCCTCGAGGATCTCGATGTCGTCCGGCGGGGTCGAGCCCTCGGCCGGCGTCTGCAGCACGTAGAACGAGCCGGTGTCGACGCTCTGGTCGGCGAGGTAGTCGATGAGGCCGGCCACGGCGGCGTCGATGATCGTGTCGCACAGGTCCTCGATCGGGTCCCAGCCCACCTCGACGGCGATGGCTTCGCAGTCGATGAACGACCGGACGAAGTCCTCCATGCTGTCGATCTCGGGGCCGAGCACGAGCGGGAACACGACCTGCTCGAGGATGAAGACCGCCAGCTCGCCGTAATTGATGTCGAGGCTGAACGGGTCGATGTTCAGCTGGTAGGCGACACCGCCGTCGACGCTCACGGACATCCATCCCGAGAAGTTGCCGTAGGCGGCCTGGTAGCCGCGGGCGCGCAGGTCGAAGATGCCATCGTCGAGGGTGTCGAAGTTCACGATGAGCTTGTCGAGCACGATCTCGTTGCACTCGGCGAGCTCGCCGAACTCGTTCACGTCCTCGAAGACGACGATGCGACCCTGCATACGGATGTTCTGCAGCGCGTCGTAGATGTCGGTGCCGGACTCGAAGACCGCGACGGCCTCGGGCGGCAGGAACGCGAAGAGCAGGGCGTCGACCGCTTCGGCGATCGCGTCGCCGATGCCGAACGGGAGGTCCTCGGCGTCGAAGACGTCCGCGTCCTCGAGGATGTCGAAGATCGTGCGGCCCGGCGAGTCGAAGAAGCTGCCGATGTAGCGGACCACGTCCTGCACCGTGCCGGGCAGGAACTCGATGAGGTCGAACTCCATCTCGACCTGGTACTCGCCCTGGATGGACGGGAAGAGCTCGGTCACGAAGAGGTCGACGATGACGTTCTGGCCAATCGTGACGTCTTCGGGCGCGATGTCGCCGCCGTCGCCCAGCTCGAACGGGCCGTCGTTGCAGGCGAAGCCGACCGCGGTGTCTTCCATGTACGCGACGGCGACCGCGTACGTGATCGGGATGTCCTCGGGCAGCGCCTCGTAGCCGTAGCCGTCGAACGACCCGTCGGCGAGCGGGAACACCGTTACCTGGTCGATGGCGCCCACGATCTCGTCGGGGTTGCGCGGGATGTCGTCACACGCCTGATCCCCCTGGAAGAGGAAGATGTCGACGTTCTGCAGCGTGAGCGGGCGGTCGTCGCCGTAGTGCACCTGGAACACGTAGTCGGCCGCTTCCTTCGCCGTGACGCGCACGAAGAACGTGATCGGCGACACCGAGTCGTCGCCGCGCAGCGACGCGGTGACCTCGAAGTCGGCGGGCACGCCGCCGGCGACGAGGGTCACGCCGGCGATGCCGTCGGCGTCGGTGCGCGCGGTGAGGGCGCGAAGGGCCGAGCCGTTCGCGCGGACCTCGTCGTACGTGAACTCGATGCGCGCGTCGGCGATCGGGTTCTCGTTGCCGTCGACGTAGCGCACCTGCATCTCTTCGCTCGCGTTGAACGAGAGGCGCACGTTCTGATCCGAGACGAACTCGAGACGCGGCTCGCCGGCGACCGGCGTGTCGGTGCCGCCGCCGGTGTCCTGACCGCCGCCACCGCCGGTGTCGAGGCCGGAATCAAGGCCTGCATCCGGGCCGGGACGGCCCCCGGTGTCTCCAAAGTCATCGGCGCCCGACCCCGGGTCGGCCGCGCAGCCGGCCACAAGGGCCAGCGCGAACGCCGCGAGCAGGGCGGACGTACGGGTGACGATTCGCATCGGACTCTCTCCGTGAGTGCACGCGCGCGCATCGATGCGGCGCATCGCAGATTCGCCTGTCAGCCGGCGGATGTCTGCATCAGGGCGCGAGCATACGCCGCGGCCCCCCTTGAATCAAGCCGAGGTCCGGGATTTCGACGCGTCGCGTCGCTACGGATGATCCTCGAAGTACCTGCAAAAAGCGCGACGCCCCGCGGCGAAACCGCGGGGCGTCGTCGAAAACGACTCGCCGGTCAGGCGTTCGTGGTCGCAGCGCGCAGGTACTCGCGGTTGAGCCGCTGGATCCACTTCACCGAGATCTCCTTCGGGCACGCGGCCTCGCACTCGAGGGTGTTCGAGCAGGCGCCGAAGCCCTCGGCGTCCATCTGCTCGACCATGCGCAGGGCGCGGCGCTCACGCTCCGGCTGGCCCTGGGGCAGCAGCGAGAGGTGCGACACCTTCGCGCCGACGAAGAGCATCGCGGCCGCGTTCGGGCAGGCGGCGACGCAGGCGCCACAGCCGATGCACGTTGCGGCGTCGAACGCCTCGCTGGCCACCTCGCGCCCGATCGGGATCGAGTTGCCGTCCGGCGCGTTGCCGACGTTCGTCGAGTTGTAGCCGCCCGCGTGCTGGATGCGCTCGAACGACATGCGATCGACGCCGAGGTCCTTGATGACCGGGAACGCCTTCGCGCGCCACGGCTCGAGGACGAGCGTCTCGCCGTTCTTGAACTTGCGCATGTGCAGCTGACAGATCGTCGTGCCGCGCTCCGGCCCGTGGGCCTGGCCGTTCACGACGAAGCCGCACGTCCCGCAGATCCCTTCGCGGCAGTCGTGCTCGAAGTAGATCGGGTCGCCGCCCTCGTTGATGATCTTCTCGTTCAGGACGTCGAGCATCTCGAGGAACGACGCGTGCGTCGACACCTCGATGTTGTTGAAGTCCTCGAACTTGCCGGGCGCGTCGGGGCCGTTCTGGCGCCAGACACGCAGGTTCAGGGTGACCGTGTCGGTGCTCATTTGTAGCTCCGCTGCGTCAGCTTCACGTATTCGAACTCGAGGGATTCGCGGTGCTCGACCGGCGCGGTGACGTCGCCCGAGTACTCCCACGCCGTGACGTGGCAGAAGTTCTCGTCGTCGCGCTTCGCCTCGCCTTCGGGCGTCTGGTGCTCCTCGCGGAAGTGCCCGCCAGCGGACTCTTCACGGGTCAGCGCGTCGAGCGCCTTGCACTCGGCGAACTCGAGGAAGTCGGCCACGCGGCCGGCCTTCTCGATCTCCGGGTTCACCATGTTCGGATCACCGGGGATCCGGACGTTCTGCTTGAACTCGTCCCGGATCTCGCGAATGCGCCCGATGGCGTGCTCGAGGCCCTCGCGGTTTCGCGACACACCGACCTTGTCGAGCATCAGCAGGCCGAGCTCGCGGTGGAAGCTCTCGACCGAGCGGGAGCCCTTGACGTCGAAGAGGCTCTGGATGGCGTTCTTCGAGTCGTCGATCGCCGCCTTCGCCTCGTCGCAGTCCGCGCTCGGCACCGTCGCGTGCAGCTCACCGGCGAGGTAGCCGGCGATGGTGTACGGCAGCACGAAGTAGCCGTCGGCGAGACCCTGCATGAGGGCCGACGCGCCGAGGCGGTTCGCGCCATGGTCCGAGAAGTTCGCTTCGCCGATGACGAAGAGCCCGGGCAGGTTGGACATCAGGTTGTAGTCCACCCACAGGCCGCCCATCGTGTAGTGCGGCGCCGGGTAGATCCGCATCGGCGTCTTGTACGGGTTGTCGCCGGTGATCTTCGCGTACATGTGGAAGAGGTTGCCGTACTTCGACCGGATCGTGTCCTCGCCGTCGCGGCGGATCGCGTCGGCGAAGTCGAGGTACACGGCCCGCTTCGTGGCGCCGACCCCGAGGCCGTCGTCACACACGTACTTGGCGTTCCGCGACGCGACGTCGCGGGGCACCATGTTGCCGAAGGTCGGGTACTTCTCCTCGAGGTAGTAGTACCGGTCGGCGGCTGCGATCTGCTCGGGCGACTTGCCGGCGTCCGCAGGGTTCCGGGGCACCCAGACGCGCCCGTCGTTCCGCAGGGACTCGCTCATCAGCGTGAGCTTCGACTGGTAGTCGCCGTGCTGCGGGATGCAGGTCGGGTGAATCTGCGTGTAGCAGGGGTTCGCCATGAACGCGCCGCGCTTGTGGGCGCGCCACGCCGCGGTCACGTTGCAGTTCATCGCGTTCGTCGACAGGTAGAAGACGTTCGCGTAGCCGCCGGTGCCGAGCACGACCGCGTGGGCCATGTGGGCTTCGAACTTGCCGGTCTTCAGGTCGCGCACGACGATGCCGCGCGCCTTGCCGTCGACGACGATGAGGTCGTGCATCTCCTTGCGGGTGTGCAGCTCGACCTTGCCGGTGTCGACCATCCGGTTGAGGCTCGAGTACGCGCCGAGCAGCAGCTGCTGGCCGGTCTGCCCGCGGGCGTAGAAGGTCCGCGAGACGAGCACGCCGCCGAAGGTCCGGTTGGCGAGGGTGCCGCCGTACTCACGCGCGAACGGCACGCCCTGAGCGACCGCCTGATCGATGATGTTCGCGCTGACCTCGGCGAGTCGATACGTGTTCGACTCGCGGCCGCGGAAGTCACCGCCCTTGATGGTGTCGTAGTAGAGCCGGAACGTGCTGTCGTTGTCGTTCTGGTAGTTCTTCGCGGCGTTGATGCCGCCCTGAGCGGCGACGCTGTGCGCGCGACGCGGGCTGTCGTGGAAGGTGAACGCCTTCACGTTGTAGCCCTGCTCGGCGAGCGTCGCTGCGGCGGACGCGCCGGCGAGGCCGGTGCCGACGACGATCACACTGAACTTCCGCCGGTTGGTCGGGCCGACCAGCTTGAGGTCGGCCTTGTGCCGCGACCACCGGGTCTCGAGCGGACCGCCGGGGGCGCCGGACTCGAGCGTCGTAGGGGGTTGGGCGTTGGGCATGGGGTACTCCAGGGGACCTGGTCGTGTCGTCAGTGGGTCTCGTCGGCGCTGGCGGACTCGTCATCCGCCGCGTCGTCCGTGTCTTCGTCGTGGGCGTCGTCGTGCGATTCGTCGCCGTGCGCGTCGCCATGGTCGTCGGAGCTGGCGAACACCGCCAGACCGTCCGTCGGCAGACCTGCCATCACGGCCACGGGGATCGACGCGAAGCCGACCGCGAACACGACCGCGAGCGCCGCGCCGCCCTTCACGATGAGCGGCGTGTAGTTCTCGTGGTTCACGCCCAGCGACCGCGCCGCGCTCTGGATGCCGTGGTAGACGTGCCAGGCGACGGTCAGCGAGCCGGCGATGTAGAGCGCCGAGATCGCCGGGTTCGCGAGGGTGTCGAACGTCAGGTTGCCGACGCCGCCCTCGATGCCGCGGTTCATGCGCAGCTGGACGATGTGCACGACGAGAAAGACGAGCAGCGTCATCCCGCTGAGCGCCATCGTGCGGCTGGCCAGTGAACCGGCGCCGCCCCCCGTCTTCGACCCCTTGACGGCGTACCGGCTGGCCTTCGCCGACCGGTTCGACATCGTCAGGTTGATGACGAGCCCGATGTGCAGCGCGAACGCTGCCAGCAACCCGATCTCGATGAGCGGGAAGCCGGGGATCTCGTGCAGGTGGTGGGCGTACTCGTCGAGCGCGCCCGCGCCCTTGTAGATGTGAAGGTTGCCGTACAGATGCCCAATCAGGAATCCGACGAGCGCCAGCCCCGAAAGGCCAGCCAGCACCTTCTTGCCGATCGTCGAGCCGAACGCTCGGGTGAACCAGCTCACAGTACTTCCTCGGGACAGAGTCGAGGCGCTCGCGAGAGACGTCCGATTGACGCGGTGCGGCGACCCCGGAATTCACGGGTGGACGCGGTCTAGCACACCCGCGCGGATGTGCAAGCGTACGAACCCGAAGTCTGCGACGGCCAGCCGGGCCCGGGAGCCCGCGAAGACCTCTGCCGTCGCGTTCACAGAGGTAGATCGTCGTCACGCAGGCGCAACGGTCGCGCGACGATTCCGGCGATGGGCAGCCCGGCGCCGCGAGCGCCACCCAGCCCCCTTGACCCTCCTCGGGTCGTGGTCTACCACCGCCGCGCCCCCGTGCCTGCCGGCCCGAGCGCCCACTCGAACGTCGAGTCCGGCGCACCGACGGCGGGGGTTGCATCACGATTGGACCACCGCACCGACGAGGACAGCCGATGAAGCTGCACGAGTACCAGGCGAAGGAACTCCTGAAGGGGTTCGGCGTCCCCGTGCCCCCGGGCACGGCCGCGACCACGGTCGACGACGCCGTCAAGGCGGCGACCGACCTCGGCGGCAACTTCTGGGTCGTCAAGGCGCAGGTGCACGCGGGTGGCCGCGGCAAGGGCCGCTTCAAGGAGGCCGTCGACGCCTCGGTGCTCGAGCGCGTGGTCGCCGGTGACGGCGATGTCCCGGGGCAGGGCGGCGTCGCCCTCTGCCGCTCGATCGACGAGGTCCGCGCGGCCGCGTCGACGATGCTGGGCAACACCCTCGTGACGAAGCAGACCGGCCTCGACGGCGTCCAGGTGAACACGATCTACGTGACCACCGGCGCCGACATCGCCAACGAGCTCTACGCTGCCGTGCTGCTCGACCGCGCCAACTCGCGCGTCCTGCTGATGGCGAGCTCCGAGGGCGGCACCGAGATCGAAGAGGTCGCCGAAGAGAGCCCCGAGGCGATCCACAAGGTGTGGGCGCACCCGGCCGTGGGCCTCGCCCCGTGGCAGGCGCGCGAGATCGCCTTCCGCCTCGGCCTCTCGGGCAAGGCCCTCAAGCAGTGCGTCAAGCTGCTCATGGGCCTGTACAAGACGTACGTCGAGAGCGACGCGAGCATGGTCGAGATCAACCCGCTCGTGATCACGCCCGACGACGACGTCGTGGCGCTCGACGCGAAGATCGAGATCGACGGCAACGCGGAGTTCCGCCAGAAGGCGCTCGCCGCGAACTACGACGCGGCCGAAGACGACGCGTCCGAGGTCGAGGCCGCGAAGTACGACCTCTCGTTCATCAAGCTCGACGGCACCGTCGGCTGCATGGTGAACGGCGCCGGTCTCGCGATGGCTACGATGGACATCATCAAGTTCTACGGCGGTGAGCCGGCGAACTTCCTCGACGTGGGCGGTGGCGCCAACGCCGAGAAGGTCGCCGCGGCCTTCCGCATCATCACGGACGATCCCAACGTGAAGGGCATCTTCGTGAACATCTTCGGCGGCATCATGCGCTGCGACGTCATCGCGGAGGGCGTCATCGCCGCCGTGAAGGAGGTCGGCCTCGAGGTGCCGCTCGTCGTCCGTCTCGAAGGCACGAACGTCGAGGAAGGCAAGCGCCTGCTCAACGAATCCGGCCTCGCCGTCATCGCCGCCGACTCGATGGCGGACGGTGCCCAGAAGGTCCTCGCGGCCATCTCCTGACCCGACCCTCACGGAGCAATCCCATGTCGATTCTCGTCAATCGCGATACGAAGCTCATCGTGCAGGGCATCACCGGCTCGGCGGGCGGCTTTCACGCAAAGCAGTGCATGGCCTACGGCACGAACGTCGTTGGCGGTGTGACCCCCGGTAAGGGCGGTCAGACCTTCGAGGGCTCGGTGCCGATCTTCGATACGGTCGCCCAGGCGGTGGACGCCACCGGCGCCAACGCGTCGGTCGTCTTCGTGCCCCCGCCGTTCGCGGCGGACGCGATCATGGAGGCCGCCGGTGCGGGCATCGAGCTCGTCATCTGCATCACCGAGGGCATCCCCGTCCTCGACATGGTCAAGGCGAAGGCTGCGATCGCCGCCAGCGGCACGCGCCTCGTCGGTCCGAACTGCCCCGGCGTCATCACGCCCGGGGAGTGCAAGATCGGCATCATGCCGGGCCACATCCACACCCCCGGCCGCGTCGGCGTCGTGTCCCGCTCGGGCACGCTGACCTACGAAGCCGTCGGCCAGCTCTCGGCCCTCGGCATCGGCCAGTCGACCTGCGTCGGCATCGGCGGTGACCCGGTGAACGGCACGAACTTCATCGACGTGCTGTCGCTGTACCAGGACGACCCCGACACCGACGCCGTCATCATGATCGGCGAGATCGGTGGTACGGCCGAAGAAGAGGCCGCGGCCTGGATCAAGGACAACTTCACCAAGCCGATCGTCGGCTTCATCGCCGGCGCGACGGCGCCTCCCGGCAAGCGGATGGGCCACGCCGGCGCCATCATCTCCGGCGGGCAGGGCACGGCTGAAGAGAAGTACAAGGCGCTCGAGGCGGCCGGTGTGGTGCTCAGCCGCAACCCGTCGCATCTCGGCACGACGCTCAAGGACGCCGCCGGCCTCTGAGCCACGGCACACGCTGAACCCGACGCCCTCGGCCGTGCCGGGGGCGTTCGTACATCCGCCATGCCCGACGCGGCGGCGGACCATCCACGGAGACGAACATGGCCATCGAACGTACCCTCTCGATCATCAAGCCCGACGGCGTGAAGCGGAACCTCCTCGGCGAGATCCTCGGCCGCTTCGAGAAGGCCGGCCTCACGGTGATCGGCACGAAGCTCGTGCACCTCTCGCAGAAGGAGGCCGAGGGCTTCTACGCCGTGCACGCCGAGCGCCCGTTCTTCGGCGAGCTCGTCGAGTTCATGACGAGCGGTCCGGTGCTCGTGACCTGCCTCGAGGGTGAGGACGCCATCGCGAAGAACCGCGAGATCATGGGCGCCACGAACCCCGCCGAGGCCGCCGAGGGCACGATCCGTCGCGACTTCTCGGCGTCGATCGGCGAGAACACCGTCCACGGCTCGGACGCTCCCGAGACCGCGGCTGTCGAGGTGGCGTACTTCTTCGCCTCGACCGAGCTGCACTCGCGGTGAGCGCGTCCCCGCTCGAATACGTCGAGGGCGTCACGCCACAGCGTGACGCCCTCGTGCGTTTGTACGACGCCGTCGGATGGTCGGCGTACACGGCGAATCCGGACCAGCTCGTGGCCGCTGTCGACGGGTCCGCGTGGGTCCTGACCGCGTGGGACGACGGCGCACTGGTCGGGCTGATCCGCGCGGTGTCCGACGACGCGTCGATCGCGTACCTGCAGGACGTGCTCGTCCAGCCGTCGCACCACCGGCGCGGCATCGGTCGCGTGCTCGTGACGCGCTTTCTCGAGCGGTTCGAGCACGTGCGGCAGCGCATCCTGCTCACCGACGACCGCCCGGAGCAGCACGCCTTCTATGCGTCGCTCGGGTTCTCGGATACCCGCGCCCTGACGAAGGTGCAGCTGCATACCTTCGTGTCGTATCGAGGGCTTACGCTCGAATAGGTCATGGCCGCCGCGTCGGGCTCGGCGTCGAATTTCGCTTGCATTGGGCGCCTCGGGCACCCAGCCTGCGGCGGACTGATGCGCCGAGCCCCCGACGAAGCCATGACCGAGAAGCGGTTGCCCGAACTCCGCGACGTGCAGCGAGACGACGAAGGTCGTGCGCTGCTGCTGTCGATGACCTTCCCCGAGCTGAAGCGCTGGGTGCAGGACGACCTCGGCGAGAAGCCCTTCCGCGCGAAGCAGCTGTGGAAGTGGCTCTACATCCGCATGGTCAGCGACTTCGACGAGATGACGGACCTGTCGAAGTCCGTCCGCGCCAAGCTGAAGGACGCCGCGCGCATCGACGTGCTCACCCTCGAGGACGTCTACACCTCGGCGGACGGCACGCGAAAGCTCACCTGGACGACCCTCGCTGGAGCGACGATCGAGTCGGTGCTGATCCCGACCGAGGACCGCAACACCCTGTGCATCTCGTCGCAGGTCGGCTGCGCAATGAACTGCCAGTTCTGCCTCACCGCGCGGATGGGGCTGCGTGGGCAGCTGACGACGGCCGAGATCGTGAATCAGGTCGTCGGCACGCGGCGGCTCTACGAAGAAGAGCAGCACCTCTCGAACATCGTCTTCATGGGTATGGGTGAGCCCTTCCACAATCCGGACAACGTCATCCCGGCGACGCGGATCCTCATCCACCGCGACGGGCTGAACTTCTCGAAGCGCAAGGTGACGGTGTCGACGTCCGGCCTCGTGCCCGAGATCGAGCGGTTCGGCGCCGAGTCCGAGGCGCAGCTCGCCGTCAGCCTGAACGCGACGACGGACGAGGTCCGCGACTGGATCATGCCGATCAATCGTCGGTACAACCTCGACCGGCTTCTCGGTGCCCTGCGTAGCTACCCGTATCGAAAGCACGAACGAGTGACCTTCGAGTACGTGATGTTGGACGGTGTGAACGACTCGGACGACGACCTGTGTCGGCTGGTGCGCATCGCGTCGAGCATCCCGTGCAAGGTGAACCTGATCCCGTTCAACCCGCACCCGGGCACCGAGTTTCGGCCGACGCCGATGCCGCGGGTTCGGGAGTTTCGCGAGCGGCTGCAAGGCAAGCACATCCACGCGACGATCCGCGTGACGCGCGGCGACGACGAGATGGCGGCGTGCGGGCAGCTCGGCAAGCCCGGGCCGAAGCAGCCGAAGCGGATGCGCCCGCCGGAGTCGTTCGTCGAGGCCGTCCGCGCCGAAGACACGCCCTGAACGCACAGGGCACGGGGCACAGGGCAGGGGGGCGGCCAACCTCACGGATCCGAGCCATTTCGAGGCGCTCGATCCGGGGCGGTAACGGCGGGATGCGCGGTCGATTGCACGACCGTTGAGGCGAATGGTGGTTTTGCCTACGATGCCGCCCACCTCAGCGTCCGACACGCACCTGCCACATCCCCGGTACGACCATGCCCGTCCGCTTTCGGCTGCTTTGCTGCGCCGTTCTGTCCTGCGCCCTCGGCGCTACCGCCTGTTCTGACGACCCGTCCGACGGCGGATCCACCGACACCGGCACCGATACGACCGATACCGGCGCCGACGTCGCGGACGACACGGGCGATGACACGTCCGAAGACACCGGCGAGGACACCTCGGTCGACGCCGAGCCCGACGCGGAGCCGGACGTCGAAGAAGACGCCCTGGCCGACGTCGAGGTCGACGCCCCCGTCTGCGGCGGTGAGACCCAGTGCATCGACGAGCGCACCGGGCGGCCGAGCCTGACGGTCTGCCGCGAGGCCGGGTACCCCGAGGGCACGCTGTGCATCGCCGAGAGCGACACGCTGGCGTGCTGCGTCCCGCCGTTCGCCTGCGAGACCGACGACGACTGCGAAGCCGCCCGCGCCGACGAGGGCTTCTGCCCGGACGACCGGTACGGCTGCACCTGCGTCGTCGAGACCGGGACCTGCGTGCCCGACGTCTGCTCGACGGACGCCGAGTGCGGCGAAGGCGAGTCCTGCCTCACCGGTCGCTGCCAGGAGACCCCGGACGCGGCGACGTACGTGGCGCGCATCCTGACGCGCGAGAATGTCGGCGCCACCGGCTCGACGCGCCAGATGGTCGCGGTGGCCGTGTCGCCGGACGACGCGACGGACACGCTGCCCGGCGCGGCGATCGACTGGACGGTCGCCGAGGGTGACGCGACGATCGATGCCGCGGGTCTGCTGACCCTCGGCGACACCGCTGGTGCGGTCACGGTCGAGGCACGGGTTGCCGCGAACAGCGCGGACCCGGGCGATTCGGTCGTCATCGACGCGGTCGACGCCGCAGAGGACCGCGAGATGCTCGTCATCGTGTTCGACGAGTCGACCCGCGCCGCGATCGAGGGTGCGTCGGTGCTCCTCGTTGGCGACGACTTCACCGAGACGGGCCTGACGGACGACGCCGGGCGCGTGCGGTGGGATGACCTCGACGGCGGCGACCTGCACGTGTTCGCCGACGGCTACGCGTACGTGTCGGTCTACGGCCTCGAGGACGGCACCCACGCGGTCGCCCTGACGCCCACGCAGCGCGCCCGCATCACCGAGGTCCGCGACGGGTTCGTCTGCGACACCGAGGACCCGTTCACCACGCTCGACGAGACGGAGTGCGGGTCCGGCGACCTGCCGCCGTGCCTCTGCTACGAGCTCGAGAACATCGACGTCGTGAAGGGCGTGCCGTCGTTCGAGAACGTCGCCGGTGGCGGCGAGCTCGACATCTCGCTCAGCGGGTTCAGCCTCGGCAACACCCTGCTGGACCTGAACTTCGACCTCATCGTCGGGCCGAACATCGAGCGGATCATCCCGCCGAACCCGGTCATCAACCTCGACGACCCGGTCGACATCCCGTCCGGCGTCACGATGTACTTCAACAACTCGCCCTTCGTGGACTCGTTCATCGGCACGGCGCCGGCGGGCGAGCGGACCCTGTGGTCGATCGGCGGCTCGGTGCCGCTCGGTGAGACCCTCGTCGAGCTGCTGCCCAGCCTGAGCGGCGACCTCGAGTTCGGCCCGATCATCGCGGCGGTGCTGCCGCTCTTCGAGGACTTCTACAGCGGCGTGACCGAGTCCGTGACGCTGACGCCCGGCGGCACCTTCCCGGTGCGCGACCCGGGTCTCGTGCTCGAGGTGCCGACCCAGCGACGTCTCGAGGTCGACGCGCCGGCGCTGCCCGAGGTGGGCGAGGCGTGGGCCGACACCTTCATCGTGCTCGGCGGCGCGCTCGTGCCCGGCGAGGGCTTCGTGCCCACCGGTGTCAGCGGCGCGACGGACGTCGTCGGTCGCGGCGCGGCCGACGGCATCGTCGACGCGGACGAGGACGAGGACGGCAACCAGAACCCGTTCATCTCGATGGCGCCCATCCACGGGTCGATCAACACGTCCAGCACGCAGTACCTCTTCGCCAGCGTCGCGCTGACCCTGGGCGACGTGCCCGGCGCGCCGCGCGAGGCGACCTCGGGCCTGCTCACGGCGATCGAGCCGGGTGGGGCGCTGCCGTCGGTGCTCGAGTACGGGCGTGAGGCGTTCCCGCCGATTCCGGCCGGGTCGAGCTGGTCGAACGACGAGGGCGAGCGCACCCTCGCGCTCGAGGGCAACGGCGCCGACTGGGCGTTCTACCGCGTCGTGTTCCGCGGCGACGGGGACCGCCTGTGGGTCGTGTACGTGCCCGCCGACACCGAGTCGGTCGTGCTGCCCGAGCCCGCCGAGGACTACGAGGACCGCGTGGCCCGCGGTCGCGCGAACGTCGTCGGCGTCGGCTTCCGTGGCGACGCGGTGACGTACGGCGAGCTCTTCGAGGCGAACGGGACGAACCTGCCCGAGCTCTTCGAGTTGGTGGATCGCTTCGCGGTCGCCGGCTTCTGAGCCGGTCCGCGGGCCGGGCGCCGTCACGCTCCCTCCGATCGAGCATTGACGGCGCCCGCCGCCTGCGGCACAGCCACGAGGTGAACCTCGGACCGGAGCCCCCGTGCCGCGCCTCGACTACGACTATACGAACCTGACC
>Ga0070729_10003110_pt1 | contig 19887 bp, 19 predicted proteins | sample tdDd472_FD_66725 | JGI IMG/M metagenome (GOLD analysis project Ga0070729, IMG submission 66725) | Marine sediment microbial communities from the Atlantic coast under amendment with organic carbon and nitrate - tdDd47.2 | ecosystem: Environmental > Aquatic > Marine > Coastal > Sediment | place... | reverse complement strand
GACACGGCTATCGATAGGGACGTGAGGTGTCTGGGGGACACCCGACACGGCGATCGATAGCGGCGTAGGGTGTCTCCCCGCGAAACTCCGTCCCGCCGCGGCGAGGACGAGCTGCCGGTGCTCGAGTCGATCGCGGGGCGGCCTGCACGCCCCGCGCCCCCGGCAAAACACTCGTGCGCCGCGCCGCAGGGTAAGTGCCTTTCTCGCAATGGCTTGCTCCCGCTCTCGCGTTCCCGTCGCGGACTTCTTCGATTTTCTTGTCACAAAACGGGGCCGCCAATTCTCCTTCTATATAGAGACCCGACGTTCACAGGGAGCGACCGGGACCGCCTGGAGGGCGACGAGTGCCATGGCGATCGACTTGACACTGCTGATCCGCAGAGCGTGCGAGAAGGACCCAGAGGCCTTCGGCCGACTCGCCGAGCGCACCACCCCGCTCCTGCGCAGGCACCTCCGCCGCAAGGTCGACCTCGACGCGGTGGAGGACCTCATGCAGGAGACCTACAAGGACGCCTGGAAGGGCATGACTGGCTTGCGCGACCCAAAGGCGTTCAAGGGTTGGCTGATCAAGCTCGCCAACGGGCAGGTCAGGCAGCTCCGAGAACGGCGAGATCGCCAGCGCGTGGCGCTGGCCCAGCTCTCGACCACGCACGAGGAGACCTACGAGGTCCGCTTCGACAGCGGGTGGACCGACTCGGTGAAGCACGCGGTGGAGACCCTCGAGCCCAAGACACAGAAGATCGTCCTCATGCGCTGCTGCGAGGAACGCAGCTACGAGGAGATCGCCGCGACCCTCGACCTCAACCCCGCCACCGTCCGCCAGCGCCTGTCCCGCGGGCTGGAGCAGTTGCGCGGGTGCCTCAGACCAACTGGAGAAGCGTCATGAGCCGTGAACTGAGCTGCGACGAAGCCGAGCCCCTGATCGTTGACCGAAACGAAGGGGTCGACCTCGCCCCCGACACGATCGAGGCCCTGGACCGGCACCTCGAGGGCTGCGCCGAGTGCCGCAGCTTCGCCACGGAGGTCGCCCAGCTCGAGGACGAGGTCGCCGCCTCCCCCGAGCTCCAGGCGCAGGCCAAGGCCGACGCCGCCAAGATCCTCGCCGCGATCGACGACTACGAGCGCGAGCTCGAGCGCGGGGAGGCCGCGCCGGCCCCCGAGGCCGCGCCAGCCGCCGAGACCGCGCCGGCTGCCGGCGCCGCGACCCGCGAGCCGCGCGGTTCGCTGTGGGGCGCCGTGGTGGCCGCCGCTCTGGTGTTCTTCGTGGCCGGGCTCGCGATCTGGAGCCAGCCGACGCCGGAGCCCTTCCCGGGGATCCCAATCGCGGGGCCCTCCGTGCTGGAGCTCCAGGACGACCTCGCCGAAGAGCGCGCCCTGCGCAAGCAGCTCGAGCGCGAGCTCGAGCTGGTGCGAGCGGAGCGTCAGGCAGACGCGCGCGAGTTCGAGGCCCAGATCGAGGAGCTCAGGCGTCAGCTCGAGGAGGCCAAGAATGACTAGGGAGAACCACCAAGGAGCGTGGAGGACGGGCGGGGGCGGCGCCTGGGCCCCGCTTCTATGCCTCCCCGAGTGGGTGTGGGTGTCCATTGGGGGAATGATCGTGCTGGCCGGGCTGGGCTTGGGGCGTTGGACGTCGCCGGGGCCGGAGTCGCTGACCCTCGAGCGCCGGCTCGAGTTCGCGCGGGCTCACGTCGAGGTGCTCGAGCGGGCGATCGAGGCCAGGCGCCAGCGCGAGCTGGCGCGCCGCGAGCGCGAGGAGGCGTGGGCGCGGCTCACGGAGGCCAAGCGCGAGCGCGAGGAGGCCCGCCGCGAGCGCGACGAGGCGCGCCGCGAGCGCGAGGAGGCGCGGGGGCGGGTTGAGGAGCTCGAGCGGGAGCTCGACGCGGCCAGGGGTGGGTAGCGAGGAGCTCGACGAGGCGAAGAAGCGCTAGGTTCGGTGCCAGGAATGTGACGAGTGCCTGAGTCCTTCTTCGAGCTACACGCTGAGGGGCGCAAGCAGATTCTCACGACCTGTTCGACCCTCGGGGCTCTGCCCCATGCGCCCGTCTCGATCTAGGTGACCCCACCGCGCTCGAGGAGGAGCTCGGGGCAGTAGCGGTTCTTCTCGTCCTGATCGCCAAATCCGAGGAGGCTGTAGACGTTTCCTCCAATCCCAGGGGTCACGATCCCGCTCTCGACGTCACGTTCGTCGTCCTCGGCGAGGTAGACGAACTCGAACCTCGCGGAGACGTCCGCTGCGAACTGCTCGCGGAGCGTGTCCTCGGACCCAGAGAACACGACCGGAGCGACGACCAGAATGCGCTCGGGGCTGATTCGGCCGACCAGCTCGGCGATGTTCGTCCGGACCGTGCAGGCGCCCGAAATGATCGACTTGAGGACCACGAGCACGTCGACGCGCTCGGGCAAGGGCTCTTCGTATCGACGAACGATCGGGGCGAGGCTGATCCCGCGGGGCGCACCAACCTTCTGGCGCTGATTCCAGAAGCAAGCGAGGCGCAGCTCGCCTCCGCTGAGGTGAGGAACCAAGACGTCCAGCAGCCCCCTGGCGAGGAAGTCTGCGTCTTCGACCGTGCAGACGAGATAGACGCGAGCCTCCGCTGGAATCATGCTCGTGAGGCAACGGCCCAGCTTGCAGCCGAGCTCTCGCATTGCGTCCCTGTATCGGCTCGGGTCGGAGACGGAGCGCCCCAATTCGTCGAGGCGAAAGACGCCGCTCTGGCCGGCCCACTGTGTCATTCTCCTGCTCATGGCAGCAACCTCGAGAACTCAGCATAGCTCGTGGGGGGAGCTTCGAGCACGCGCTCGACGAACCTCGCGAACGAAACCGTGTCGCAGCGGGCGACCAGCCCCCTGAAAGGGCCACAGGAGTAGTGGCAGAAGCCCCGCTCCACGACGAGCTTCAAACCCGAAACGGCGCCCAAGAGGCCAGCGGCCCGCGCCCACTCTGCAGGTGGCTCGGCGGCGTCGTGACGCAAGTAGATCGACGGGTGCTCCCGGATTCGAGTGACCACGTCGCTGACTCTGGACACTTCACCTGCGCCGCAATTGACCACCTGGCTGTAGAAGAACGTCGCGATTGCTTCACGCGTGGCTGGACTCTCCGAATCGAACGCACAGAGCTCGACCAGCGAGTCGAATGCCGGACTACCCGTGTCCCACAGCGCCGAAACGAGCGGAAACAGATCGACTTGCGTGCACCCTTCGAGACTTTGAGGCAGGTTCTCCTGCAGGCTCGTGTGCCGGTCCGCTCGAGGTGTAACGACGCGAAGCGTGTAGCCGTCGATATCGGGGCAGGCCTCGCAGATCTTCCTCTGCAGTTCGAACTGACGTCGAAGTCTCCCCTCGTCGGCGGTCCAGGTTACGGCGGTCCCAGTCTTCAATTGGCAGTACTCGCGCTCTGTTTCACTGACCTCGAGCACGACGTCGTCGACGGGGGCAAAGTCTTCGAGCCAAGCACCCAGGTCTCGCCCTGACTCGAGGTAGGCCGGGGTGGCGGCGATCATGCGAAACACCGCGTAGTGATCCTGATAGCGGTAGCCTTCGCCGCCGGACCTGCCGCCGGTGTGCATTTTGCGGACGAACTTCAGTTCGTCCGGGCTGACCCACCCCGCGACCTGCTCCTCGGAAAACGGCACGTTCCCTGGAGTGTAGTGGCCGCCACGGACAATCGCGGTCAGCGGGCCGAGCTAGCGCAGCCCAGGAACGTCCGGCGCCACCCGCGGGGAGCGTTCCCGGCGCGCGACCTCGCGCAGGAACGCATAGGTCGAGCGCACGTGCAGCCGGCGCTGGGTCGGGAGGTAGATCCAGCGCGGCAGCCGCGGGCGGAAGTCGACGAGGGCGACCGTGAGCTGCACCCGCTCGTCCTGGCGCGCCTGGGAGAACGCCAGGTAGCCGCCGGGGTGGGCGAGCATGCCGCCCTCGATCCGGCGCAGCAGCCGGCTCGGCGTCTCCTCGGCGGGGGAGAGCCCGATCGCCAGCGGCCAACCCAGGGGCTGGACCTCCAGCCGCAGGGGGCCGTCGTCGCCGACCCAGCGCGGGCGGACCATGCCCGCCGAGATCCGCGGGACCCAGGCGAAGTAGGCGCGCTCGAGCTCGCGCAGGCTCAACGAGCAGGCGCGCGGGAGCTCGATCCACTCGATACTCAGCACGCGGTAGTCGGCGTCGACGCGACTGTAGAACTTGGGCCGCGGGTCGTCGCGACCGGCCCAGGGGGCGACGACGCGGCTAAGCGGTGCGTTCATTGGCCAGGTGCTCGGCGCGCGCGCAGAACTCGCGGATCAGGCGCGGCAGGCTGCGCTCGAGCACGAACTTGACCGCGAAGCCGGGGGCCGCGAAGCCGGGGTCCATGGCGTTCTCGTAGCGAAAGTCCTGGCCGCCCTCGTGGATCACGGCCCCGGCCGCGTCGCGGAACGAGCCGCGCAGGCGGCGCCAGCGCACGGCGTCGGGGGTCCGGGTCAGCTCGAGCACGTAGCGGAACTCCATGCCCTTGATCCCGGCGCGGAACTCGGCCTCGCGCTTGGTCTCGCCGTCGCGCAAGACCGTGACCTTCCGCACCCCCTTGACGAACTTGGGGTAGTGCTCGACGTCCCACACCACGTCCAGCATGGTCTCCACGGGGACGTCGATCGTGAACCTGCGCACGGCTTTGTACACCGCTCCATTCTGCGCGGCTCCCGGTGCGGCGCAAGGCTCACCCCACTCGACGAGGGCGGAGGCGAGCTCCGCGCCCTGCCTTGGAGAGCGAGGCGAGCTCCGCCCCTGCCTTGGAGACGGGTGGCACGGGCGCGCCGGCCCGCGCAGACTCGAAGCGTGCAACGTATCGGCCCCTACACGATCGTGAGCGAGCTGGCCCGGGGCGGGCACGGGGTCGTCTACCGCGCCCGCGACCCGCACGGCGCCGAGGTGGCCCTCAAGGTGCTGCTGGCGCGCCGGCTGACCTCGGCCGCGGCGCGCAAGCGCTTCGAGCTCGAGGTCGAGGTCCTCGCGCAGCTGAACCACCCTCACGTGGTGCGGATCCTCGGCGCCGGCGAACACGAGGGCAACCCGTGGCTCGCCCTGGAGCTCGTCGACGGGCAGTCGCTGGACCAACGGCTGCGGGCCGGGGCGCTCCCGGTTCAGGCCGCGGTCCAGGTCGGGGTTCAGCTCGCCGACGCGTTGGCGCACGTCCACGACCAGGGGGTCCTGCACCGCGACCTCAAGCCGAGCAACGTGCTCCTGCGGGGGGATCAGGCGCTGCTCACCGACTTCGGGCTGGCCCTGCACGACACCGACGGCACCCGGCTGACCGCCCAGGGCATGTTCCTCGGCACCCCCGGCTACTGGCCCCCGGAGCAGGCGCAAGGCGACGTCGCGAGCTTCAGCCCGGCCACCGACGTCTACGGCCTGGGCGCCGTGCTCTACGCCTGCCTCACCGGGCGTCCGCCGGTGGAGGCGGAGTCGTTCCCGGAGTATCTGCGGACCCTCACCTTCCAGCAGATCGAGTCGCCGCGCCGCCTGCGGCCCGAGGTCCCCGACTGGTTGAGCCTGCTGGTCATGCGCTGCTTGAGCTTCGGCGCGCCCGCCCGCCCCCAGTCCGCGGGGGAGGTCGCGCGAGCCTTGCGCGAGGCTCGCTACGACCCGCGGACGCCGGCCGCCGCAGCGGAGGCGCGGCCCTCGGCCGCGCCCAGCCCCGCGCCGCAGGCGGCCAGGCGCCCGCTGCCCGTCGGAGTGGCGGTCGGCCTGGGGCTGGCGCTGACGGGGGCGCTGGTGTCCCTGGGCTACGCGCTCTCGGTCCAGGGGAGCCCGCCCCCCGCGTCGCTCGCCGAGCTCGACACCACCCCGCCCCTGCTCACGGTCGAGACCCCGCGACCCGGCGCGACGCTGCTCGGCGACGGGCGCTTGCGGATCGAAGGCACGGCCAGCGACCCCAGCGGCCCGGTGACGCTCTCGGTCGGCACCTCGAGGGTCACCGCGAGCCCCGACGGCGCGTTCTCGCTGGAGCTCGAGCTCGAGACCGGCGAGCACGAGCTGTGGGTGGTCGCCCACGACGCGGCCGCGAACAGCACGCGGCACGCGCTGAAGGTGCGCTACACCCGCGCCCCCGACTGGTTCCGCGAGCTCCCCGAGGGGCAGCGGGCCACGCTGCCGCTGGCGTCGGGCCTGCGCTTCGGCGACGAGCCCGGGGACTACGTCAACGAGCTCGACGGCACCGTGCTGCGTTGGATCCCGGCGGGCGACTTCGTCATGGGCGACCCGGAGGGGGACGGCGACGAATACCAGCGGGAGTGGTCCTTTGCCCACGGCTTCTTCATGGGGAAGTACGAGACCACCTGGGAGCAGTACCTCGAGTTCGCCGCGGTCACCGGCCGCTGGCGTCCGGGGCGGGAGATCGACATGGAGACCCGGCGAGGTCCCAAGTTCGTCGCGGAGCTCGATCACCCCGCGCACTCCGTGATCTGGGAGGACGCCTTCGAATACTGCCAGTGGGCGGGGCTGAGGCTCCCCACCGAGCCCGAGTGGGAGTACGCCGCGCGCGGACCCGACTCGCGGCGCTACCCGTGGGGCGACGAGGACCCCACCACGCCGGTGCTGAACATTGCCGACGCGGGGATCACCTGGGGCACGAGCGAGAAACCCGAGGTCAAGGCGCCCTGGGACGACGGCGCCCCCTACACCGCGCCGGTGGGGAGCTTCCCCGGGGACGTGTCGGTCTTCGGCTGCTACGACATGGGCGGCAACGTGCGCGAGTGGACCGTCGACCGCTACCGCAAACGCTACCGCGCTCCCGACCCCGAGGACCTCGTGCTCGTCCGCCCGCTGAGCGGGCGGCGATCGGTTCGCGGGAGCTGCTGGGCGTCGATCTTGCGCACCGCGCGCAGCGCGGGGCGCGGGGGCTACAACGTCGGGTGGCGCAACACGCACACCGGATTTCGCCCGGCGCGCTCGCGCGACTAGCGGAGCCCGTCGTCAGGTCCGCTAGCGCGGCTCGACCCGGCTCCCGGGGACGACGTCCAGCCGCCCGTCGGCGAAGCGGACCCAGGCCTTGGTGCCGCCGTCGTAGTCCGCCGAGCGGAGGAGCAGCTCGGCCGGCTCGCCGAGGGCCACGCAGGGCGTGGGCTCGAGCGGGTCGACCCCGCGGAACGCGCGCACGAAGGGGTTCTGCTCGCGCTCGGCGGCGACGGTGGTCTGCCCGGCGTGGCCGGGCAAGAGCGTGGTCTCCCCCGGGAGCCCGAGGAGCACGTCGAGCACCGAGTGCTGGAGGTCGGCGAAGCTGGTGTGCCCGGGTCCGCGGGTGCCCCCCACCGAGCCCTTGAACAGGGTGTCCCCGGTGGCGACGAGGTCGCGGTTGACGCGGAACGCGAGCTGGCCCGCGGTGTGCCCGGGAATATGCAGCAGCTCCACCGAGAGCTCGCCCGCCTGCAGGTGCTCGGCGCCGCTTAGCGCGCGGTCGACTCCGGGCACGCGGTCGGCTTCGGCCTGGTGGATCATGACCTCGGCCCCGCAGCGCTCCTGGTAGGCGCGGTGCTCGCACACGTGGTCGACGTGGTGGTGCGTGAGCAGGACCCACTTCAGCTCGAGCCCGTGCTCCTCGATCGCGCGCAGGATCGGCTCGGGGGGCGCGCCCGCGTCGATCACCACCGCCGGCTGCCCCGGGCCGGGGGCGATCAGCCAGGTGTTGCTCAGCCAACCGGAGTGGGTGCTCTGCTGAAGGATCATGGGCGCTCGTGGGGCATGAGGTCGTCGTCGTGGTAGAGGCTGGGGGCGCGCTGCTCTTCGTGGGGCTGCTTGTCGGTCATGCGGCTCGGGTCCTGGCTGCGCAGCGCGCCCTTGAGCTCGCGCCCGCTGGAGTAGATCACCCACGCCCCCAGCGCGGCGAGCAGGAGCATGCCCCGCTGGAGGCCGAAGGAGATCGCGAGCAGCCCGCAGGCGAAGGCCGCGCAGATCGCGACCACGGTCGCGTTGCGCCAACCGAGGACGGGCCACACCGCGGCGCGCAGCAGCCTCCCGCCGTCCATGGGGTAGGCGGGGAGCACGTTGAACAGGCACAGCGCCGCGTTGATCACGGTCGCCACCGCCAGGACCCAGGTCAGCGAGACCGGCGCGAACACCGCGCTGCGGACCCCGTGCGACCAGTCCACGCCGACCAGCGCGCCGAGGCCGAAGGCCAGCCCGGCGAGCAGGAGGTTCGTCAGCGGCCCCGCCGCGGTGCTGGCGAACTCGGCCCACGGCGTCTTGGGCACCCGCAGCCGGCTCAGCCCGCCGAAGGGGTGCAGGAGGATCTCCCGCGCCTGGCCCCGCACCCAGCGCGCGCCGAGGCAGTGCCCGAGCTCGTGCAGGAACACCGAGAGGAAGAGCAAGCCGTCGACCGCCAGCGCGACCTGCGGGCTGGGGAAGTAGAGGAAGCTCAGCGCGACCCAGGCCACGGCGAACACGTGGAGCCGGACCTGGATCCCCCACACCTCGAAGATTCGCCAGCTCGCGCCCATGCCCTCGATCCTACGCCCAACTTCACGGTTTACGAGCTGGGGGCCGTGCTCACGGTTTGCAAGCTGCCGCCGTACAAGCGAACCGCGCCGACCGCCCAGAAGGGCAATCGGCGCGGCTGGTTACGTAGACCCAAGGGTCCGTCGACGCTTAGGTCCGCAACCTCGTCAAGTAGCCACTACACATAATGGATCACCTCCTTTCGTTTGGACTCTTCCGGCCACCAACAGCTACTAAGGTGCTGGCTCCGGACGGAAAAACCCAACGCGCTACGTTTGCGCGAACAAACACGAATCCGAACAACCGAATTCGCGTCTTCACTCTAACCACGGGGGTCCGACAACGCCGGTCCGAGGTCAGACGTGAGTAGAGCAGCCCACCACGAAACCCACGCGCAGGCGCAGGCTGAGGGGCTAGAACACCTTGTAGACGAGGGGCGGCGGCGACGCCGCGGGCTCGGTGTTGAGCCACACGAAGGCCGCGAACAGGACCCCCACCGCAGCGAGGGTGCAGAGGGCGCCAGCGAGCAGGACTCGCCGGGGGAGCTGTTCGAAGTCTTCGTCCACGGCCTAGAAGATCGTGTAGATGAAGGGCGCGATCGCGGAGCTCTCCGCGAACACGATCACCAGCCCGATCACGAGCAGCACCACGACCAGCGGCGCGAGCCACCACTTCTTCTCTTCCTTGAGGAAGAGCATGAACTCGGCCATCAGCGACCCCTCCTCCTCTTCGGGAGGCAGGTCGATATTGGGGCTGTCGGACTCTTTGACGGATTCGTCGGTCATGAGATCGCCTTCTCGAGCGCACGAATTCTACGTACTCGACCGACCGAAGTCCAGACTCGTTCATTCTTTAGCCTCAGCGCTCCAAACGGCTTGCTGGCTGCCATCGCGTGGCCCTGCTACGCTGCTAGTGCGCACATGAGACCCGCGGAAGGGTAAGCCATGTCACGTCTACCGCTGACCATTCTCGCCGCCCTGCTCGCTCTGCCCCTGGCGCGAGCCGACGACGACCATCCCGAAGGTCCCTTCGATCCGCCCAACGAGGAGATCGACAAGGACCTCGACGAGTCGCTGCGCCGGGAATACGACGAGAACGGGAACCCGATCCCGCCGCCGGTGAACCCGGACCAGGACCCGCCCTCCAGCGGCGGCGGCGCGGACGACGACCGCCTGCACCTGCGGCTGGGCGGCATGGCGGCCTATTACTACACCCAGCTGAAGGACGTCAAGCTCTCCCACCGCGAGGGCGCCCTCGGCGGCGGTGAGATCGACTTCGACGACCAGGGGCTCGCGGACCTCGACGAAGAGCACAGCCTGACCTACCGCGCCTGGTTCGACATTGGGCGCTTCGTCTCGCTGCAGGGCGGGTTCCGCAGCACGCAGTTCTCCGACCTCCGGCGCCCGACGAGCACGTTCACCTACGGCTCGACGACCTTCAGCCAGAACCAGTTCCTCGAGACCCAGATCGAGGTCCTCAGCGCGGACTTCGACGTCGTGGTCAAGCCGCTCAACAACCGCTGGGTCGAGCTGGGGATCAGCTTCGGTGGGCGCTACGTCTACTGGGAGACCGAGTTCAGCAACCCGCAGAACGCGTTCACCCGCGAGCGCGAGTCGACCGAGGCGCTGCTGCCCATGGTCGGTATGTCCCTCGCCCTGCGCCCCGCGCGCCCGATCGAGATCTTCGCCCGCGGCCGGATTGGCCACTTCGAGTACGAGCGCGAGGAGCGCTTCCGTCGGCGCAACGGGACCCTCGAGTTCGACGAGGCCCGCACCAAGGAGGCCACCGCGGCCGAGGTCGACCTCGGCCTGCGGCTGCTGATCGAGGACACGATCGGCGTGATCGTCGGCTACCGCGCCGACTTCATGAAGATCGAGAGCGACCGCGACTCGCGCGCCGAAGCGGTGGAGGGCATTGCCCACGGCCTCTACGCCGGCGTCGTGCTCCAGTTCTGAGCCGACCCTCGCCCAACGCTGCCCTCGGGCGGGGGTGAACCCCGCCCGCAGCTTAGGCGGGAACCTCGAGCACGAGCTTGCCCACGTGCTCGCCCGCCTGCATGCAGGCGTGGGCGGCCTCGGCCTCGGTGATCGGGAAGCTGCGGTGGACCACGGGTCGCAGGCGGCCGTCCTCGATCCGCGGGATCAGCTCCCGGCCGCAGGCCGCGATCAGCTCGCCCTTCCGCTCGGCGGGCATGGCGCGCAGGGTGCAGCCGCGCACGGTCAGGCGTTGGGTGAGCAGCGGGAGCAGGTCGATCTCGCCCCGGCGCCCCCCGAGCAGCCCCAGCAGGAGCAGGCGGCCGTCGGGGGCGAGCAGCGCGAGGTTGCTCGCCAGGCCCTTGGCGCCGAGGACGTCGAGGATCACGTTCACGTGACCGGCTTCGCGGAGCTGGGCGTCGACGTCGGGGGCCAGGTAGTCGAACACCCGCGCAGCCCCCAGCGCGCTGACCTGTTCGGTCTTGCTCGGGCGCGCGGTGGCCCACACCACGGCCCCGAGCTCGTTGGCGAGCTGGACCGCGGCGCTGCCGACCCCGCCGCTGGCCCCGTGCACGAGCACCCGCTCGCCCACGCTCAGCGAGCCGAGCTCGACCAGGTTCAGGTAGGCGGTGACGTAGGCCTCCATGATCGCCGCGGCCTGCACGGCGTCGCAGCCTTCGGGCCAGGGGAGCACGTGGCGCGCGTCGACCGCGACGCGTTGGGCGTAGCCGCCGCCGGGCAGCAGCGCCATGCAGCGGTCGCCGACGGACCAGCCGTCGACCTCCTCGCCCACGGCGAGCACGCTGCCCGCGGCCTCGAGCCCGAGGATCGAGCTCGCGCCCGGAGGGGGCGGGTAGTGGCCTTGGCGCTGGAGCAAGTCGGCGCGGTTGACCGCGGTCGCCGCGACCTGGACCACGAGCTCGCCGGGCCCCAGCTCGGGATCCGGCGTCTCCGCCCAGCTCAGGGCGCCGTCGTCGCTGCAGTGAATCGCGAACAAGAGATCGCTAGACGAGGGCCAGCGAGCCCCCGCTGACCCCGCTGTCGACGATGTCTCGCACCGCGACCACGGCCTGCTCGAGCGTGCGGTGCACGCGCAGCCCGCGGCGGCTCAGGGCGCGCGAGCTGAAGAAGCGGTCGAAGCGGAAGGTGGGCGGCACGACGAGGTGAATCCGCACCCCGTGGTCGAGCCCTTCTTCCAGGGCGTAGGTGCCCAGGCTGTCGATCGACGTCAGCTCACGCAGGTCGATCACGACCCGGCTCACACCCTCGTCCGCCAGGCGCAGCAGCTCGGCGCCCAACTGGCGGGCCTGTCGCCCGCGGAGTTTCCCAGACACGGTCACCCGCGCCGCGTTCGGCGCCAGAGCAACCACGGGAAACGCATTCTCACCCAACATGATCCTCAACCCTCCCCAGGGTCGGCCCCCTTCTCCCGCGGGGACCAGCGCACCCATTTGCAAGTCGGGGGCCAGCCCTAACTGCCCAAACAAGCATGCGCTTACGGATGGCTTCCCAGCCCGATTTCGGGAACTGGCTGCCCAACCGCATGCCGTGGACAGTTTTTCGCCATTCGGTCCCTCGACGCAAGTCGAACGCTCGGTCTGGCCCCCTCAGCATGAGCAGCGAAGCTGACTGAGGGCGGTCACGAAATGCCGGAAGTGCATGCTGGCATTGGGCTTGCGTAGAGCTGCGCGTCGTCGAACAGGCGACCGCACTCCTGTGCGGGGGTGCGTGGCTATTCTTCTCAGAGTTCCTATCTCTTCCCCTGGTCCGCGGTCTCGTTTACGAGGTCGCGGACCAGGTATGTACGCCAGGCAGCACGAGGGATTGCAGCTGCAACGCAGCGCGTCGCGAACCGACTGAAAGAAAAGGAAGCGGCAAGATCGACCCGAGGGAGCTGTCGCACGAGCCAGAGCGCCCTCGGGCGACGTCTTCAACGCGGAGACGCTGAGGGCGCAGAGGCTTCGCAGAGATCGGGAAAGCCATTCACCACCCGAGCAATGCCGTCCTCGAGCACCGGGACTCTCGTCGCCAAGTGACGCTGGGAACAGCCTCCGCTGGTCTGCTCCTCGAGGCCGGAGAAATCCTCAAGGCCAGGTCCGAGTAGTCGGCAGCGACGGGGCGTTTCCAGAGCGTCTCGGCTGGACTCGAGCCGCGTCTGCCCGGCACTTCGCAGTGAGGCCTACCGCCGGAGCTGAACCGGGGACGCTCGAGCCAGCCGATCCACCAGGCCAGGGATCGCGCGGTAGGCGTCGGCGATGGATCGTTCGTGCCGCTCGTCTCGGAACTCTTGATACTCGATGCCGACATGGTGGATGTCCTGCTCAGCGACGCCGAGATAGGACGCGCACGTCGCGATGTGCGGGAGCAGGTGATTCATGTGCGACCGCACGCCGCCGCGCATGAAGCCGAACTCACCGGTGGAGGTCAGGACGACCAACCTCTTGCCGCTGAGGACGGGCTGTAGCGGGTAGTCGCCGCGGCTCAGGTCGAAGGAGAAGGTCTCGTTGACTCGGATGACTTGATCGAACCATGCCTTCAAGGTCGCGGGCATGCCGTAGTTGTACATCGGCGTCGCGATCACAATGACGTCGGCCTCTGCCAGCTCAGCGATGAGCCTGTCCGAGCACGCGAGGAGGTCTCGTTGAGCGTCGGTTCGGTCTTGGTCGGCCGCGAACGCAGCGGCGATCCACTCCTCGGTCACGACGGGAGGCGGTTGGCCAGCAACATCCCGCTCGACGACCGCGTCGTCAGGGCGACGAGCGAGCCATTCCGCGACGAACCGTGACGCGAGGGTCCGACTCAGTGAGCGGTCGTCGCGAGCGCTAGCAGTGATCTTCAAGATGGTCATGGGCGATCTGGGCCTCTCTGGGTCGAAGGTTGCCGGTAGACGCCGGCCTCGATCTCGGCGGCGGTGAAGCGGGGCGTGATGTGCTGGGTCGTGTCGAGGGCTTTTGCAGAGGGCGTGCCACAGGCGGAAGCACAGATTCGCCTGAGTTACGACCGCCGGGGCTCGTGAGACTTCGCGACTCGCGAGCTCGGGGCGCGAGAGTTCGCGACCGCAGGCGTAGCCTGCGGTGTCGCCTGGCAAGCATCCGACGTGCTGCCCAGAAGAGACGAAGCTGGGCGAAACGCCGACTCAGGAGGTCTTGCAGTGCGTGGGTCCTCTCGTGACCATGACGAGGTGACGAGCGATGAATCTCAACTACGTAAGGCCATCGTCAAGGCAGGAAGGGCGGCGTTCACCGCTCTTCAGAAGAACCATCCCAGTGAGCACTTCTATGCGTTCATTTTCTATACCGCCCCAGAACTCGGGTATCTGGTACCCAGTTCAGCTACCGAGGAGGCCTTGACCCGTCTCGCCTCCGATCCGCGTGAGCAGGAGGATCTCCGTTGGAGTCCCTGTGACTGGGAATACCATCTATCCGGTGAAGCCCACTTCAACGAGGTCAACGAGCTACTCGAGGCTGATCGAGTTGAGTCCGCCAGGAGCGAGGCCGAGAGGCAGGAGCGCTTTGATCGCCGCTGGTCCGTTTTCAAGCAAGCGATACTGCAACTGGACGAGGAGGGCGTGTTTGGGACAGGAGACGCCCGTGCCGGGGTTTTGGTCAACATCATGTGGGGTGACCAGGACGTAGTTGCTCATCTCCAGTCAGCTCGTGAACTGAATCCCAAGTCCACCTATCTCGCCTACGCCAAGGCGGAGCTGCCTACCCTCAAGGCCTGGCTGGAAGAGATCCGCTCCAGCAACTCACTGCACAAGACAGAAAGCCTGAGGAGAATCGAAGCGGAGTTGAGCCTTTTGGAGCGAGACCTCTCCTAACCCCGCCTCGAGAAGCAACAGGACCCCGCCTGAGGGGCTTCGCTGGAGGCTGGAGGCGGGAGCCGTGGCCTCAGGAAGTGGACCCGCATAGGCTAGAGTTTCCACCTACGGCAACGGAGAAGACACATGGGCTCCATGGAAGCGTCCCAGGCGATTGCGGCAGCTTTCCTTCCCAAGGCAACCAGCACGGACCAGGGAATGGTCGCAGGGTTGGTCGAGTCCTTGATCAAATGTCTCGATCCTGAGGATCGAAAGCTCTTGGTAGACCGTGTCGAAGCTGCCGCTGGGCGGAGGTCAGGCGTAATGGCTGCGATGGTGAGCGCCACCAGGGACATTGCGGGCCACCATAGCTGGGATCTCCATGAACTCATCAAGTTCCTAGGACAGGAGTTGGAGGAGGAGTAGTCGGGTAGGGGCTCGACAGCCTCGGTAACTTGCAGACCCGTTCTGCCTAGGATTCGCCACTGACGAGGGGTGGGGTTGGGTGACATTGCCCACGTTTACGGAATTGTTCGAGAAGCTCTCGACCTCGGACGAGTCCGTCGAGATCGAGGCCAAGAAGGCGAGTGATCTCACGAAGCGAGCACTCGAGACTGTCTCGGCGTTCTCAAACGAACCGGATCGCGGCGGCGGATACCTCCTTCTGGGGGTTGAGGGGAAGGAAGGGAACCTATTCCGCGACTTCGACGTTGTCGGCGTTGAGAACCCGGACAAGCTCCAGGCCGATCTTGCTACCCAGTGTCGGGATTCCTTCAACACCCCAATCCGGCCCGAGATTCAGGTCGAGCGGCACGAAGGGAAGACGGTCTTGGTTGTGTTCGTGCCTGAGGCGCCAGCGCACGACAAGCCTGTCTACCTTCGGTCGCGTGGGGTCCCCAAGGGGGCGTTCCGCAGGATTGGCTCGACAACCCAGACCTGCACCGACGACGACATCGCCATGTTCTATGAGGCGCGGGGGCACAGGTCCTACGACGAGACGGCAGTGCAGGGCACGACCGTTGCCGACGTCGATCCTGCTGCCCTTGAGGCATACCGCAGGACTCGGCGAGAGCGGGGAGCTGAGGCCGCTCTGCTCGACCTGCCTGACCCTCAGCTACTTCGTGCACTTGGAGCAACAGCCGAGCAGGGAGAGGCGCTGACCGTCGCAGGCTTGGTGCTCTTCGGGAACGTCGCAGCCTTGCGCCGCTACCTCCCTATGACTCGCATCGACTACATCCGCGTGGACGGACGCGAGTGGGTGTCGGACCCAGATCACCGATACCAGACGGTTGAGAAGCTGGGTCCGTTGGTCTTGACCGTTCCGACGATTGTCGGCCTCGTGCTGGACGACATCCCAAAGTCCTTCTCGCTTGCCGAGGACGGAGTGCATCGTCAGGACGTCCCCCTGATCCCGAGGAAGGTCATCCGAGAGGCCGTGGTGAATGCAGTCATGCACCGGTCCTATCGGAGTCACCAACCAGTCCAGATCATCCGATATTCCAACCGGCTCGAGATCAAGAACCCTGGCTACTCGCTGATACCGTCTGAGCGGCTGGGTGAGCCCGGATCAAGGACACGAAACCCGCGAATCGCAGCTGCGCTGCATGACCTGGGCCTGGCAGAAACCAAGGGCACCGGGATTCCGACCATGCGAAAGGTCATGTCGGAGGCGAACCTCACGGACCCCCTGTTTGAGTCCGATCATGTGCGAAGCGAGTTCGCCGTCAGGCTGCTTACGCACCACCTCCTGAGCGAAGACGACTGGGCCTGGCTCGGTCGGTTCAAGGCCCACAACCTGTCAGACGACGAGGCACGTGCGCTGGTCGTTCTTCGTGAGCTCGGAGCCCTGGACAACGCTGCCTATCGGTCCATCAATCGGGTCGACACCCTCACTGCGAGCAGTCGTTTGCGAAGGTTGCGAGATATCGGCCTGCTTGATCAGCGAGGCCAGGGCCGCAGCACCTACTACCTTCCAACCCCTGCGCTCCTAGGCAGTTCTGAGGCTGGAGCTTCCCCTAACCCCCTAGACAGCGGCTTATCTAGGGGGTCTGACCCCCTAGATACAGAGGAGCTACCTAGGGAGCTAGCAGCAGCCATTGAGGGCCTTGGGAAGCGAGCACGACCGGAGAAGGTCAAGCAAGTGATCACCAGGCTCTGCGCCTGGCAGCCTCTCTCTGGCGCCCAGTTGGGAAAGATCTTGGATCGAAACCCGACCTACCTGAGCAACAACTATCTACGCCAAATGCTAGGAGCAGGTGAGCTAGAACTTCTCTACCCGGATAGTCCAGCCCACCCGAAGCAGGCATACAAAGCCCCCGCCAAGGGGAAGTGATCTGCAGGACGAGGGCGTTAGGCTCGACCTCGGAGAGGCGCTTCGCGGGCGAAGCCTCGAGCCTAACGCCCTCGTCCGACACCTTGGCCTAATGCTTGGCCTAATGCGTGTCGGCACCCGCCCTTATGCTCGACCTCGAAGAGGCGCTTCGCGGGCGGAGCCTCGAGCATAAGGGCGGGTGCCGACATCCATCCCATGGTGAAGCGCCCCCAAGCGTGCGAAGGCGGCCGCGATGCCCGATACAACTCGGGAGCGGGTCCGCCGCTCTGCCAGAGCCTGAGCGCGCTCGAGGAGGCCGGTTAGAAGGGCGGTACTGGCGAGGGTTGGCAGAGCCCGGCAGGCTTCAAGGAGGGCCTGGAGCGGCCTCCCGTAGTCGCGCTCACTCGCGCTCGCAAAGGCTGGTTCGAGCCCGAGCTCCAGGGCCTGAAGGGCAAGCTCCTCCTCTCCAAGGCGCGCGAGATCTCTCGCAAGGACAGCGCAACCATCCGGCAGCAGGCTGTCCTTGTCCGTCGACCTCACGGACTCCCATGCCTCCCGAAGAAGCTCGCCGGCCTGCTCGGTCGAGCCAAGGTCGTGCTGGACCTCTGCGAGGGCGCGGAGCGCCATGCCTCGGTGATAGCCATCTTCCAAGGTGTGCACCTCGCTGTGAACCGCAGCGAGGCACTCGGAGCCCCGCACCCGCTCGCCAAGGATGCCCCACCCGGCTCCTACGCAGAGCATGGCCTTGAGACGATCCCATTCCCTTCGCCACTTGGGGTCGTAGCGCTCGGTTGCACCGGCCCATGCTTCCTTGAGCACCTCCTTAGCTTTGGCTGCGTCCTGTTGAGCCCAGGCGAGGGCGACCGCGACGAGCACCTCAGCCTGCCAGTGACCGGGATTGACCTCCCAGCCAACCGAACGGGCTTCCTCAAGTAGCGAGCGGGCGGCCTCGGGTTGCCCAAGCTGGGCCGTTGCCAGGGCCAGCGATTTGAAGGCCCAGCCCTTCCAACCCTCGTGATCGATTCGATCAGCCTCGCGCCGGGCGTGCCCCAGCAGCTCGAGGGCAGATTCACTCCCAAGTGCGGCGCAGGCTCGCGCAATCGCGGTGACGCACGGTTGGCGGTCGAAGGTGTCGTCGCAGAATTCCTCCGTGTCTAGCTGGGCTGTTTCAGCAAGGGCACGAGCCAGCAACTCGGCGGCCCGGTCCTGTTTGCCCAGGGCGGCGAAGACTCGACCTACGTCTGCGAAGCATCGTCCGCGTTCTCCTCGACCGTTCTTCTGGGCAGGGTCTATCTCCTCGGTAAGGACGACGGCCAGATCCAAGCGCTCCGTGGCGCCGCTCAGCTCACTGAGGCGAAGCGGGGTCGGCCTCGCCGTCTCCCAGGGGCCAAGAAGCCACTCAGGCCGCTCCCCCGTGATCTGTCGGATCAGCGCTCCGACAACCTCTCTCCCGCTCCACTGGTCTCGCGCTGCCAGCAGGCGTTGAGGTCGAGGGAGTCCAAGCTCGCAGGCCCGACCAGTGAGCCATAGAACGAGAGAAGGGTCGTAGTCCTCGAGCGGGTCGTATCCGCCAGTCGGAAGCAACGCGATGGTGCACAGCACGGTTTCGGCAGCGGCTGAATCGGGCTGCTCTTCGGTGAGAGCCAAGAGCAAGAGGGCCGCGAGGACTCCGAATCGGTCCCGCTCGCTCGGGAACACGTCGAGCTGCGCAATCGCTTCAGTCCAGCGGCTTTCCGCAGCAAGGGCCAGGACCGCATCAGCCGAAGACTGCTCCCTCTCCGCGACCTCGACGGCTTGGAAGGCCAGGCGAAACGCCTCGGGAGCGCGGCCGGCATCAACAGCCGCGCGTACCTCAGCTACGAGTCGCTCCAGATCAGCCGCACCCACGTTTCACCCGACTCCATTGACGTCCCAGCCCCAGAGACTCGGCAACGCGTCTCCAGTGTCCGTGAGATGAGAGTGCGTCCTTCCACAGGATCGCAACGCGATCCGAGGCTGAAAACCCCGCTCCGCCCCAAGGGGGTCCCAACGGGTGGTCGTTCACCCCCGTCCAGACCCCCTGAACGGATGGGGAGAACGGGGTGAACACCCCTTTTCGGGGCATTGGGTTGTGCGCGAGCGAGGTGGGGACAGGGGAGCGTCCAGGCCGCACGTGGGACTGCGCCTGGGGCTGGGTGCCACCACGGCTAGCCCGGCGATTCGTAGTGACGGGTCTGGGTGAGCCTTCAGCCCGTTGGGGGTGAGCCCGAGCAATTCACTTGCTCGGGCGAGGGGGCCTCGGAGAGGCCCCCTGAAATCAGCCGAGGGCGGCCTGGCGCGCCTGGCGCGCCCAGCCCTCGAGCTGGCGCAGGCGGGGGGCGTAGTCCTGGCGGTCGCGCTTGCGCTGGTTGGCGTGGGCGTTGAGCGCGGCGATCTGTCCGGCGGCGAGGGCCAGCTCGCACGCCGCGGCGGCGTCGTTGACGAGGTTCGGGTTCCCCACCTCGGCCAGGGTGGCTGCGGCGGCGGCGATCTCTCGCGCGGCGGCGAGCTGCTCCTCGGGGACGCGCACCGCCGGACCCCGCGCGGCGGCGATCGCTTGCTTGCGCTCGGGGCCGCGCGGCAACCCCCAGGCGGCGAGGACCGCGGCGAAGGCGCGCTGGTCGGCCTCGCCCAGGTCGAGCAGCGCCTCGAGGCTGGGCACGCTGGCGACGAGGGCGTCGAGCTCCTCGTCGCTCAGGTCGCACTTGGGCCCGCGGGAGAAGGCCACGACCTTGTCGAGGGTCGCCCGCGCCAGGGCCAGGGCCAGCGCCGCGGCGGTGCCCCCGCCGGGATCCCCCGCGCCGTGCCCGGCGAGCTGGCGCAGGGTCCGCGCGAACCCGCCACTGGGCAGCACCAACCCGCTGGACTCGATCCGGTCCTCGAGCACGCCTTCGTGAATCGGCTCGCCGAGCCACACGGCCAGCCCGCGCCCCACCGCCGCCCGCGGGACGAGGCCCACGCGCTCGGCGCGCCCCACGTCCGCGCCCGCGGCGCGGGCGGCCTTGGCCACGGCGGCGTAGGCGTCGCCGACTCCGGTCTGCGCGAGGTCGAACAGGTTCATGCTGACCTGCACCCGCCCCTGGTCGGCGAGCTGCATGCCCCGCGCCTGGACCCCGGGCAGCCCGCCGTTGGACGTGCGCAGCTCGCGCGCGATCGCGCGCGCCAACGCCAGGTCGCCGCCCTCGAGGTCGACGTTGAACGCGACCAGCACGTCTCGCGCGCCGACGGCGGTGGCGCCCCCGCTGGGGTGCGGGCGCGGGGGGCCGAAGTCGGGCGCGCGCTCGTCGCTGGCGAGGGCGTCGGCGAGGCCCTCGAACCCGGGACGG
>Ga0070729_10003105_pt1 | contig 19907 bp, 13 predicted proteins | sample tdDd472_FD_66725 | JGI IMG/M metagenome (GOLD analysis project Ga0070729, IMG submission 66725) | Marine sediment microbial communities from the Atlantic coast under amendment with organic carbon and nitrate - tdDd47.2 | ecosystem: Environmental > Aquatic > Marine > Coastal > Sediment | place... | reverse complement strand
CGATGGGGAATCCTTGCAGACTGTCTGCGATTCATGATCGAGAACAGACAACTGACAATATATGGCTATGTGTTCATGATCAACCACATCCACATGATAGTTCAATCACCGGATGTAAGCGGCTTTGTGCGTGATTTCAAGCAATTTACAACAAAAGAAATAAAGAAAAACCTGAAAAAGACAGAACCAAAAGCTATAGAGCTTTTTGAAAATAATGGAAAGTTTGAACTGTGGAAAAAGACCAACATGCCGGAATTAATAGAAAGCGAGAAGTTCTTCTTGCAAAAGCTGAGCTATATTCACAGCAATCCTGTTAAACGTGAATATGTAAGAGAGGCACGCGATTGGATGTGGTCTTCTGCTATTGATTATGAAAGTGACGAAAAGGGTATGTTGCCTGTGAGTATTGGACCAGGGTAGGAACCCTGCTCCAACGATAAATGGGAACCCTGCTCCAACGATTGAGGTTCTGGTGCCATTGACCGAATCTTGCCGGCCGGTGAAGTTGTAAGCCAAATGATCGCCGAATATTTCACCGCAATTGGTAAATTGACCGGAAAATCCTGAATGGATGGTGCAAAAAGAGATGTTTTACTGAAAAAGATTCAATGATGCTTGTAAAATTAAATGCTTTCTGGTAATCATATTGGGTCTTGATTCTGTTGTCGGTTTTTCAGTCTATCAGGTTGTTATTATGCGCAATAAAGGACTTCACATTCCTATAACAATGTGGAGAAATTGCTTGCATATTAATAACTTCTATGTTAACTGAGAATGTCCGTTTTTTTCAATAGGATCATAAAAACTTTAAGACGGAAATGAAGATGTTGTAATTATGGAAGTTGTTTTTCTGGAAAAGCTGCTTTTTTAAGCAATGTGTTTGGCTTTTCTGGATGATATCGTTCCATATTTTGGATTCGGAACAGTTAGGTTGTTTTACTGTCGTTTTCAGGTTTAGAGCTTTTGTGAGAAGTTCGAGACTTTGATAGTGGTGGTTAGACTGTTTTCGGATGTTTCTACCGACTTTCAGATTAACTGAATATTAAGAAGGATAGAGAAGGCCGATGAAGAAGCAAATCGTTCTGTTTGTTGTGTTGTTGGTCGCCACGGTCTGTTTGGTTCCCACTTTGGCAATGGCCCAAGGTGCAGAGACTCCCGACCCGTTTGGCGAATCCGGTGATGAAGTTAGCGACCCGGTTGCAGAGCCTGCCGATGAGGAAGGTATTGAACTCCCTCTGAAGAAGCGTGCCAAGGTTGTTCAGAAGAAACTCTATCCCCGTGCAGGAAAGCATGAGTTGAGTTTGTTCTTTGGTATTAACCCTGCAGACAGCTTTGTCTTGAGCCTTGTTGAAGGTCTGCGCTACAACTATCACATCAACGAGATGTTTGGTGTACAGGTGGTTGGTGGCTACATGCAGAGCTTTGACAAGTCAGATACCAAGCTGTTAACCGATAACGCCGATAAAGGTGGTTTGAGCATTGATGAAGAATTCATCAAAAATGCTGAAATTGAATGGTTTGTCGGTGCCGACTTCGTGTTTTACCCTGTATACGGTAAATTCTCACTGATGTCGGATGTGATTGCCCATTACGATATCGGCATTTATGTCGGTTGTGCAGTAATGGCTCTCGGTGGTGATGATGATAAATATCGTCCCGCTCCCGATTTAGGTCTGGTTGCAAATATTTACTTTAACAACTGGTTATCTCTGCGCGCCGACTTCATGTACTATGCTTTGGTCGCCAAAGACAATCGTAAAGAGCCGACCACGCAGTCTGGTGGCAACATCGGTGATGACACAGTTACGTTGGATAAACGTGGAGGCACCCTGCTTCGACACAATATTTTCGTGACACTGGGTATTAGTTTCCACCTGCCAGTCGATTAAGACGGGAAGGAGTAAAGTTTGATGAAACGCATACTTCCCATTCTGGTACTCATAGTGGTTCTGGGAGTTTTGGTTAGCGCATGTGCTGAGAAATCAGCTCGTGATCGCATGATGAGTCGTTACGACTACATCCAGCCGTCTCAGGCACTATTGTCGATGCCAGCAGAAGTTCAGCAGACAATTCTTGATTACAACGAAGGCAGATACCATAATGCCGCCGTCGGTTTTGATATCATTCTCAAAAACCCGGAATGGCGCGCTTTGCATGAGTCTGCTCAGTACTACTTTACTGAGAGTCTCTATCGTCTTGGTTTGTATCAGGCATGTCAGTATGAATTGACCAAAATCCTTTTCAAGGGTCCGGATCAAACTTCATACTTCACCTCCGCACTTATTAAGCTTTTGGCTATCACTTACGAAACCCATGATGAAACAGTGGTTTTTGCTGTCTTGTCAAACATTCCTCTGGAAAAATTCCCGAAGAAATTTCGTAACGAGTTGATCTATCTGGTTGGTAAAATGTACTTCTATCAGAATTCATTTGATGAAGCTTACACCAAATTTAATCAGCTTGATGAACAGTCTGCTTTCTATGCCAAAGCACTCTACTTCAAAGGTATTATTGAAGTAAAACGCAAGGAATACGAAAAGGCCGAAGAAACTTTCGCCTTGATCCAGCAGATCCCGAACGTTGCCGTGGCTTTTGGTGAGTCCAGAAAAGTCAAGGAAATGAGTAAGTTGGCTGTTGGTCAGTTGTTCTATGCAGCTGCTCACGATGCAAGCCCGGATCAAAAAGAAGAAATCTTCCGTGCTGCAATCAATTACTACGATCAGGTAGACAGAGACAACCCCCAGTGGTTTGAATCCCAGTTTGAAAAAACATGGGCCGCAACCATGATCGGTCGTTTTGGTATTGCTCTCGGTTCCAGTCTTACCTTGTCCAGTCCGTTCTTCGAAGATCGTTTCGTTCCTGAAATTCAGCTTATCGAAGCCATTACCTGGTACACCTTGTGTAAATACAGTCAGGCTCGCGATACTCTGGACAGATTCTTCACAGTTTACGGAGACATGCACTTCAGAATTCAGCTTTATCTGAAAATGGTCAGAGGCCAGAGTTCTGATGAGATCTATGACAACATGCTGTCCCAGTACATCGCCTATAATAAAGGTGGTGAAGATACTTACCTCGCATTACCGGATGATCCTGATGAGACAGAACGTTTGATTTCATCCTATGTTCCTGGTGAGGGCAGCATTGAGCAGAAAGCCAGAGCTTTTGCAGAAGGTATGAATTTTGATGCCTTTGGTACTGCAGATACACAGGTTGTTTTGCCAATTCAGATTCTTACACATGTTTTGAATCAGCAACGTTTCGTAAACTTCTTCTCCCATGTGAAAGAGTTGAAGTACGAATTTTCTCTTCTCGCTAAAGCACCGAAATCATTCAAAAACAGCTCTTTCAGTGAATCGACTGTGAAAAAGATGAATCGTCAACAGTCCAATATCAAGAAAAAAGCTGGTAAATGGGTTTCCGCTGAATTGTCCAGTCTTGAAAATATGCTGGCACAGTTGCTTGGTAATGCCAGTAATATTGATTTCGAGTTGACTGATGCTGAGCGCAAGAGACTTGAAGAAGAAGCAAGATATGGAGTGGAGTTTAAGGCGAGAATAGATACAGAAGAGTCAAAACTTCTCTCTCCGGCAACTCCCGACTCATATCAGTTCTGGAGTTTTGATGGTGAATACTGGCAAGATGAACTCGGTTATTACATAATGGCCGTTGAGCAGGAATGTCAGTAATTTTTATACCTTTGCATTAAGGGGTTTTCGTAATGGTGGAGACCTTTAGAAAACAATTCGTTTTTCTATTGATTATTGTTCTATTTGCTTTCACGTTCAACTGCGTTGAAGTATTAATCGTGCCGGAAAATCATCTGGCTGACGCACAGCGAAAACGTAAGAGAAAAAGCAAAAAGAAAAAGAAGAAAGCTACTAAAGAGAAAAAGGAAGCCGGTGAGCTTGAGCAGGCCCTTGGACAAACTAAGGACGAAAGCAAAATCGACCTTAGCACTCTGGTAGTGGACAACGATGTCGCTTTGACATCCGCTGTTGGTGTAAAGATTGATGAATCCATCGCAAAATTGATGAAGATTCTCAATCGTTTCCAGGAGCCTGGCACCTTGCGCAGACTCTCCGAGTTCTACTGGAAAAAATCACACCGGCTAAATCTCGATCTTATGCTCGCGCATCAGAAAAAGATGGATGTCTGGTTTGAGGCTGGCCAGAAGGGTGATCCACCCGCCGAACCGGATCCTGAAACCTGGTATAAGTACAACAGGAAAGCGGTTGAAATCTGTGATCTTATCATTGAGAAGTTCCCAGAGTTTCAGGGCATGGATGAAGTTTACTTCTTCATGGCATACAATCTGATCGCCATTGGTCGTGATGCAGACGCAACCAACTATTATAAAAAGCTGGTTCGTGAGTTCCCGCAGAGCGGTTATGTGCCTGATAGCTGGATGGCCATCGGTGATTACTATTTCTCACATAACAACGTTTACGATGCTCTTCCTGCATACGAAGAGGTTCTGCGTTACCAAGCCAGTAAAGTTTTCGGTTTTGCAAAATACAAAATCGGTTGGTGTTACTATAACCTTGGTAAATACAGAAAAGCCATCGACACCTTTAAGTCGGTTGTTGCCTGGTCTCAGGATCAGCAGGCATCCGGTAAATCTCAGATTACTTTGATGGACGAAGCTCTTAAAGATCTGGTTATGGCCTTTGCAGAAGACGGTTCTGTTGCCGAAGCCGAGGAATACTTCCTTAAAGTCGGTGGTAAGAAATATTTCCGTATGATGCTTATTCGTTTGGCCGACATTTATACCAACCAGGGTAAATTCAAAGATTCGATCAAGATCCACCGAAGACTTATCAAGGATTACCCGGATCATCTGTCCAATGCAGATTTCCAGCTTAAAATCGTTGAGGCTTATGCCAACATGAACGATAAGGTCAATACCACCAAAGAAATCATCGAGATGGTATTCTATGCCAAGCCCGCTTCAGAGAGTTCCTGGGTAAAAGCAAACATCGAAGATGAGCCAGAGAGAGTGGAAGAAGCCTGGGAAAATGCCGAACGCATGTTGATCAAAACGGTTGTGGAATACCACAAAGAAGCCAGCAAGATCAAAAATGATGCTACCTGGGACAAGGCGCAGAAACTGTATGAGATTTATCTGCAGTACTTTGCAAAATCCAAAACATTCTATGATGTTATGTTTAATTACTCGCAGCTTCTGTTTGACAGAAAGAAATACGAACAAGCTGGTGAATGGTACAAGAAAGTTGCCAAGTACGATGTCAAGGGTAAGCATTTTGAAATAGCTTCCTATGCCGCTATTCTTTCTTATGAAAAACTGGTTCATAAAGAGATTAAAGGCTGGATCGGCGATACCAAGAAGCGTTCCAGACGTGGTGATAAAAGTTACAAATTGGCTACCACTGACGCACAGAAAAAGAAAGAAGCAGCACAGCGCGAGAAATATGCACAGCGTGAAATGAGTGATGCTACCAAGGGTTTTGTTGAATCCTGCAACTTGTACATTGACAATATTCCAAAATCCAAATACAAAGTCGACATCATTTACAAGGTCGCAATCATCTATTACGCTCACAATATGTTCCCTGAGGCAGTCGGTCGCTTTGATTTGATTGTTAAGGATTACCCGAAACATCGTCTGGCTGAATATTCCGCCAACCTGATTCTCGATTCCTTGAATATGGCTCAGAAATGGCGTGTGTTGAACGATACCGTTCGCAAATACCTGAAGAACAAAAAGCTGGTTAGAAAAGCTTCCTTCAGAAACGATCTGAAAGTCTTGCTCGAGAAATCCACTTTCAAGAAAGTGGAAATGACCGAAGCAGAGAAAAACTGGGTCGGAGCTGCCGAAGAATATCTGGCCTTTGTTAAGGAATTTCGTAAATCCAAGGTTAATGATCGCGCCAGATATAACGCCTCTGTGCATTTCGTCACAGCTGGTATGCTGGAAAAATCAATTGAAGTACAGCTCGTTTTCCTGAAAGAACATCCCAAGTCTTCACTTTACGATGATGTTCTCTTCAAGCTGGGTAAAAACTACGAAGCCCTGGCATATTACAGAGAATCTGCTGATCGCTATGCTCAGTATGTGAAAAAATATCCCAAAGGTGAATTCTACAGCGATGCTCTGTTTAATGCCTCCGTATTCTATGCCAGCCTTGGTGATACCGACAAGGGTGTTGCACTGAAGCGCAAATACATCGAAAAGATGAAGAAGAAGGACGAAAAAGAGACAATGTTCTTCGGTATTGCCTTCACTTATATGGATGCCAAGGATTACAAAAACGCCGAGAAACAATTCAAAGCCTACTTGAAAAAGAGAAAATCCGACGTCACTATGCCGGTATTTGACAAGAAGACTGAAGAGTTGAAGAAGCGCGGTAAAATCAAAGGCGATGCGAACAGAATCTTTGTTTCGCACATTCAGTTGATGGACATCTACAAGCGTGAAAAACGTCAGAACGACATCGATAAGACCTACAATACAGTTCTGGCACTCGCTCAGTGTGATACCGAGAAACCACTTGGTGAAGCAGCACGCGAGATAATTGCCGAAGCCAGTTTTGTTAAGCTCAAAGATAGATTTGATTCTTATATAGCCTATAAGCTGGAAGTCAAAAACCGCAGACTGAAAAAAAGTAAGTGGAACGACAAAATTTCGGAAAAGATGAAAGAAAAATACACTCTGATGGAAGGTCTTGATAAAGCCTATGAGAATGTTATTGCTCTTAAATCGCCCAGATGGTCTGTTGCTTCCCTGTACATGATGGGTCAAACCAAAAAGTATTATTCCTTGTCAATGTTTAACTCGGAAATTCCTTATTGGCTGGATATCGATCAGAAGGTTATCTACGTAGATCGTTTGCAGATGAGAGCCGAACCGATTGAGCATAAAGCATTATTATTCTTCGAAAAAGCCCTGATGACTGCTTATAAGACTGGTGTCTACAGCTATTACACCAAAGAGAGTCGTGGCGAACTGGAAGGATATGCACCGGAAGTTTACAAAGCCAACAACACTATCGGTTTTGAGCCGGGCGTAGAAAGTAACTCATATTACAATGCTGAATTTGTTACTCCGGATGTTCCTGACTACAGACCTCCAAGACCTGTTACCCCGGCAGACGGTGGTGCTGAAGGCACAGAAGGTACTGAAAATGCTCAGGAAACCCAGATAGAAGAAGAAGCAGCATAGTCAGTGTTATAGAGTTTGTTTGTTAAGATAAGAGATACCAAGAGTACACAAAACTTGAGGTGATATAAAATGAAGCGTTACCAGTCATTTCTTTTGATATTAGTTTTAGCTCTTTCACTTGGAGCAGTTACTTCATGTGGCCCGAAAACAGAAGGTCCACCTCCCGAGTGTAAAGTAGACTTTGACTGTGGCCCGAACAAAACCTGTAGTGGTGGTAAGTGTCTGGTTAAAAGACAGTCCCCAAAGCAGAAAGCCGAAGGTTATATTAAGCATGCCAACCTGCTTCTGAAAGAAGCCAAGGTGGATTATCCTGCCGTTATCGCTGCCTACAAGTCAGCCATGGCTGCTGTACCCACTATCGAAGGTTTGGATTTCAATATTGCCATCTGTTACATGAAAATGGGACAGTTTGCCAAAGCAGAGCCTGTTTTTAAAGAAGCCTTGGCTAAAAATCCAGATGACCTGAACTACCTGATGGCTCTTGGTCGCTTGTATGTTCTGCAGAATAAACAGGGTGCAGCTTTGAAGATGTATCTTGATTATCAGAAGAAACATCCGAAAAATCTTGAAATTGCAACTAACATTGCTACCATTTACAGACTTAAAAAAGATTACGATAAGGCAATGGTTCAGATTCGCAAGATCTTTGTGCAGGACCCTGCCCATCCAGGCGCATTTAATAATCTCGGTCTGGTTTATCTGGCAAAAGGTGAGTTCCTGTTGGCCAGAATGGTTACCGCCAACGGTATTAATGCCCAGGAAAACGTCAAGAAAAAGCCGGATGCCACACTTTATAACAACATGGGTCTGATTTATCTGAAAATGGGAGATATCGACAGAGCAGTCGCCAACTTCAGAATTGCAAAGAAATATAATCCGAATCAGGTTGCCAGTAATTTGAATCTGGGACATATTTCTCTGAAGTATGCCGATTATGGTACTGCAAAAGTTCATTACGACGCCGTTTTGTCGGAAGATCCTAATAACAAAGCAGCTATGCTTGGTCTGGCCCAGTGCTTAGGCCCGCTGAATAAGGGGCAGGAAGCTTTGGCTCTCTATACCAAGCTTGAAAAAATGGATCCCAAAGATCCGATCATGCTCTTTAATCTTGGCGTGCTGTATTTTGATTATCTGAAAAAACAGGATGAAGCTCACAGAACTTTCCGACGCTTCCTTAAAACAAAATACAAAGATGCCAAAAAAGTTGAAGCTGCTGAAATGTATCTGGAACAGGAAATTTACATCGAAGAACCGGAACAGCCGGAACAGCCTGTAGCAGAAGAAGCAGCACCAGAGAAGGAACAGCTTTCACCGGCAGAGGCAGCAGCCAAAGCTGCAGCCGAGGGTGTTGTTGAAGAGCAGCCCGCAGAGGCACCGAAAGAAGACAAAGAAGAGAAAAAAGAAGAACCAAAAGAGGAAAAACCGGCGGCTGAGAGCAAGACAGTCGAAGGTAATGTTAAAGCAGACACCAAGGTTGAAGAAAAGAAAGTTGCAGAGCCTGCAAAACAGGGTTAAACTCTCTATTCTGAATACTTGACATATTGTTGTTAGCTGTGTATAAACAGATGCTTAGATTATATATCTCCCCCGGAGGTCTACAATGTTAAAAAAACTGGGAATTTTGATGTTATCGGTTGTGTTACTGCAGTTTGTGCTTTCTACTGCCTTGTTTGCACAGGAAAAACGATATCGTAAGAAAACAGTCATCGATTTTGATGACGTTCTTTTGGAAGGCGAACTTAAAAAACCCGCTGGCGCATACATTACTGAGCGTAGGGAACTTTCCTTTAAGAATCTGATTAGAACTAGAAAAAACTTCGAACAGGAAATGTTCCGTTCGGTTGACGCACTGAAGTAACTTAATAACTCACCGCGAAGAAGGCGAGGTCGTTTCAATGTCTAGCAAGTATTTAGGCCTGAAGCTGTCAATCACTGAGGATGGCAAGGATTCACGGATAGAAACATTTACACAGGAAAGTGTAACTGTTGGTGCGGGGAGTTCTGCTGATTTGAAAGTGGAGGGAGATCAGGTTTCTGATATCCATGCCATGTTTGATGCATCCAGAGGTTCCGAGGTTTTCATTATGGATCTTGGTTCAGCCTCTGGTACTTTTGTGAATGATAAAAAGGTCAATAAGCAGAAACTGTCTGAGGGCGATTCCATCAAGCTCGGCAACGTAACAATTGCAGTAACCAAAATCGGCGATATTGAAGAAGCCGAGGAAGTTGCTGTTGTTGCAGAAGAGAAAATGGAAGAAAAAGTAGAAGAGCCTGCAGAAGAAGCTGCTGTTGAGGAAGAAGAAGTTGCCGAAGAGGCTGCTCCGGAACCTGAACCTGAAGAAGAAAAAGTCGAAGTCAAGGAAGAAACCGTCGAGGAAGAAAAGGTTGAAGCCAAGCCTGCGGAAGAAAAAGTAGAGAAGAAAAAAGAGAAAAAGCAGGATAAGAAGAAAGATAAAAAGAAAGACAAAAAACAGGCAAAATCTTCTACTGCTAAAGACGAGCAAAAAGCCCTGGACGAAAAACAGGCTGCCTTCGAGGCCAAGAAAGCCAAGGCTCGTAGCAAGAAATACATGTATGATCTGAATGCCATTCCAGAGAAACATATTGCTCCAAAGGGAAAAAACTGGATCTTTGAAGCACGTGAAGTACTTTGGGGTGATACTCTTCTTAATGCATATAGCTACAAAAAACCCACTAAACTGACATTTGGTGAGAAGAAAAGTTGTGATTTCTTCTGTAGCAGCGATTATCTGCCTGGTGATACATTCACCGCTGCTGTGCCTTCCGGCAATGCTTTTGCTATTAACTTTACCGATAGTATGGAAGGTGAAGTTAGAGAAGCTGACAAATCCTACAGCTTTAAGGAAATGATCAGCAACAAGAAAGCAGTCAACAAAGGCGATTACTATCAGATCCAGATGAGATCTGACGTTGCCATTACTTACAAATTTGATGAAATTCAGTTCTACTTTCATAGAGTAGAACCAGAAAAACTGGATAAAGTTGCATTCACCAAAAAGATTGATTATCCGATAACAATCCTGCTGGTGTTGTTCCTTTTGTCCTATACACTTCTGACCGTTTATCTTAAATCTCTGCCCGCACCTGAATTTGCTGATATTCTGGATGCTCCTGACAGATTTGCCAAGCTGATTCTAGAGCCTGTTGACATGGAAGAGCCGGAAGAATTGCCGGAACTTATCGAACAGGAATCCGAAGAAGCCTCTCTCGGTGAAGAAGGTAAAGTCGGTGAAGAAGAAAGCCAGGTAGACAAAGCCGAAGGTTCCGAGAGAAAACGTCTCGAAGATGAAAAAGTCGCTGATAGCTCCGGTATTCTCGGTGCTTTGGATAAAGGCATGGAAAGCATGGATCGCCTCTTCGGTGGTGGTGGTCTTGGTGCCGGACTTGAGAAAAACCTTGGCATGATGGAAGGTATCTCCGGTCTGGATATGCGCGGAGCCGGTGGTCTTGGTTCACGTGGTTCCGGTCTTGGTGGTGGTGGTACTGCTCTCGGTATCGGTGGTCTTGGTACCAAGGGACGTGGGGGCGGTAAAGGTGGTCGCTACGGTATCGGTGCAGCTGGCAAATTTAAAAAACGTGGTTCCAGCATTAAGATTCGTACTGGTAAAGCAAGCATCAAAGGTGCTCTTGATAAGTCTATCATCGCACGTATCATTAAAAAGCACTACTCTCAGATTCGTTACTGTTATCAGAGAGAGTTGAACAGGAACCCGAAACTGTACGGTAAAATCTCCGTCAAATTTACCATCAGTGCCCGTGGTACAGTCAGTTCCTCTGTAGTCAAAGTTTCCACGATGAAGAACGCCAGTGTTGAACAATGTGTCGCCAAAGTTATCAAGCGTATCATGTTCCCACAGCCTAAAGGTGGCGGTGTTGTTGTGGTCACATATCCCTTCATTTTCAAGGCGGAAGGTAACAACTAATGAAGCATTTGCTGTTAACCATAGTATTTTCTCTGGCAATTCTATTGCCATTTAATCTGATGGCCCAGGATCTGGATGCTCCGGTGACAGAGGATGAAATTGCGACTGAAGAAGCTTATGACGAAGCCAATGCTTCGCAGGTTGCAGACTCTCGTGGTGTTGAAACATACTGGGGCGACGAAGAACTGACCGAAGTCGAGCAAGGTTTTTATATCGATTCAAGATTCGGAACTTTGTTGTATCTCGCAGGCGACATGACTGACTACTCGGACATGGCCGGTTTTCTGGTAGGCTTTGGATTCGGTTATGATGTTATGCCTAAAATCTTATCTTTAGAGCTGGACTTCCAGTTGGCATTTCATGGTTCCAATATCGTCGGTTCCGATGGCGTTAACGACCCTGCTGCAACCATCGAGGGTGACTTCTCGACTCTGAGAATTCCGATTGCCTTAAACGCCAGTTATTTCTTTACTGACAGACTGAATATTCATGGTTCATTGACCGGTGGTTTAAGTTACAATCCACAGGCCAAAGATGGTGTTAAAAATGGTAATACAGTAACCGGCTACGAAATCGACTATTATATTGGTTTACGTGCAGGTATTGAATATTACACAGGTTTACGTCATTTCTCATTGGGTCTGGAGCTTGAATATGATTATATTATCCAGTCCGCAGTGATGGCACTTGGCATTACACCAACATTGAAATACACCTTCTAGGATTCGTACAACTTCAAAAAGGCTGCATTTCGGTGCAGCCTTTTTTTATGTTTTATGTGTATTATATAATGCACAAAGGGAGATACTGAATGCCGATATATGAATATCAATGCAACAATTGCCAGCATGAATTTGAAGAAATTCTAATGGGAAGCAGCAAAGAAGAAGATATTCGCTGTCCAAAATGTTCCAGTGAAGATGTCAAGAAAAAGACTTCGGGCTTTTCGGCGGGTACTGGCAAAGCCACTAAACCTGCCTCGGCCATGCCACAAATGCCTCATAGCTGTGGTGGGGGTTGAAAGCATTGAGCGAAGCAGCGGTCGCTGCTCATATCATATAAATTTGGGGGCAAGGTAAATGTTTGGCAAAAAAAATTCTGGTCAAAGCGAAAAAGTTTATCAAAATTCCATGACTTGTGAATGATGGAAAAAGTACCTAGGAATAGTCCGCATAAAACTTCTGATTGGACTACGAATTAAAGTTGATTACAATTATATTTTGGCAACATGAAGATACATCGGATTACATCAGCGTACATCAACCGACATTTAGATACATATAGCAACATGAGGATAGACCAGATAACATCAATGGTCTATCAGAATACATGAGGCTACATGAGCTATCATATAGCTACATTTTCCAGCCGGCGCAATTGCATAATATGTCTAAGTTGCTGATATGAAAATAAAATAGTGGCGCCCAGAGAATTTGAACGAAAATAAAAGGCTGTATAATCAGCAACTTGTAAATAAGCTTAAAGAGAAAAATGACGGAAAATTGGCCTCTTTGGAAATAATAGAAAAATTTTCGGCTGGAAAAGCAGGAAATATAGTTTTGAAAAATATTTACAATGTAAAATCGGTTACTTAGCCGGAAAATTTCCGACCACAAAATTTACAAAAGCCTTAAAAATTCAGATTTGTTAAATGTATGAATTAAAAACACGACAGTTGAACAAGCACATAATATTTATGATTCAGGTATCAAAAAAATTGTTAAGCTTTTCGCTAAAAATTCTCAAAATACAGTATGTGAAAAAAATAAGGTATGAAAAGTTTTGGTTTAATACTAAAGACTGGTACTTGACTCGCAGTTGTGATAGCCTGACAAGATAATCAAATACTGCGAGTGTGGTCGGATGAATCGAAAACTGTTTGCCTTACGTCATTTCTGTTCCCTATTTAGCTTTTTGTGCGCCAGTCTGATTTTTTTCTGTCAGCTCTATGCGGAAGAATCCGCGACAATTCTTTCATTTAAATCCGGGCAGAAAATAGGTGAGAACTCGCATGTTTCAGGGCTTGTTCTGCACAATGAATATCTGCGTTTGAAGCTTTTGGATGGTTCCAGCGAGACTGCGGTCGAGATAAAAAACTGCAACAGCAAAGGAAATAAATGGTGCAGCGGACTTTATCAGGTTCAGCCGGCTCCAAACTTTAAGCCATCGGAAACATTATTGAAATCTGTCTTGCTACATCTTGACGCTTTGCAGGGACCTGATGCCTCGCACTCTATCTTCAGTAAAATCAATAATGACGCTAAGCCGAATATTGAAGATAATTTTAAAGCTGAGGCAGAAGCTGAAATTAGGCAAAACGATATAGATGATCTTGAAATCAATTTAAGGGGTGGTTATCTGGCTATATTTTTATTGGCAATTTTGCTCCTGTTGTTTGTTACAAAAAAAATACAAAATCTTGGCAAGATCTTTGAGAGGTTGCTCATATCTATCGCCAGACATGCAGACTGGCTGGCCTGTCACCTTAAAATGAAAAATATCAATGCGCCTCAAAGCAATTTAAATCGAAAAAGTTATATTAATGCTCTGTTTCTGTTTATTGCGGTCTTGAGTTTTTTTGGCCTGTTCCACCTTGACCCTCCTTCCTATAGCGATACGTACGAGTATGGTTTGTATGCCAAAAATTGTGCGGTGGATAATATTTGTCCATCACTGGGGGCTGAGTTTACTATCAAGGGAATTTATTCGGGAGCTTTATGGAACAATATAATTTTGCTTGCCAATAACATGGGGCTTTCGTTGTTTGCGCTTCACGTTTTGGTGATATTTTGTTATGCGATTGCAATTGCTCTCTTTTATCTTTTCGTAAAACGCTTTTTGGCATCTGCATTGGCAAGCATGTCTGCGCTGGCATTTTTATTATTCAGCCTGATACTTGTTGAGTATCCCATATTATGGAATGACAGTTTACAGCCTTTGTTTATGGCGTTGTTTCTAATTTCAATTTTCAACTTGCTTGAAAGTGGGCGTCTGAAATTTGCTATGTTATCCGGCTTTACTTTCGCGCTGCTTGTGGAGACGCATCTTATTTTATTGATACTTGCTCCCGTGTTTTTGATTATTGTTTTGATTGCTGGCAGAAGATTGATACTTTCTGCAGCATCTGCTCTTGGCATGTATCTGCTGACTTTTAGCTGCATTTCATATGACGCCATGTGGGTCAATCTGCTATGGCTTTTTAAAAGTGGTTATCTGGTATTGTTTACTTGCATAATGCTGCTGTGCGCGTTGTTTGCCTTGTTGGTCAGAAGAATGTATCAAAAAAGATATACACCTCATCGCAACCTTGTTATATTTTACTCTATAACTTTGTTTGCAATATGTATAGTGACAATGCTTGGAATTATGCATGGTTTTGATTTTGGCTTGCCGCATTTTGAAGCAGCTTTACCCGGTGTGGCCGTGTTTGTTGCTCAATTGATGACCTCTTTAAAAAAACGTCTGTTAATGAAATTCAATCATTTGTATGTGCTGGAAGCCTTTCCTGCTTTGCCCGGGGTTTTGCTTATTTCACTGGGGCTGCTATTTTGGTATTTGCTGCAAATAACTCATTCGCCTATCATAGCTTCCTGTTCGCGCTGGACAGTAAGCGATATGCGCTTTATTGGCGAAAAGTTAAACAGTCAGAATTACAGTTTTGATTACTTGCAACGGCATTTGCAGGGGCTGGGCAGGGGAAGCCTGTTGCGAGCCATGCTTTACCATGAAGATAAGGATAATAATGTTTCAAACAATAATGATTTGTTGCTGTTTAAAGCAAATGATACGATTTTGCTGGATACTAAAAAACATCAGCTTGAAAAATATGATTTACTGCGCGGTAAAAAATTATACATCAGAAAGATTGATTCCTGGTTAAATCGTAGGGTTTCAAAAGTATGTGTCTCGTATAGCAAGGACAGTAATATTGCGCCCCAGTGTGTTACAATTGATTTGAATATGCCATATGGTGCTGCCAATTCTAGTGCTGATTATATTGAGAGATTCTATAATCTTGAGGCAGCGGTGGGGGAATCGTTCAGGCGGGCCGGTAAAGAATTACCACGTTTCAAAGTCGAACAAATTTCGATTGCTATTCCTATAATATCTGCAGATGAAAACAGAAAGCATGTTTTTGCCATTGCCGACGAATATTGCCGTTCTGACTGGTTTGTTAAAAATCGTATTGGCTCGCTTGAGATCGAGACAATCAACGAGAGAGTTGTACGGTTTTCTGGCATTGCAGAAACGGGGGCCGAGCTGGTTTTAATGAACCAACCACAAAACGGTGATCTGGATGGCATCTACTATCCGGCTTTGATTGAACTGCCTGATTTTGGTGAACAACTTGATGAAGTGCTGTCCATGACTTCCAAGGCTGAATCTAAAACTCTGAGGGCAATTCACCGCTTTATCGGCGAAAATGCTGAATAAGAAAATTTGCGGGAACAATCGCTTTTCCAATAAGATTTTGATATGATGCTGAGAATTTTGAGCTTGACACTAATATGTACATATGAATGAGGACGCAATGGAGAATCTACAGATTCAGGCTTTTTTGAGTAATCTTTTACAAGGATGGGATCATCCGGCAATCAGGATTGCGGTTATTCTGGCAATTTCCTTTTTGGTGGCTTTGATTATTAAGTTTGTGGTCATCCGAATTGCTGTTTTTCTTACCAAAAACACCAAAACAAGCATTGACGATGAATTGATTGATGCGATTAAAAAACCGATTTTCTGGTCGGTGCTGATAGTGGGTGCCAGCTATGCCTTTCAGGAAATAGAGTTCGGCCCCCAGACTTCATATATCGTTTTTGGTGTGCTGAAAAGTGTAGTGGTTTTGATGTGGGGCATGGTGGGCATGCGCCTTGGTACCTTGATCCTGCGCGTTTTGAGCGACATTCAGGACAGGGTGACTTTTATCCAGTCCCAAACCTTGCCCTTGTTTGAAATAACCCTCAAACTGCTTGTCTTTTCGGGCATTATCTACTTTACCTTTATTTCGTGGGACATCGATGTCACCGCCTGGCTGGCCTCTGCCGGTATCGTCGGTATCGCCGTTGGTTTTGCCGCCAAGGATACTCTGGCCAACCTCTTTGCTGGAATATTTATTCTGACGGATGCGCCCTACAAGTTGGGCGACTATATCGTGCTTAGCAAGGGCGAGCGTGGCATGGTGACGCAGATCGGTATAAGGTCGACCAGAATTCTTACCAGAGACAATATTGAAATTACTATACCAAATGCCGGTATTGGCAATTCGATGATCATGAACGAAACCTCGGGGCCATCGCCTCGTAGACGCTTGCGGATTAACATTGGGGTGGCTTATGGTTGCGATGTGGATCAGGTTAGCGAGGTTTTGCTTGGCTGTGTCGATGGCATTGGCGATATTGATACCAGCCAAAACAACTGTCAGGCTGAAATCATTTGGCGATTCGGCCTTAAATTTCCAGCTTCGGGTATATGTTAACGAGCCCGAGTTTAAAGGAAGAGTTACCGACAAGGTAAATCGCAGAATTTACAAGGCCTTAAACGCAGCAAACATCGAAATTCCCTATCCCCAGCAGGATCTGCATATCAAGGAGATGCCGGCTCGGGGTTAGTTTTTAATCTCGTTTCTGTATCGCTAAATAACTCGTGATTGATCATCTTCAATAGCCTTAGGGGTCTATCTATTTTTCAGAATAGGATTCGTCGAAATGTCAAACTATTTTTAAGCGATTTTTCGGAAAAAACAGATAGTAAAGTCTATTGGGGAATTTCTCTTCACTTTTCAATCAATTTGTTTTCTTGTTCTCGTTGATTTTTGGTTTCTTCAGGGTCGGGTGTATGGAAATTTTATAACTCTGGATCTTCCCTTTCATCTAAATATGTTCAACCAATTCCGAGATCACTTTGCCAACCGATGCATCAGATTCAAAGTCCCAGAATGCTCTAAGTTTACGCGCCTTTGATCTTCTGAAATATTTTGATGAATGAATGTCAATATCAAAATGAAAACCAAACAATTCTCCAAAAGTAGCATTTGTAAAATCAAGGACATACCAAACAGGTTTTCTAGATATACCTTTTCACGAGGAGATTGGTTGCTCATAATCGTAACCTTTAACTTCTAATGATCCTCTTCCTCTGCTTCCATATGAGCTTTATCAAGCGATAATATCCTCTTATCAGGGCCTTCTCGACCTTTGGATGATTTTGATGCCAAGGATGTCGAATACTTTAACATTAGAATACATTTAATCAATGTTATAAAGACAACACTGAGAAGAAGTATATTGACAATTGGGAAAACACAGCATTTGAACTCGCCTGTATCAAGAATAAGTGAGGAAACAACAGCAAGAGCAGCAATGACCAAAAAGATGAATCCAGAATGGAATACACCTAAAACTTGTTTGAATAATTTCGGTCGTTCTGATATCCGTTTAAATCTCCCCATGGAGGAAAGTCCCAAAACAACTGAATATGAAGCCAATGTAAAACCTATCAAAGATATATAGCCAGAAAGTAACCCAGGATATAGAACTTTTCGAATACGATCTAAAATAGCAATTTGCTGGGCTTCGCTAACAAAATAATAAACAAGAACAATGCAACCAAGGGAAATGACAAGACTAGCCAATGGGTTAAGATAATTGAACAATTTATATTCTTTGTTGTCATTTGTTTTTGAATTGTTCATGACGCTTTGAGTGCTATAAGTATGGCACTTTTGAATTCTCCATTTTTCTCTAATCTTCGATGTAATTCGCTAATCTTCTCGAACATGTCAGAAGAATCAATTCTTCTTATTTTTCCATCGATCTTAACTACTTTTGTATCATACACAAGCAGAGGATTAAGGAGATTTTTCGCCTCTGCCTTTTGGGAGTGATGATCTGTCCCGCTGATTTCGAGTTTATTGGCTTTTCCAGCAACTGACCGTGCTATTTTTCGCATGAGTTTTTCAGTTTTCTTTCCAAAACGTTCACGTCCAGCTTTTCTGATAATAATTTCATACTCAACACCAGCTTCATCTATTTCATTATCAAGTTTACCCATCAGATTAGCAATTGGTCCTTCTTCTGGAAGGCTAGTATCTTTAAGAACAAACTTTAGGTATTTTAGATCATCTAAATCATTTGCTTGTTTCATAGGTGTAGGTCTCGCCAAATCCACTAGTTCAAATTTAGGAATGGTATCCGACGTAACATCATTTAGATAAACAGAAAGACGACCTCGTGGTCCTCTGTTATTAAATTCTACACCAACAATATTTTTTGGGAAGAAAACAACATGGCAGGCTTCATTCAATGTCTCATCTGGATCATAAGGAGATGCTTTTTGATCTTTTCCCCTTGTTTTTTCAGTTAGATCAGTCTTCCAGATTTTTTTAACGATCAACCTATCATCGCCAGGTACTTCGCAAGTTATATCAAATAGATCGTTAAAATCTTGATATAGTTCTTTTCTTCTTCGCGGGTCATCCCACTTTGGTTTCAACTCGGAAACTAGATCTTTCCATGGAAACAATTTAGGTGTACCGTCTGGGTTTTCTCCGCAGTCTATTCCATAAAAATACACCTTCCGATTTACTTGTCCTTGATTACCCATATCCACCTCAAATATATACAAACTAAATAATGCCTCAATATATACATGTAGCCTAAAAAAAGACAAGCAAAAATTAACTTTCAAATAATATGACTTGTAGCAAGTGAAAACTGAGCAGTGTTTAGCTAAGCTGTTGATATCGCCTTAATATTCCTTGAATTACCAGACAAACAGCAGCTTTTTCAGTTTGGAAGAGGTTTGCATTATGGCTTTGGAGTAATTTCGCGCGAATCAGTAGAGAGGGGCCGGTGGTAATCTCCTTATGTAGCTTGCTGAAAATACCCATAAAACAAGAAAAGCTGGAAATCATAACGTTTTCCAGCTTTTATATTTGGTAGCCTTGAGGTCTCTGAGTTGGAACTAGATTAACGAATGGTTGAAGGGTATGAAATTCATTAGAGATACGATTCAGGAAGATCCGAATAGAATGGAATTGGGGAAGCTTCTTTGCCAATAATTCTCTACAGGTTTATATCCGAGATGGGAATTGAACATATGAAATAATAGGTAATTGAAAAAAAAGTAATAGTGTATATTTATACACTGAAGAGTGTCCATAAATCTGGGGTGTGGATGGAAGAGTTTTACGATATGTGATATAATATTGTCAATATAGAGAGCATGGAATGGCTGTTGTTAGTTTTCAGAGCAGGATTCCAGCGAAATGATAATGTAAGTTTGTATTTTGAATGTTGGTTTTGTTGAAAGTGGTAGGTCTCATGCAATCGAATTCGATGTACGGGATTGTGCGATCTAGTTAAAGTATCAGGGAAAGTTTAGTTATATATCCCTGTCAAGTTGTCTGTTGTAAAAATTATACAACATTGAATCATTAAGTTGAGAGACCCGTTTTCTGTCTGTACTTCTTTTTCAGAAGTAAGGTAGAAATTCCTCTGAAAGTAAATGCTGTGGTATAGCATCAGCCCTCCAAGGTAAATCAAAGTATATACGAGTCCTATTTGCGTTTCTGCGAGGAGAAATCGCTTCAACCCTTATCCCATATTCAGCAGAAGTTTGAGAGGACGGGGCTATTTGCCATCAACACGTAGACGAAATGGACATCAATTGAGGCGTTGGGTTGGAATTGAACTGCTTGATGAAATCCTGTGACGCTGATTACACTTTTCTTACCAAACTACTTTTTACAAATCCACCATACTTTTGCAACCAAACAAATC
>Ga0070729_10003104_pt1 | contig 19916 bp, 15 predicted proteins | sample tdDd472_FD_66725 | JGI IMG/M metagenome (GOLD analysis project Ga0070729, IMG submission 66725) | Marine sediment microbial communities from the Atlantic coast under amendment with organic carbon and nitrate - tdDd47.2 | ecosystem: Environmental > Aquatic > Marine > Coastal > Sediment | place... | reverse complement strand
ACAACTTCCACTATATCAAAACAGGTGAGAAGCAGGAAAAATATCCCATGGAGTGGACCGAGATCGAAGCCGTTAACTATGATCAGAATGTCTTGACTTTTACGAGAGATGACTTGCGCGTCTTGGCTGATAAGAGTGAAGAAAGAGTAAAAGCAAATCCAACCTTTCAAAAAGTACTGGAAAATGCTAAGCGTTTCAAAAAACGCAGAAGTGAAAGTACCTATCCGCTAAACCTTCTCGAGTATCAAAGCTTTGTGGAAACTAGAGAAGAAGAGGCGAAGAAATATAGTGGTATGTTCAAAAGTGTAATCAACGGAGGAGTGAAAAATCTTGCTGTTGATGTATCTGCATACACGGTCAATGAAGCAACAGAGGTTAGAAATAAAAATTTCATCGAATCTGTTGCTAAAGATGCCTATATCAAGGAGACCCTGAATATCGTTCATGATATTATCAAGCTTAAAAAGCCTTAACGCGATATAAGCTATTAAGGAAAAGGCCTTCTATACCTAATAGAAGGCCTTTTTTTGTAATTTTATGCGAAGAAGGGGGCCATTTACTGCCCGAATTGACGTTGTCTAAAAACTAATGCATTGTGAATTATCTGACGCTGGAGAACATTACGAAGACTTACGGTGAAAAAGTACTTTTTCAGGACCTTTCCCTGCAAATAAGCAAAGGACAGAAGGTAGCCCTTGTAGCCAAGAATGGTACGGGTAAAACAACGCTACTGAAGGTAATTGCGGGGATTGAAACGGGGGAAGGGGAAAACAGTAAGATTCTTATGAAGCGAGATATTAAGATTGGATATCTTGAACAAGCGCCAGACTTTTTACCCGATCAGACTATTCTCGAAGCGGCTTTTGATTCTGAAAACCCCATGATTCAGGCTATTATTCAATATGAAGATGCCTTATTGAAACCCAATGATGGAGACGCCATCCAAACCGCATTGGCCAAGATGGACGATCTTAAGGCTTGGGATATGGAAGCCCGAATCAAAGAAATACTGACCAAGTTCAATATTTCTCGCTTCGATCAAAAAATTAGCACCCTATCTGGCGGCCAGAAAAAACGCCTCGCCCTTGCCAAACTTATTATCGAGGAGCCCGATTTTCTAATCATGGATGAGCCTACCAACCATCTGGACCTCGATATGATAGAATGGTTAGAAGAATACTTGAAGACCGCTAATCTGACGCTTTTCCTCGTGACCCACGATCGTTATTTCCTAGAACGGGTTTGTAACAATATTGTGGAACTAGAGCGGGGCCATTTATATAAATACAGTGGTAACTATGCTGATTTTTTAGAAAAAAAAGCACTTCGTTTTGAAAATCAAACGGTAGAACTCGATAAGAGTCGGAAGTTGATGAAAAAGGAATTGGAGTGGGTTCGGAGAATGCCAAAAGCAAGAGGAACCAAAGCCAAATCCCGAGTGGATGCTTTTGAAGTGATTAAAGAAAAGGCTTCACAAAATATCCAACAGCAAGAAGTACAGATTGACCTGAAGGGACAACGGCTCGGCAAAAAAATACTAGAAGCCCATAATGTGGGTAAGGCCTTCGGAGATTTAAAAATTGTTGAAAAATTCGATTATAAATTCAAAAAAGGGGAACGAGTGGGGATTGTCGGCCCTAATGGCGTAGGAAAATCCACCTTCCTCAATATATTGACGGCCTCCTTAAAACCCGATACCGGGAAAGTAGTCGTAGGCAGTAATACGGTATTCGGATTCTATACCCAAGATGGTATTCAGCTGAAGGATGATAAGCGGGTAATTGATGTGATCCGGGACATAGCTGAATATATTCCCTTAGAAAAAGGTCAAAAACTAACGGCCCCACAATTACTGGAGCGATTCCTATTTGACCGGAAGCAACAACAGGTTTATGTTTCCCAACTAAGTGGCGGAGAAAAAAGGCGGCTCTATCTGCTTACTATTCTAATGGAGAATCCCAATTTCCTCATTCTGGATGAACCGACCAATGACCTGGATATCGTCACACTAAATGTACTGGAAGATTTTCTTCTCGATTTCCCCGGTTGTATTTTGATTGTCTCACATGATCGATACTTTCTGGATAAACTAGTGGACCACCTCTTCGTGATGCAAGGGGACGGTAAAATTAAAGATTTCAATGGCGATTATTCTGAATATCGCACTGCCCAAAAGCAATGGGATAGAGATCAAAGAAGACAAGATCGTGAACTCGAAAAGACACAGAAAGAACAAATACAGCAGAACACGCCAAAAGTAGGACTCACGCAGGAGCAAAAGAAGGAAGTGAAGCGATTGGAACGTAGCATCAATAAATTGGAGGAGCAGAAGAAAATGATTGCTGAAAAATTTAATGATACGAACCTAAGTCCTGCTGATATTGAAAAATACGGTAAAGAGCTGAATGAATTGAGCAATCAAATCGAAGAAAAGGAACTCCTTTGGATGGAATTAGCGGATCAAGCTTAAGCCACCGCTCCCTTCTTTTTTCTAATTCAGTAGTAATATTCTTCTTTCCCACATTGATCAATGGCACAATCCCTATCTCACCTGGATGCCCAACAGGAAAACAATTTTCCTGTTCAGGTCTATTCAAATTCTAATCCTTCCGTTTAGATGGCTTCTTGTCTGACAGTTGAACACTTTCTCCTATCATTTATTCTTGTTGATTATTCTACCCCACTACTGGCATACAAGGAGCCTCTGGCCTTCTTTTGTTTATCTTTTTAAGTGACTCATTGTATAAAAGTTAAACAAAACGCCTTGTATTTCATTTTTTATTGAAACTTTTATACTTATTTGCACTTTTACAAAGTGCTATAAATCAATCATTTAATAATTGTATATTTAAAAGTGTCGTCTTTTTATCAAAAAAACACACTTACTTTCGTGTATTTTGTTTAATCTTTTAGTATGTTTGTTTCAACAAAAAAGAAAACAACTTTTTAAAAGTTAAACAAAAAATAATAATTATGTCTCAATTGGAATTTCACGATAGGTTTTACAGCATGGAGACGCTTCTTCAATCATTCGCTTACAACTTGACCAAGAATGTAGAAGACGCAAAGGATTTATTCCAGGAGACTGCTTTTAGAGCTTTAACCAATAGAGAGAAATTTAATCCTGGAACCAACTTCAAAGCATGGTTATTTACCATCATGAAAAATATTTTTATCAATAATTACCGTAAAAAAGCCAAAGCGAATACCATTATGGATTCGACTGACAATCTTTTTTACATCAACTCCGGTAGCAACTCAATTGCAAACGGTGGTGAATCAAATGTCATGATGCAAGAATTAACCAGAATGGTAGAGAAGTTAGACGATAGTATTAAAGTGCCTTTCCTAATGCATTACAAAGGATATAAGTACCAGGAGATTGCGGAGGATTTGGATTTGCCATTGGGTACAGTGAAGAGTAGAATTTTCTTTGCAAGAAAAGAATTGAAAGATCAAATTAGAAAGCACTATAAACTGGGAAGGAACTTGAAAATGATTAGTCCAGCTAGTGAGTAATAAAAAAATTGTCCCTGTCTTACAGATTTTATTTTTTTGAAATACTCCTCTTCAATTTCTTTTGAAGAGGAGTATTTTTATTATGACAATTTCGTATATAGAATCATGAAGGCAGAAAAGCAGATCTTCAGGGAGCGATTGATGGACTGGTATGCTCAAAATATTCGCCCTCTCCCCTGGAAAGAAGAAAAAGATCCTTACCTGATTTGGTTATCCGAAATCATCCTGCAACAAACACGCGTAGCGCAAGGATTACCATATTTCGAAAAATTCAAAACGCATTACCCTACTGTTCACCTATTAGCCGATGCCCCTCAAGATGAGGTGATGAAACACTGGGAAGGCTTAGGCTATTACTCGCGAGCCCGAAACATGCATGCCGCTGCCAAATTTATCAGCCAGGAACTAGGTGGAAAATTCCCGACAAGCTACAAAGACATTTTAGCCTTGAAAGGTGTAGGTCCTTATACGGCAGCCGCCATTTCTTCCTTTGCCTATGATTTGCCCTATGCCGTCGTCGACGGAAATGTCTATCGAGTACTAGCTCGGTATTTTGGTATCAGCACACCGATTGATCAAACAGCAGGAAAGAAAGAGTTTGCTAGCCTTGCACAATCTCTATTGGATCAAGAACAGGCGGGAAGGTACAACCAAGCTATTATGGACTTTGGAGCAACACATTGTACCCCCAAAGCACCTAAGTGTACCGAATGCACTTTACAGGACTGCTGCCAAGCCTTCCGTGAAAATGCGATTGAGCGCTACCCTATCAAGTCTAAAAAACTAGTTCGCAAATCGCGATTTTTTCATTTTTTGGTCTTCAATGCTGGAGGTTATCATTTCATCCATCGTCGAGAAGACAAAGATATCTGGCTACACCTTTACCAATTTCCCTTATTGGAACAGAATCAGCTGATCAACCGATTTGAAGAGATAAAAAGCCATCCGGATTGGCCCAGTTGGATTGATCCGACATCGGTAAAAGACTGGTCTCCTTCTCGCCCGTTTCGGCAGGAATTGACGCATCAACAAATCAATGCTACTTTCTTTCATATTACACTAAAAACGCCCCCTGAGCGGATTCCTTCCCAATTTGTAGAGGTAGAACGCGAAAACTTAGGTAAATTTGCCTTCCCAAAAATCATCGATTTGTATTTAAAGGATAATTCGCTATATTTAAAATTACTTTAGGCAGCCTTAGGAGCGAGGTGTATATCAAGCTGTTATCATCTTCTCCTACTGTTCTCCAATTAAGTAGAAGGTATTTTTTTACTTGGTGAATAATCCCAGCATCACCTATTAAAAAAACAAAAATGGTAAACCGTGTGATATTGATCGGAAACTTGGGCCGTGATCCAGAAGTGCGTCGTCTCGAAAATGGGGCAGTGGTAGCCAAGTTCTCAGTCGCCACCAATGAAAACTATAAAGATAAAAGTGGAGAGTGGCAATCACAAACAGAATGGCATGATGTGGTCGTTTGGAGATCTTTAGCAGAGAGAGCCGAACAACAACTAAAGAAAGGAGGCCAGATATACCTTGAAGGAAAACTAACTCACCGTTCTTGGCAAGATCAAGAAGGTAATAATAGACGTACAACGGAAGTTGTAGCTAGTTATTTTCGACTTTTAGGCGGCCGTAAAGAATCGAGTGGAGGTTCAGGAGGAGGCTATTTCCCTTCTACTGAAGATGAAGTAGCACCTACGAATATGAGGAGTGCCTCTACTCCAACACCTGCAGCCCCCTCTACCAATAAAGAAGGAGGAGCTCCTGCCGATGATGATTTACCCTTCTAATCTAAGGGAATTGTTTGGCCAATTAATGGCTGCTTTGCTCTTATTAAATATGCCTAATAACAAATCCCTTGGATACAGACCCTGACAGCTTGCTTTCAATTCTGTTTCTTTTGGCGTTTCCTACCACGGAAGTCCTCTTTGGCATTTTGACTATCGCCTTATTATTACTTGCCTCAGCATTAATCTCTGGGTCAGAGGTTGCCTTTTTTTCCCTGACAGAAAATGATTTGGAAAAACTGGAGAGTGATAATAACCGTAGTAGTGATCGGATTTTATTCCTCAAAGAACATCCCAAAACGCTACTAGCTACGATCCTAATCAGCAATAATTTCATCAATATTGCTATAGTGATCATCTCAGAGTTTGTTTTCAGACAATTACTTCCGGATGTTATTTTTCAACAATGGGCTATTGCGCTCAAAGATTTCCTGCACAGTACGGCTATTCCGACCAACCTTTACGAGCCCTACTTTTCCATTGCTGGCACTGCACGGACATTTGGCTTCCTCATCACGGTAGTCGGGGTTACCTTCTTATTGGTGCTCTTTGGGGAAGTAGCCCCGAAGGTATACGCTAGCTTAAATAACATTTATCTGGCCCGGATCATGTCTAGTCCGCTAAAAATTATGATGCGCGTTTTCAACCCTTTAAGTAGAATTCTCGTGGGCTGGACCAACAGAATAGAATCTCGCTTAGAAAAAACTACGCAAACGGGTAATTTGACTAGCCGAGAAGATATTGATGAAGCAATAGAACTCACCGTTAGTGACACCTTGGATAGGGAGCAAGAAATTGATATCCTAAAGAGTATTGTCAAGTTTGGCGAGGTATCGGTTACTCAAATCATGTGTTCTCGTCTAGATATCATCGCTGTAGACTTTCGCTGTGATTATGGTTCTTTACTCGATATCATTAAAGACTCTGGGTTTTCTAGAATTCCCGTATATGATGAAGATATTGATAACATAACGGGTATACTGTATGTAAAAGATCTATTAGGACACCTTAAGGCCAATAATAAATTTGAATGGCAAGAACTCATTCGTACTAATGTGCTTTTTGTCCCGGAAGCTAAGAAAATAGATGACTTACTCCGAGAATTCCAATTACAGCGTTTGCATATGGCAATCGTTGTTGATGAGTATGGTGGCACGTCTGGTATTGTTACCCTGGAGGATATCATGGAGGAAATCATCGGAGATATCAAGGACGAATTTGATGACAAACCAGAAGTAATTTATAAGCAAATTAGCGAGCAGGAGTATTCTTTCGAAGGAAAAACGCTCCTCAATGATTTCTGCCGGGTATTGGGCATCGATACCAATACGTTCGATGAAGTAAAGGGAGAAGCGAATTCACTGGCAGGTCTTATTTTAGAGCTGTTGGGTGAACATCCCGACGAAGGAGCCAGTCTAATTCATGATCGTTTTCTTTTTAAAACGACCTCTGTCAATGAGCGGCGAATTGAGGAAGTCATTGTAATTATAACCCCAGAACAGGAAGAAGAAGAAGAGAGCAATAATTAAGTGCTTATCACGGTTATGCTAAGGATAAAAGACTACTATTTATGCGTATCATATTTTTATTGTTAAGTATTTGCTTTCTAACAACCTGTAATAATGAAGCAAGTTTCACCCCCAAACCTCGAGCATTTCCAAAGGTAGAGTACCCGGAAAGAGCCTATGAGGAATTTGCCGAAGAAAGTTGTCCCTTTACTTTTACACGGCCAACCTATGCGCAAGTTCTACGTGATACCAGTTTCTTTAATGAAGCGCCTAAGCATCCTTGCTGGTTTGACCTCTACATTCCAGCCTTTGATAGCCGACTGCATTGCACTTACACGCCTATAGACGGGGCCAAAACGTTTCAATCGTTGAAAGACGAATCCTTCCGATTAGTCGAATGGCACAACAAAAGAGCCAACTATATTGATGAAATTAATATCAGGAATGCAAATGGTATTAGCGGATTTGCCTTTGACATCCGAGGGCCAGCCGCTTCTCCTTTTCAGTTTTACTTGACTGATAGCACGAATCACTTTTTAAGAGCAGCCTTGTATTTCAATACACAAGTACAACCGGATTCTCTCGCCCCTATTTATGAATTTGTGAAAGAGGATTTGCTGACGATGATTGAGACTTTCCAGTGGAAGTGAGTACATTGATTAGGCCGTAAACGCGCCATATTCTATAAGAACAGTAAAGATGAAGTCAACTTTCAATACAGGCTCACTCACCGGTTCATATTTCAATGAAAACTATATCTGGGCTATAGGTATGCAACTCGCGTGGAATGATTTATGTGAGAATGTAATCAATGCGAAGGTTGATATATCAACGAAGAATAGTGCTGGCAGGGCTTTGTTTGAGCAGTTTAATAAAAGGAAATTCACCAATAAGGCACTTTCGGAGAATGACTATTTTGTCAAATCTGGTTTTGGTCAAGAAACGGTGGATCAGATCAGAGAAAAATTGCAAGAAAAATTTCAGGCAAGGACAACCGACTCACTCTCCGCTATTAGCCTCCTTCCAAGTGAACTCATTTGCTTTAGCTATTTGGCTAAAAATTTTCGCCACAAAGTAGACTTCGAAGAAATAGAGATGACCTTCAAGTCTACTCCCGTGAAAGGCTTTACCATTCCAAATGATCAGAATAGTGGTGCTAAAATCATAGATTACGATGATGATGATAATTTTGTAATTGGCTTGGCATCCAGAGATGAGTTAGATGAAATCTATCTTATCAAGGGTAATGATGGCGCAAGTATGGATGAAATTCTTCATTTCTTGCGAGGCGCAACAGTCAGCAGAGGATACCCCATTCATAAATTGGATGTGCTCCAAATTCCTAATGTCAAAATCGATTATCATCGAGATTATAAGGAACTGATCGGCGCTGAACTAATCAATCGGAAAATAAAGCCCCTCTTTATTGCGGAAATGACCGAGCAGATCAAATTGTCGATGAATTACCAAGGTGCAGTAATGGAAAATGAAGCGGTTATACTTTTAACAAGAGGTGGACGGCCAATTCCTAAACAGCTCATTTTGGATAAGCCCTTTTGGCTAATCATGAAAGAAACCAACAAAAAGCAACCATATCTCATATTAAGAGTGGAAAACACCACAATACTGGAAACCATCTAGTTATTCAAACAGCCGCTTTACACACACCTAAAATACCCTTTACCGCATCCTACTACACAGACAACCTTTCCGTTGAGAAGGCGTCTTTATAAATAGAGGTTAAATAGGTTGCGTATGGATTACCATGAATTTCAGCCCAAGGCTAGTTTTTCACAACATATTGAATGCTTTTGGAAGCTGACTTTACGGCCAGAGGAGGTCGATCAACAGTATGAATTATTAGCTCCAGATTGCTCATTTGACATTATCTTCTGTGAAGGTCTAATGCAATTTCAATTTGTCCACTCCACTGAAAAGAAAAATTTACCTGCTGGAGCCATTTTTGTAGGTCAAAAGACAAGCGGTACTTATTTTTCCATCACCAGCCCTCAGGAGGTTTTTGGCATTCGCTTCAAACCCTTTGCCTTTGCCCATCTTTTTCCCATACCTCCCAATCAATTGACGAATAAAGCTTTACCCCTCAATCAAGTATTTTCGCTTGATAAGCTGGGCCGTGGCCTAGTACAATCTATTATGAAAGCTAGAGAGGCTGAGGCTAAAATCATACTTGCTGAACAATTCACCTCAACTTTGTTTGATGATTTATTCTACATCGACCAAACCTTTCGTGCCCAGCTCAATTACATTATGAACCGAAAAGGGGCCCTTAAAATCCAGGATTTATTTACTGAATTTGGGGTTAGTAAAGTAACCCTTCACAAACACTTTTTGGCCAAAATGGGGCTTACACCTAAACAGGTTTCACGTATTTGGCGATTCAATCATTTCCTGCAACTGCAACAAACGAGTCAGCGAAACCTGACAGCCCTTGCTTTGGAGGCGGGCTATTATGACCAGGCCCATTTTATTCGTGAATTCAAAGCATTTTTTCGACTTTGTCCTCGTCATGTTTTCCAAAAAGAAAGTCAGCTGCTAAAAATCTCTCAGGGTATTATTGATAGACGTTTTTCCAATGCTTATGATCCCAGAGTGTAAAGACTCATTTTATTTGCTGGATCATCGCGTGTTGGATATAGTACGTTTCTGTTCTATGTGACTCATTTCTTCATCTATTAGCCTTTACTTTTTTACAATTTTAATTCGCCGTGAGCTACTATTTTTGTCTCTACAACCAAAATGTTATAAGCATGAAGAAAATATCCGACTGTTCTATTATACTCGACCCAAGGTGGTTTGGGAAATTTCTAAACCATTTTGGTCGGTATACTTTATTATTTAGTTGCCTCTTACTCACACTTAGTTTTTCAACTCAAGCACAATCTATTGACAAGGCCTATAGAAGCCAAACCATTCAACAACTGAACAAACTGTTAGAAGCTAATTACGTTTTTGAAGATGTAGCAAAAAAAACAACAGCCCACCTCAACAAACAATTAAAGGCGGGGTATTTTGATGAATATCAAGATATCAAGTCCTTTGCTGAGGCATTGACTGAAGAAGTCCAGGCCATTAATAAGGATAAACACATGCGGATCAGGCCTACTCCGCCCTATGAAGCGCCCGATAATACACCAGAACGGTTAATAGAACAGCATTTACATCGTTTAGGCCAGACCCGCTCCAATGCAGCTGGCTTTAAAGCGGTTAAAAAATTGGATGGGAATATAGGCTACATCGACTTACGTGGATTTGCAGATGTCCAATCAGGGGCACCTATGGCAGATCGAAGTATGGCGATCATTGCTGGTTCCGATGCTATCATCATTGATCTACGGAAAAATGGTGGTGGAAGTCCGGCAATGGTTCAGTACCTATGTAGTTACTTCTTTGGTGAACGCGTTCACCTCAATAGTCTATATTGGCGGCAAGGAGATCGAACCGACGAGTTCTGGACATTAGATAAGGTAGGCGGAAAAAAATTACCTAACATCCCTTTGTTTGTGCTGACTAGTTCTCGTACATTCTCCGGAGCAGAGGAATTTTCCTACAATATGCAAACCCAAAAACGGGCAACGCTTGTCGGAGAAACTACAGGAGGAGGAGCCAATCCTGGTGGCGGTTTTAATATTAATGCAGACCTTACAGTATTCATCCCAACTGGCGCAGCTGTCAATCCAATAACTGGTACCAACTGGGAAGGTGTAGGCGTAGTACCCGAGGTAAAAACCAGTGCCGAGGATGCATTAGATAAAGCTATCAGCTTAGCCACAGCAGCGGCCACTGCCTATCGAGACAAAAATAAAAAGGAAGCTAGTCAATTATTGATGGGTTTATTTGGAGAGCTACAAGCGATTAAAGCTGGGGCTTCAAATGATGCCGTTTTAGAAAGTTTGAAAAAAGGCTGCGCTATGGACATCTTAGGAGAAAATGACATCAATATATTGGGTTATTACTTCATGCAAGATATCAAAAATACGCATGCTGCTGAAGCGCTATTGAAAAGTAACACCATCTTATTTCCTGAGTCGGCTAATGTCTATGACAGCTACGGAGAAATATTAGTTGCCAACGGTAAAATTGAAAAAGCAGCGAAGAACTTTGCAAAAGCGGTTGAATTAGCGAAGGCTAATAAAGACCCGAACATAGAGGTGTTTAAGGCGAATTTGGCCCGAACCAAAGAACAGATTAAGAAGAGTAATTAGAGTTAGACTTTATTTTGAAATAAAGCCTATTAATAATAGATAGAGATTTCATAAATTAGAAAAGCCTGTCAAATTTGGATTTGACAGGCTTTTCATTATTAGATCGAAAGCTAGTATCGAATTACTTAGAAGCTAACTCCTTAGCTTTACTTTTACTAGCCTTGCCATTCTCTTGGGGCTCAGCCTCAGGTTCATCATCACCATTTATCTTAGCCTTAATTTTTCTTTCAATCTCCAATGCTACTTCAGGGTTATCGAGTAAGAACAATTTAGCAGCCTCTCTACCCTGTGCAATCTTGGCATCATTATAGGCATACCATGCACCACTTTTAGCGATAATATCATGATCTACACCTAAATCAACAATCTCACCTGTTTTGGAAATGCCTTCTCCATAAACAATGTCAAATTCGGCAATACGGAATGGTGGAGCCAATTTATTTTTCTGCACTTTCACCTTCACGTGGTTCCCCACAACATTCCCCTCTTTATCTTTAATTGCAGCTCCTGTTTTACGAATATCTAAACGTACAGAAGCGTAAAATTTCAATGCATTACCCCCTGTAGTCGTTTCGGGGTTACCAAACATCACACCGATTTTTTCTCTCAGCTGGTTGATGAAAATACAGCACGCACCTGTTTTACCAATAGAAGCTGTTAATTTTCTCATCGCTTGAGACATCAAACGAGCCTGAAGTCCCATTTTAGAATCTCCCATCTCTCCTTCAATCTCACTTCTGGGAACCAATGCCGCCACAGAATCTACCACTAGTATATCAATAGCGCCCGAACGGATCAAATTTTCAGCAATTTCAAGCGCTTGTTCTCCATTATCAGGTTGAGAAATCAATAAATTTTCAGTATCCACCCCTAGCGCCTCTGCATAAAAGCGATCAAAAGCATGCTCTGCATCAACAAAGGCAGCAATACCACCTTGTTTTTGGCATTCTGCAATGGCATGAATAGCCAATGTTGTTTTACCTGATGATTCAGGGCCATATATCTCTACAATACGGCCTTTGGGAAGGCCATTAATACCTAGCGCAAGGTCTAAACTGAGAGAACCAGTAGGAATAGTCTCTACCTGAACTACTTGCTTATCGCCGAGGCGCATAATAGTACCCTTTCCGTATGTTTTTTCAAGACGGTCAACTGTAAGTTGGAGGGCTTTTAGTTTAGCTTCTTTATCATTTGCCATGGAGTGGAAATTTTCTCGTTATTCAACTTTTCGTTTTAAGTATACGCAAATATAAATTTTTTGTTTTTTATTTGCAAGTATATCAACAAAAAGTTACCATTTTGGTGTATATAGCCTATATAATGCACTAAATTCCTATTCCAAATATAACTATTTTACTTAGAAGCTATCCTTTTTAGAGCAGCCTATTCCCCCTTCGTATTAAAAAACACATCATTAATGCTTTTCCGACCAGCTATCGAATCAAGCATCTATACAAACGGAAAGAGCCCTTAGCGGTAATCCACTAAGGGCTCTTTAAAACCGATCCAGTTTTGATTATTTGCAGCAGCTTTCTTGCGCTGTCATTTCGCTGTAACGCAAAATGTTTTGGATGCTTTTACCGGCAGGACGGAAAGTCACTTTAGGTAATTGCTGGTAAGCGCTATTCAAGCCCTCAAATTCCTCGCGTAGTGCCACATCTTTTTGTAACCCTTCGCTGATAGCTAAGGTTTCTGATGCAGATGTCTCGCGGTACAAAAACTGAATAAGTTGATTAGGTGTAAAGTTTTTAGTCATAAATAACTTTTAAATTGTGTAGATAAATAACACCAATAAAACAACTATAATCCAGAAAATATTGTCTGGCAGTTGAATTTTTTATTTTCCTTCAAATAAAGTTTTGACAAAAGGCTTAATTACCATCTTTTTGGTAAGGATTTATACTAGAAGTAAGAAATGGAAAATAGCATATACAATTGTTGCGCTTTCCATTTCTTACTTCCAAGTGCCTTCTGCGCCTACGCTACCCTTTTACGCGATACCAAGTTTGCGTGCGATATATACCCGTCCAGTGTTTTCCTCTCACTTTCAAGATATCCGTATTGCCATCATCAAACCAAATGCTGCAGCCATAATCTTTTCCACTTTCAGGGTCCAGGATAGATCCGCCCTTCCAGAAGTCCTTATTAGACTTCATATCTTCAATAATCACCAGGCCGAGTACTGGCTTGTTTTTCTTATCTCCTTTACAAGCATCACATAATGTGGATGGATCTGCCAATAGCAACTTCGCAATTTTGCCATACAGTTTTCCATTTTGCTCATAGATCTCTACATGAGATCGAGCCTCTCCCGAATTATCATCAATCGTCTTCCAGGTACCAACAGGTGTTTGGGCAGCCGCATATAAGCTCAGCCCTAAAAAGAGAAGTCCACTTAAAACAAATTTCTTCATGTTACAAGGAGTTTATTTTATGTTGAGGATTAGAATCTGTCTTACTCCGAGATATATTTCTTTCAATAAGACAAAACTTGATGTAGAAACGTTTAGAATTTTTAAATTGTTGTAAATACCGAAAGCGCTTAACCTTTCTCTAAGAGGTCTTTATTCAATATCCTTCTAACTCTTCCGGGTGCCAAAGTAAATTTTTAAAATCTTTCACCTTATTATCCTCTACGCTTACTCCTTCTTGTTCTAGTAAATCCTGCATCATAGTCGGTGTTGGAAAATGGCCTCGGCCTGATAACTCTCCTTTGCGATTGACTACTCGATGAGCAGGAACCCCTTGTCCGCCAGCATGATTGAGCGCCCAGCCTACCATCCTAGCTGAGCCTAAAGCCAAATAATCGGCAATAAAGCCATAGGTACTCACTCGGCCATAGGGAATTAAGCAAGTAACCTCAAAGACCATTTCATAGTAATTTGGTTTTTCCATGTTTTTTCAACTTTACTTACCTTTGCGGCATGTTAAAAACAAAAGTTAAAGCCAGTTCGATCACCAACCTTACCGATGCAAGATATTTTGCAGCTTGGGAAGTGGAATGGTTAGGATTTGACCTAAACGCAGGATCGGCAGATTATATCGAACCTCACTTGGTCAAAGCTATTAAAGAGTGGGTAGATGGCGTAAAAATTGTAGGAGAATTTGAGCTTTCTTCTCCAGATCGTATCAATGAAATGGTAGAAGCACTCAGCTTGGACGGTGCCCAATTGGGTATGTTCACACCAATTGAGACTTTTCAGGAACTAGAATTTGCTACTACCTTATTTAAAGAGATCGTCATTGAGAAGGATATAACACTTGAAGATCTCAAGCATCAACTGGTCACCTTCGCACCTTATGTAAAGGCCTTTCTTTTCAATTTTGATAAAAATGGGATTACTGCCGACAACTTACAAACAGAGACCCAACTAACAAAAGTGGAGCTACAAACGCTTTGTGAGACCTACCCTATTTTGCTGAGTCTCCATATCTCCCCAAGTGATCTCCCCGATTTCTTAAGTACGATGCAGCCTTTCGGGCTGAGTGTAAAAGGCGGGGCCGAGGAAAAAGTTGGATTTAAATCTTTTGATGAGTTGGATGAGGTTTTTGAAGCCTTAGAGATGGAGGAGTGATTCGTCGCATCGTTATCTCAAGGGGTGAGTCTCACTCACCCCTTGAGATAACCGATGCGATAAACCATCACTCATACCGCAACGCTTCTACCGGATTACCTTTCGCTGCCTTTAAGGCATGATAACTTGTCGTCATCAAGGTAATGAGTACAACGATGACAAAGGCAAGGCCATACAGCCAAAAGTTCATATGAGTATGGTAGCTAAAAGTACCTAGCCATTGATTCATAAAATAAAAGGCAGCTAGAAAAGCAGGAATAGTAGCCAAGGCTACCAATAAAACAAAATTACGTGTCAGTAAATAAACAATATCTGTCGTTTTTGCCCCCAGGATTCGGCGAACCCCTATCTCCTTAGTGCGCTGTTCAGCCGTAAATGAGGCTAAACCTAAGAGTCCTAAACAAGCAACAAGAATCATTAATACACTAAAGAGTGTAAATATCCGAGCTCTCGCTTGATCGGCTTCATACAATTCCATGAAGGAGGCATCTACAAAATCAAATTCAAAAGGCGTGTTGGGGTATATAGCTTGCCATTCTTTGCTGACAGCAGCAATGGTTTGCCGGACTTCCTCTGGGCTTTGTGGATTAAGGCGGACGTGGACTTCCTGGTTATTGAAGCGTGGACGGAACAACAAGGACTCTATTGGATCATATAAAGACCGCTGGTGGAAATCTTTCACCACACCAATTACTTTTGCTACGGGTAAAGTGTCGACTGCTGCAAACTGTATTTTCCGGCCGATTGGATCGTCCCAGCCCATTCGTTTTACCATCGACTCGTTGACTACGACGGATAGCGTACTATCGGAACCAAACTCGGCACTATAATCTCTCCCCGACACAAATTCAATACCCATCGTGGAGAAAAAATCGAAATCTACTGCATAATTATCTATACCATACTCATCCATTACTCCTTCCGAATTCTCAACGTTCATAATCTGTTTGCCTGTTCCGTCTCCCAAGGAGGAAGAAGCCGTACCAATCTTCGTAATTTTCGGATGTTGTAATAGCGCCTCTCGCAGAATAGGATACTTTTCTCTAGCATTTCTGCCTTGTAGCTCAAAGGTCATTACATGCTCTTTATTAAACCCTAAATCTTTATTGCGCAAATATTCCATTTGATCATAGATAATTCCCGTTCCTATAATCATAAATAAGGTGATCGCAAACTGGGTAGATACCAACACCTTCCGTAAAATAGGATTGCCACTACCTCGCGACAGCTGTCCCTTTAGCACAGCGATCGGTTGGAAGGCAGACAGGTAAAATGCGGGATAACTTCCTGCCAAAATCCCCGTTAAGCCGATCAACCCTAGCGCACCAAATAAGATAGACTTAGAGAATAGCAAAGATCGATTTAGGGTCAAATCAAAGGTTGAATTAAATAGAGGCAAGATCAGAATCACTAGTAAAAAACTAAGTACAATGGCAATCAGCGTAAACAATAAGGATTCTGTCATAAACTGAGCAATCAGCTGCTTACGCTCTGACCCTAAGACTTTACGTACGCCGACTTCCATGGCTCGCTTGGTCGCACGCGCGGTAGCTAGATTCATATAATTGATACACGCGATCAAAATCATAAACAAAGCCACTGCACCAAATATATATAGAAACCCAATCTCCCCTAATGCCTCTGGCTCTCCTTCAAAATCAGATTTTAGGTGAATATCCGTTAAGGGAATCAATTCGTATTGGACTTTGATATTGAATTGATCAAAAATAACAGCTACATGATTTTCTACTACCTCCGGTAATTTGGCGGCAAAAGCAGCAGGATCAGCACCTTCTTTTAGCAAGACATAGGTATACAAGTTGAAGCCCCCCCAAGCCCCAGCCGTTGGATTACCCAAGCCCGGTATGGTGTTAGCAGAAATCAAAGCATTGGCAATGAGATGCGAATAATCAGGCATATCTTTATAAACACCCGTTACATTATAATTTCGCCCACTGGGTGTGATTAAGACCTCTCCCATAGGATTGTTATTGCCAAATATTCGCTTGGCTACGGTCTCGCTCAAGGCAATAGAATTTGGTTCTTTCAATGCTGTAGTGGCCTCCCCTTTAACAAAGTCAAAACTGAATACATCCATCACTGTCGAGTCGACCAAAAACACCTTTTCTTCAAAAAAGAAATTATCCTTGTATTGCAAACTGGTACGCCCATTGGGAATAAATCGGACATATTGTTCCACCTCAGGATAATCCGTTTTCAACTGCATGGCTAAAGGCGTTTGGGTGTTCGCCCATCGAAAAGCATCGTCCGGTTCGGTGATATCAGAAGATACCCGGTAAATACGGTCTGCCTTTTCATGGTAGACATCATAACTACTTTCAGCAGTAATGAACAGCAGGATCAGTAAAGCAGCTGCGATACCAATCGTCAATCCAACGATGTTCAATAAGGTGTAGGTGGGCTGTCGTCTGAAATTACGCAGCGCAATAGTCAGGTAACTACTTAGCATGTCGGGTTCTTTTTTCTCTAATGACGTATTCGAATGGGAATAGTTGCTTCTTGGAAAAGAAAGTACGAACTTATTCGTATTAAGGTGCGAAATATCCTGCTAAAGCACTATTTCTTCAGCATAGAAGTGAAAGTGTTAAGAAAATCTTAAAATTAACACATGAAGAAAATTTACTTTATATAATTATCTTTAATATAATATCACACCCCAGTTAGCATAGTCACCGCTTTGTAATTAAGAATGATAACGTAAGTATGATCCATGTTCCTTTTGGAGCACAAAGAGAGAGATTTTTTGAGTCTGCCCTCGTGCCCATATAGCATTGCATATCACTCATTCACCATTCCTAGTTACTTCGCAAATTCCCCAATCCAAAGTTAAACTTTTATATCCCTGCACATATCAAAACTATAGGTCAATTCACGGCAATTGGCGGGCCATAGCTTTGCGCTGTTTGTACATTTCGTATATCGTTTATTGTCTGCAAACTTTCGAACGAAAACGAAAAAAATCCAAACCTCAAGCCTGGCTAATCAACGCCTCTGACCCTGGGATTCCTATAGCATTTTGTTAATTTTTAAGACCGAAAACCGATGACATCCACACACCAATCCATGCGGGGCATCCCTATGCTCGTAATTGCCCTATGTCTGCCTTGTGCACTCGTATTTGCTAATAAGACGCACCCTATTTCTTCAAATGCTGATCCTCACCGGGCTGTCCACGATGCTGAAACACGGGCCCATTCACACACTCACAAGCCTTACCGGACGCTTCCGAATGAACACTACAAATTAGATGCTCCACCCTTGAATTCCTGCGACAACATTGGATTTGAGCTCAATAATTTTAGTGGTTGGGTAGGCACAACTGGGGTAGAAGGCACCATCACCGATGAAGGGATAATCGATGGTAGGCATACGATTACCTCCGCCGGTTTCGACCCCGTTGTACCTACCCTTAGAACCGTTGCACCGGGTAGTAATTATTCCGTTCGCTTAGGCAATGACGGAACCGATTATGAAGTAGACCGGCTCACGACCTCCTTCTTAGTGACGGAATCTAACACACTGTTTTCGTATCAATTTGCGGTTGTCTTGGAAGACCCCAATCACACCATTGAAGAACAGCCTCGATTTGAAATTGCCGCTTTTGATGAAAGTGGCACCTTAATTCCATGTACCTATTATTTGGTAATCGCTGCGGAAGATATCGAGGGATTCCAATCTCTGGGTGATATCCGCTACCGAGATTGGTCAACGGTAAGTCTAGACCTTTCGCAGTATATGGGACAAGAAGTGACGATCCGATTTACGACGATCGACTGTGCAAAAGGTGGGCATTTTGGATATGCCTATATCGATGCAGAATGTATGGTAGCAGAGCTAAGTCTAACTTGCAATGACGAAACCGTATGCGCCGACCCTAGTGCCTTTTGTGCGGAGGCTACTAGTTACACCCTTAGCGCTCCTCCGGGTTTCAATAATTACCTTTGGAGCAATGGAGAAGTAAGCCGATCTATAGCCATTAATGACCCAAATCCAGGAGCTTACTATTCCGTTTCTTTTAATAACTTTTCTTCCGGTGAATTCGGAGACTGTATGGTCAGCTTAGACATTACGCTACCCAATCCGCCCCCACCGCCAGCCATTCCAATTGATGAAAATGTTTACCTATGTACCGACGATCCAATCCGTTTGGATGCTGGCCCTGGTTATAGTGAATACAAATGGTCTACCGGTCTCGATACCCAAATTATTAATGTAAATAGCACAGGAAACTACAGTCTAACTGTAACAGATGCCAATGGCTGCCGTGGAGATAAGAATATCCAGGTGAGCAAAGGTATATTACCACAAATAGATCTCGATAAAATTGATGCTTCATGCGCCAATCAGGCCGATGGTAGTGCCTCTTTTAATTTATTAAATAACCTGGAAGGCATACGTATTCAATGGAGTAACGGTGCGCAAACACCTGAAATTGAAGGGCTCAGCGCTGGCGAATACTGCCTAACCGTTACGGATGCCATTGGTTGTTCTGTTACAGATTGTGTTCAAATTGCAACACCCCCTCCCTTGAATCTAGAAACAGCGGCAATAGACAATATCTGTTACGGTTTTTCTGAGGGGCAATTAAATATTGCTTCTAGTGGAGGTACTCCCCCCTACCTCCATGCCGTAGCGGACAATACGTTCTATCCCACCACTAATTTTGGAGGCTTGTCGGCAGGAAACTATACCGTGACTGTCCAAGATGCGAACGGTTGTACTTACAGTAAAACGACTCAAATCACCGAACCTCCTCAACTCACTGTCGATGCAGGTCCCGATATTGAGATTAATCTGAGTGAAACAGCTGATTTATTGGCTATCCCCAATTTCCCAGTGGCAAGCTTCAGCTGGGAAGGCGAGTTTTGGGAAGACTGCAATGATTGTGATGATCCGACCGTTCGCCCCTTTTATTCGTCCACCTACAAAGTAACGGTGGTGGATGAAGCGGGTTGTGAAGCCAGTGATTTTGTAGATGTACTAGTCGCCAAGCCTAGAAATGTATTCATTCCTAATGCTTTTTCGCCTAATAATGATAGCAAAAACGATGCTTTTTTCATCAATGCTAGTGCAGAAGTAGCCAATATACGTTCCTTTCAAATCTTCAGCCGTTGGGGCGAACTCATTATGGAATTGGAAGAATTTCAACCCAATGATCCACAATTCGGCTGGGATGGTCGGCATAAGGGTAAATGGGTCAACCCTGGCGTATATGTCTACACCGCAGAGATAGAATTTATCGATGGGGTGAATATGGTATTCAAAGGGGACGTAACCTTG
>Ga0070729_10003103_pt1 | contig 19927 bp, 16 predicted proteins | sample tdDd472_FD_66725 | JGI IMG/M metagenome (GOLD analysis project Ga0070729, IMG submission 66725) | Marine sediment microbial communities from the Atlantic coast under amendment with organic carbon and nitrate - tdDd47.2 | ecosystem: Environmental > Aquatic > Marine > Coastal > Sediment | place... | reverse complement strand
CAACCAGGAGGACCTATGTCCCTGATCCGAATTGTTCTTATTGGTTTTCTAAGTGTGATTCTGAGCGCCTGTGGTGAAGATGTTTCTCAGCAGTCATCAACCAAACCAGCAACAAACGCAGCCCCGCAGACGGACAGCCCAGGTGAAGCTCAACAACCTGTTGCCAAACCCACGAGTTCTGGCTCCGGCGGCGTTTCGGTTACTCTCCTCCCTGAAAATCCAACTTCCGAGGGTTGCCTTCGCGCGACAATCCACGGTGTACCGGGAAGCAGCCTTGTTGTATGGAGTGTGAACGGGAAAGCGCTTTCTTCGGCGACAGGTACACGGCTGTGCAGCGAAAACTATGCACGTAACGACCAGGTGACGGTTACTGTCGGGACCTCTGATGTGGGTGCGAGTGCGACGGTATCGATTGGCAACAGCCTGCCGCGTGTCGTTGACATCTCTTCGTCTCCGGAGGGGCTCTTTGCAGGTGTCGAAGTGACCGTGACTCCGGTTGCCGAAGATCATGACGGAGACGATGTTGATTTTACCTACCAGTGGCTGATTAACGGTGAGCCGAACCCGCAATTGACCGACGCGACTCTGCCGGCCGGCGCTTTTACCAAGGGCGACAGCATCCAGGTACAGATTATTCCGAACGATTTCTATGCAGACGGCCCGACCTATACAAGTTTTGCTACGGTGGTTCCCAATGCTCCACCGGCTGTCACATCCCAGCCACCTCAGGGGATTGAGTCTCTGCACTATGAATACCAGGTTGTTGCAAGCGACCCGGATGACAGCAGCTTTACCTACCGATTTGAAGAGGCTCCGGAAGGCATGACCATTGATGAGAAGACCGGTCTGATCAAATGGGACCTGACCGAGGCGACTCCAGGTGATCACACCATTGCGATCATCGTCTCCGACCCCGATGGCGCGGAAACCGCACAGGAGTATAAATTGACGTTAAAACCCGGGGAGTGACGGAGGGGCGAGTCGGAAAGTGCGAACTACCCTTACCCGGTATCACGGATCACAGATCACCGGTCACTAATAAAAAGGACGACCGATTGGTCGTCCTTTTTATTCATTCCACTTTTAACCTTTTACCTTTAACCAAATAATTTACATACCTTTTTTCCCACCTCGGTATTTGTCGTTGTATTCCTGCAGGCTGACACCATTCAGAGCCAGGTTTAACCTGAAGCGCAGTTCTCTCTGGTCGACATTCTTGTCCCTGGCTGCCTGGCTGATCTCCTGCACGGTGAGATAGTTGACTCCCTTGGCCCCGGCTTTTTCAACACAGAGGTAGATCTCACTTTTCTCCAGTGGAACAAGTTGTTGGGACAGCTCCCAGGCGTCTTTTTGTCCCTTCTTGTAAAAGAACGTCGAACAGACCGCCGAGACGATCACCAGGATCAGTATCGCGATGATGGTGTTTGTCAGATTCCCCATAGTTTCCCTCTGTTGACAGTTGAACAGGTATTTTTAAAGTAAAAGTTAATTGTCGTTATAGTCTGAAATTTCCACAATTTTAGCACGACCATCGCAACTGTTGAAGCTGAACTGTGTCTCCGGGAGTTTTTAATTTTCTTATCCCTTTTTAACCTTTGCGCCTTTGCGTTAAATCGAAAAAATTTCATTTCTGAATAAAAAACGGGAGCGCCACAAAACGCCCCCGTCGGTTATAAGTATGGTTAAGCGAAGTCCTTATTTGACGTTGTAGAAAACCTTTGCCCCACGGAATACTGCAACATCATCAAGCTCGTCCTCAATGCGCAACAACTGGTTGTACTTGCAGACGCGATCGGTGCGGCAGAGCGAACCGGTCTTGATTTGTCCGGCGTTGGTGGCAACAGCCAGGTCAGCGATCGTGGTATCTTCGGTTTCACCGCTGCGATGTGAAACGACAGCTGTGTAGCCGGCGCGTTTGGCCATCTCTATGGCATCCAGGGTCTCGGTCAGAGTGCCGATCTGGTTGACTTTGATCAGGATCGAATTAGCGATCCCCTTGTCGATCCCTTCCTGGAGGATTTTGGTGTTGGTGACAAACAGGTCGTCGCCGACGATCTGAATCTTGTCGCCGAGCGCATCGGTCATCAGCTTCCAGCCGTCCCAGTCGTTCTCGGCCATGCCGTCTTCAATCGAGATGATCGGGTAGCGATCGACCAGATCGGTATAGAACGCGACCATGTCGGCGGCGGTCTTGTCTTTCTGGGCTTCGTTTTCAAGGATGTACTTGCCATCCTTGTAGAGTTCACTGGCAGCGACGTCGAGGGCCAGCAGAACATCTTCGCCCGGTTTGTAGCCGGCAGCCCTGATTGCGTCCATGATCACCTCGAGAGCTTCCTCGTTGCTCTTCAGATCGGGAGCAAAGCCACCTTCATCGCCAACTGCCGTGTTGTACCCCTTGTCCTTGAGGACTTTTCTCAAGGCATGGAAGATTTCCGCGCCGATCCGCAGTGCTTCTTTGAATGAATCGGCACCTGCAGGCATAATCATGAACTCCTGGATGTCGACGTTGTTGTCGGCATGTTCACCGCCGTTGATGATGTTCATCATCGGCAGTGGCAACTCCTTGGCGTTGGTGCCGCCGAGATACTGGTAGAGGGGCAGGCCGGATTCCTCGGCCGCGGCCTTGGCGACAGCCAGGGAAACGCCAAGCAGGGCGTTGGCGCCGAGGTTGCTCTTGAAATCAGTGCCGTCCATCTCAATGAGTTTGCGGTCGATTCCGGTCTGGTCAGAGCCTTCCCAGCCGACCAGGGCTTCCGAGATGGCTTCGTTGACATGAGTGACGGCCTTTTGTACGCCCTTGCCAAGGTAGCGGCTCTGGTCGCCGTCACGCAGCTCAAGGGCTTCCCGTTCGCCGGTTGATGCGCCGCTTGGCACTGCCGCCCGACCCATAACCCCGCTTTCCAGGTAAACTTCCACTTCAACAGTTGGATTGCCACGTGAATCGAGAATTTCACGGGCATAGATATCGACGATTTCGCTCATGATCTCAGTCCCCTTTATGCGTAGGTATTCGGTTGTTGATATGCTGATTGCGCGGCCCTTTTATAGCACATCGGAATAAAATATAAACCCCTTTTTAGCTGATTCAGACATGCCGATGCGTTGAGGGATTTGATTTGCGTCATGCAAGGTGGTATTTTAGAAAACTTGACACCTTGAGACAGGTGAGAAACAACCCATTTAAGGTTTGATATTTGGACGACAATTCACAACGCCAGAGTTTCGAGCCGACTGACCCGAAACTAGCGCATGCCCTGTTCGGGCAACAGAACCGACACCTGAAACAGATTGAGCGGCTTACCGGTGTCCGGGTCAGCTCCAAAGGTACGATAGCATTACTCGAGGGTACAGGTGAGAGCCTTGTCCGGGCCATGCGTCTCCTGGAGGAACTGACCAGTCTGCTGGGGAAGGGTTTTGCCCTGCGCCCGCCCGACATAGAGTACGCCGACCGCATTCTCAACCAGGATGGGTCGACCTGCCTGGTCGACATTTTCCTCGACACCGTAACCGTCTCATCAAGGAACCGGTCAATTTCGCCGAAATCAATCTCCCAAAAAAGATACCTTGATGCCATGCGCAAAAATGATGTCGTGTTCGGTATCGGCCCGGCCGGCACCGGCAAGACATATCTCGCCATGGCGATGGCGGTGGCGCAACTGAAAAAGAAGGAGGTCAGCCGGATAGTCCTGGTGCGTCCGGCTGTTGAAGCCGGGGAAAAGCTCGGTTTTCTCCCTGGAGATCTCACCGAGAAGGTCAACCCTTACCTGCGGCCGCTCTACGATGCTCTTTATGACCTGATGGATTTTGATCGCGGCCAGACCCTGATCGACCACGGTGTTATAGAGGTCGCCCCGCTGGCGTTCATGCGCGGCAGGACGCTGAATGATGCATTCGTTATTCTCGATGAAGCGCAGAATACAACCACCGAGCAGATGAAGATGTTTCTGACCCGTCTCGGCTTCGGCAGTTGTGCTGTGATAACCGGAGATATCACCCAGATTGACTTGCCGACGGGGCGCACCTCGGGTCTTGTCCAGGCCATGGATGTGCTAGGTCATGTGAACGGTGTCAGCTTTGTCACTTTCTCCGATATGGACGTGGTCAGACACCCGATTGTGCAAGGTATTGTCAGGGCCTACGATGCTCACAACCCCGGCTAGGCAACACGCCGGGCAACAGGATATATATGCCGAAAAGTGATCGTAATATTGAGAATGGCACTGTTCAGAAACAGGCTTTCCGCCAGAATCAACAGGAATTGAGCCAGAATGATGAAAGGTTCCAGAGGGTCTTTTTGTTGCTGGTTCTGGTCACGCTGCTGACTTTTATTATTGTGCCGAAAGGCGCCCTGACAACCACGGAATTTGTCGCCGGTGATATCGCCCCGCACGATATCAAGGCGCCACGCGATCTCCTGGTCCCTGATGAGGATCTGACCCGGCAGAAACGTGATGAGTCAGAGAGAAATGTTGCCAACCTTTACGACTTTGACACGACCACGGGAGAGGTAATCTCCGGTCAGGTTGCCCAGGTTTTTAAGGCGTTGGATGTCGCCGCTGAGCGTGAGCTGCCGGTCGATCAACAGATCGCCGAACTGGAGTCAAGCTTTGGTTTTAAAATAGATCAAAAGGGTTTCGCCGCTCTGCGGGAATTGTCATCAAACGCAGACAGTAATATCCGGATTTCGCAGGTCGTCAAGCAGCTCTATCGGCAGAAGATCGCCGGGAATCTGAAACTTTTCGAAGCTGATCGCCCGAAAGGGGTGGTCTTTCGGCAATTGGATTCGCAGGTCGAAACCATTGACCGTGGTGATGAGGTTGTAATTGGCCTCGGCCAGCTTCAAGACCTATTGAAAAAAAACCTCTCTGACTCAAAATTCCCGGCCAACCAGGAGAAGGTCCTGAGGGCTCTGATTCTGCCGATGCTGCGGCCGAATATTTCTTTTAACCAGAATGAGACTGAAGCTCGCAGAAAAGTGGCCGGTGAGGCTGTCAAACCGGTACTCATGCAGGTCAAGAAAGGGGAGATGATCGTTCGTGAAGGCGATCGCATCTCGATTGAGCAGGTCAAGCGATTGGGCGCCTTGCAGGATGGAAGCAGTACGGTCGCGCTCTGGCGTAACGCCACGGGCCTTTTGCTGAGCTGTTTTCTACTGATTTACTTCACTCACACCTTTGCCCGTCGTAACGTCCGTAAATACCAGCTTGGGAACAGAGACCTGGTTTTCCTGTCAGCTGTATTCGTGGTGCATATCCTCATCCTGAAGATCTCCATCTTCATCTCATCGGCGCTAGGGAGCGCTTTTCCATATGTCGAACAGAATGCGTACTTTTACTTTTTCCCATTTGCGGTCGGCACTATGCTGGTGCGCATCGTTATCAATTCTGAAGTTTCGCTGGTCTTTGCAATTCTGACGTCGATCATCACAGGAGCGCTGTTCGGCAACAGCTTTGCGATAATGTTCTTCGCTTTCCTGACCAGCCTAGCCGGGGCTCACTGGGTACGCCATGTGAACGAGCGTTCTACCCTGTTTCGTGCCGGATTTCGACTCGGTATGTTTAATTTCACGCTGTTGATCGCCCTGCACTTGATGACCAGCAAACCTTTTGACCTGCAACTTATCTACAAGCTGGTGTTCGGTTTTTCCGGAGGTCTTGCGGCGGCTGTCATGGTCACGGGGATCGTCCCCCTGGTAGAATCGATTTTCCGATATACGACGAATATCAAACTGCTGGAACTTGCCAACATGAACAACCCGCTGCTGCGTGACCTCATGGTGCAGGCCCCGGGGACTTACCATCACTCGATCATTGTCGGCAATCTGGCTGAAGCGGCCGCCGAAAATATCGGAGTCAATCCCCTGATGGTTCGGGTTGCCGCCTATTACCATGATATCGGCAAAATCAGAAAACCCCTTTATTTTATTGAAAATATCGGGGCACAAGAGAACCGGCACGATAAACTGGCACCATCGATGAGTGCTCTGGTCCTGATGGCCCATGTCAAGGACGGAGCAGAAATGGCACATGAAGCCCGGCTTGGCAAGGCGCTTAACGATATCATCCGTGAACATCATGGCACCAGCCTGATGAAATTCTTTTATGACCGGGCGAAGAGCAAGGTGGATCCGGGTGTCGAACAGGTCGATGAACGGGATTATCGCTATCCAGGGCCCAAGCCGCAAACCCGGGAAGCTGCATTGATTATGCTCGCCGATGCCGTGGAAGCAGCAAGTCGGACGCTCACCGACCCTACCCCGGCGCGGGTCCAGGGGATGGTGCAAAAGATTATTAACAACATTTTTATTGACGGACAGCTCGATGAGTGCGAATTGACACTTAAGGATATCCATAATATTGCCAAGAGCTTCAATCTGGTTCTGGGCGGGATTTTCCACTACCGGGTTGATTATCCTGAACCGGTCAGCAAGGAGCGGGGTTCTGAGAAAGGGCCCCGGGGAACTGATGAAGATCGCGATCGAAAACCGGCAGAGAAAGCAGAAAATAAAAAAACGTCTTCTACGAAAGGTGGCACGGAAGATCTTAAGCGTCTCGGGATGTCCTGAGGCTCAGCTCTCGATCCTGATCGTCGATGATGCGGCGATCCAGATCATCAATCGTGACTACCTGGGCAAGGATCGTCCAACCAACGTGATCTCCTTCGCCATGCAGGAAGGCGATGGTGAGGGTGTCCAGCCCGACCTTCTCGGTGATGTGGTGATTTCGGCTGAAACAGCGGCAAAGGATGCTGTCGAAGCGCAGGCCTCGTTTGAGAGCGAGCTTTATTTTCTCCTTCTGCACGGGGTTCTTCACCTGCTCGGCTACGATCACGAACGCGGTACGCAGGCCGAGGCTAAACGTATGGAAGAAAGAGAGCGTGAAGTGTTCTCGGTGATACGTGAGGAGTTCCTGATCATATGAAAGGCGAGCCGACCAAGCCCAGCGGATTTGTCGAGAGCCTGAATTGTGCGATTGAAGGAATCCTCTGGGCGGTTAAAACCCAACGGCACATGCTGGTCCACCTGGTCGCGGCTATTCTGGTAATGGTCGCCGCCCTGGTTTTGCACCTGACCCTGCATGAGTTCGCCCTGCTGTGCCTGGCAATTACCCTGGTCATCTTTGCCGAACTGGTTAATACTGCCATCGAGGTCGTCGTCGACCTCGTCTCCCCGGAGTTCCATCCCCTTGCGCAACGTGCCAAGGATGTCGCGGCCGGTGCCGTGCTGCTGGCCACTGTCGGCGCGCTGGTCCTTGGTTACCTGGCCGTGTCGCGGTTTATCTTTGCGGCCGAAGTAAACCCTGGTTTTGATTACATGAGGACAACCGGCAACCTGGCGATTGTTGCGGTTGTCGTGGTCGTAATACTCGTGGTCCTCGCCAAAGCCCGGTCAGGGCGTGGGACCCCGTTGCATGGTGGCATGCCGAGCGGACACGCCGGAGTAGCTTTCTCGATAGCGACTTCGGTGGCTTTTGCCGACGTCGGCCTTCTGGTTATTATCCTGGCCTGGCTCTTGGCTGTCATGGTGGCCCAGAGCAGAGTTCTGCTCGGAGTTCACAGTTTTTTAGAAATAGTAGCCGGCAGCCTGATCGGCATTTGTACCACGATGGTCATGCACCTGGCATTTTAAAGGCGGATTCTGGGGGCCGGGGGCTTGGGGCTGGAGTGAATGGACCGCACAAATGACTGAAATTGAGAAAGTTGCGCGGTTAAATATATGATTCTTAAGAATGAATGGATAACCAGCCCCCAGTCCCCATCCTCCAAACTCTGTATTACTGAAGGGAGTTGTTTCGTTGGAAGACGACAATACATCAAGCCGCAGTTCATGGTTTGAAACGCTGGTGCGCAAGTTCAAGGGCCGTTCACGGGCTTTGACGGAGAAAGAGCTCCAGGACGCCATTAACAGCTCGGAAGAAGAAGGCATTCTCAACGAATCCGAAGGGGATATGTTGCAGTCGATTTTCGAATTCGGGGACACCATCGTCCGCGAGGTGATGGTGCCACGGACCGACATGATCTGCTGTCCTGCTGATTCGAACCTCAGTGACTTCCTGGACCTGATCATTCGTTCCGGGCATTCACGGGTGCCGCTTTACGAAGGGTCGATGGACAAGATCGTGGGCGTCGTTTATGCGAAGGATCTGTTGCGCAACTGGGGCGCCAGAGATGAAACCCTGTCTCTGGTCGACGTGATGCGTGCCCCGTACTTTATTCCTGAAACCAAGCGCATCGAGGATCTGTTGATGGATTTTCGAACCCGGCGGGTGCATATGGCGATTGCCGTGGACGAATATGGAGGTACGTCGGGCCTGATTACGATCGAAGACCTGATCGAGGAGATCATTGGAGACATTCAGGATGAGTATGACCGCGAAGTCCCAAGGGTAAAGGTACAGATGGATGGAACCCTGCTGGTGGACGCCAGGACCAGCGTTGAGGAACTGGAGGAATATTACGAGATCGAAATACCGCGAGAGAAATTTGATACAATTGGTGGCTACATCTTCCATTTGTTGGGGCATGTGCCGAAGGCCGGAGAGAGAGTTCGTGACAACGGTCTGATCATGCTTGTTGAAGAGTCAGACGAGCGCAAGATCGGCGTCGTTCGCGTCTGGCGTGATGTCCAGACAGATCTGGATGCCGGCGAGTAGATGAGACGTTTTGCACCTGACAGATTAACCTGTGTCAGTGCTTTGTCCGGGCTTCTTCTGGCGTGCTCTTTCCCGCTGCCTGATTTTACCGTGCTCGCATGGTTCGGTATGGCCCCTCTTGTCCTGGTTATGCAGCGCCGCCCTTTTAAAAGCGGTTTTATCGCCGGACTGGTTTTTTTTGCCGCGACCCTGTACTGGTTGAATATTGTCATGACCACCTACGGTCACCTGCCGATGGCCGTTTCTTTTGCCCTATACCTGCTCCTGGCTGCTTATCTGGCTCTCTACTGGGGGGCGTCGACCTGGGCTGCCTGTCGTCTCAAGGAATCCAGAAATTATCCCCTTGCCCTGACCTTGCCGGTCTTCTGGGTGGCCATGGAGTTTTTGCGCGAATTTCTGCTTACAGGCTTCCCTTGGGCGACCCTCGGGTATTCCCAGCAGGCATGGTTACCGGTTATCCAATCTGCCGATCTCTTCGGAGTTTATGGCCTGAGTTATCTCCTCGTTCTGAGTAATACTGCGTTTGCCGAGAGCCTCCAGGCCTTATGGCGCAGGCTTCCACAGGATGTCCCGCTAAAAACCGTGATGACTGTGGTTGTCCTGCTGCTCTTGAATTACGGTTACGGTGTATGGTGCCTGCAGCAGGACCTGGATAGCCGAACCGAAACATTGCAGACCGCCCTGGTTCAGGGCAATATCCCGCAGGATCTCAAGTGGCAGCCAGAGAACCAGTTGAATACAGTCAAGACCTATCGTGACCTGTCGTTGCGGGCCGAGCGGGCAGGGGCGGAAGATCTGCTTGTCTGGCCGGAGGCTGCCATGCCATTTTACTTTCAGGATGGCGGCAAGCTGGCCGAGTCGGTTAGCGAATTACCTGTTAAAACAGGCACTTTCCTTCTGTTTGGCAGCCCGGCATATCAACGAGACGCTGTCGGATTACGTTACCTGAACAGCGCCTTCCTGTTATCACCGTCTGACAAGATTCTCGGCCGCAGTGACAAGAACCATCTTGTCCCGTTCGGTGAATATGTACCGCTGAGTGGTTTTCTGCCTTTTGTCAACAAGTTGGTGGTTGGTATTGGTGATTATTCGTCCGGCGCGATCAATCCCCTGCCGATCAAGGGTCGCCAACTCGGGGTCTTGGTTTGTTACGAAGTGATTTTCCCCGAACTGGCCCGTGAATACGTTCGCCAGGGCAGTGACCTGTTGGTTAACATCACCAACGATGCCTGGTTCGGTGAATCGTCAGCACCTTGGCAGCACCTGGCCATGGCGCGTTTCCGGGCCGTGGAAAACCGTGTCTGGCTCGCCCGTGCCGCCAATTCCGGGATATCCGCTTTTATCTCCCCATCCGGCAAGGTTGTCCAACAGACAGGCCTGTTTGAACCGGCATTTCTCGTCAGTGAGGTAGGACTGGGAGCGCGCCCCGGGCTCTATTCCCGGATGGGCGACCTGATCCCGGGATTGTTCCTGCTGATCAGCGTGCTCTGGCTTTTACAGACGCGTCGACGCCTTTAGGGCGGAGGCTGGAGGCTGGAGGCTGGAGGCTGGAGGCCAGGGGTTGTTGGTTTTATGTTTCAGCCCCCAGTCCCCAGTCCCCAGCCCCTGCATCTAAGGCTTGTTCGATTTGCTTTCTACGGTTATAATTCGCCGTTCTTTTGATTATGAATGGAGACAAAGATGTTTCGTGAAGAGATCGAATTGTTAAAAAGCCTCCAGGACAAGCTCGACGAGCTGAGGAGGTATCTTTGACATTGACAGCAAGAGGGAGCGGGTTGCAGAGCTGGAGGCCGAGGTTGCCAAACCGGAATTCTGGAATGATAACGAGAAGGCTCAGCTGATCCTGAAGGAAAGGACCATTCTGCAGAAACTGGTTGAGGATTGCGATGCGATTACCGGCGGTTTGGAAGATGCCCAGGTCCTGATAGAGCTTGGCGGAGAGGTCGAAGATCAGGAGGCACTGACTGAAGTGCGCGGCATGCTCCCTGACCTGGAGAAGAAAATCGGCCAGATGGAGTTTGCCCGGATGCTTTCCGGTGAGCACGATCCCAGCAACGCTATCGTCAGTATCAATGCCGGCGCCGGAGGCACCGAAGCCCAGGACTGGGCGGAAATCCTTCTGCGGATGTATTTGCGATGGTGTGAGCGTAAAGGGTTCAAAGCCGAGATCACCGAGTATCAGCCGGGTGACGAGGCCGGAACCAAGGGTGTGACCTTTACGGTCACCGGAGCGTACGCTTACGGTTATCTGAAGGCGGAAAAGGGGATTCACCGCCTGGTACGGATCTCTCCATTCGACTCGAATGCCCGCCGCCACACCTCTTTCAGCTCGGTTTTTGTCTTCCCTGAATTGTCCGATGATGTCGATATCGAAATTCAGGAAAAAGATTTAAAGGTCGATACCTATCGGGCCAGTGGTGCAGGGGGCCAGCACGTCAACAAGACCGATTCGGCTATCCGCATCACCCATATACCGTCCGGAATTGTCGTCAGCTGTCAGAATCAGCGCTCTCAGCACAAGAACCGCTCCATAGCGATGAAACAGCTCAAGGCTAGGCTGTATGAGCTGGAAATGGAAAAGAAGGAGAACGAAGCCGAAGCTCTGGGTGGGGAGAAGAAGGATATTGCCTGGGGCAGCCAGATCCGCTCCTATGTCCTGCACCCTTACCGCATGGTCAAGGACCATCGCACCGGCCATGAAGTCGGCAACGCCGATGCAGTTCTCGACGGTGATCTGGATGGCTTTATAGAAGCTTATCTGATGCAATGATGAATGATCACGACCACCGATCACCGATCACCGACCACCGATCACTGATCACCGATCACTGATTACATAAACACAAGGAAAAGTAGAAACATGTCTGAAGGAAGTAACAATGAAATAGCCCAGAGACGGGCCAAGCTTGATGAATACCGTAACCGGGGGTTGAATCCCTTCGCCAATGGTTTCGTTGCAGACGCAACAACCGAATCTATCCACAATACCCACGCAAATCATGACTCTAAAGCCCTGGAGTCGATTGAGGATTACTATCGGATCGCCGGGCGTATCATGGCAAAACGGGATTTTGGCAAAGCGGCTTTTATCCAGGTCCAGGACCGGACCGGACGGTTGCAGGTTTACGTCGCAAAAAACCAGGTGGGTGACGAGAGTTTTGAACTGTTTCGCAAGTTTGATCTCGGCGACGTGGTCGGTTTGGCCGGGAGTCCGTTCCGGACCAAAACCGATGAGCTCTCGCTGCGGGCCGAATCGATCCAGCTTTTGACCAAATCATTGCTGCCCCTGCCGGAAAAATGGCACGGGTTGACCGATGTGGAGACCCGCTATCGCCAGCGCTATCTGGACCTGATGGTCAATCAGGGTGTACGCGATGTGTTCCGGAAAAGAAGCCAGATCATTTCCCTGGTTCGCGATTACATGGTGGCGCGGGACTACCTGGAAGTTGAGACCCCGATGATGCAGCCGATCGCCGGGGGGGCGACAGCCAAGCCTTTCATTACCCATCACAACACCCTGAAGATGGATCTTTTCCTGCGCATCGCACCGGAACTCTATCTCAAGCGGCTGGTGGTCGGCGGATTCGAGAGGGTTTTCGAAATCAATCGGAACTTCCGCAACGAAGGGATTTCAATTCAGCATAATCCTGAATTCACCATGATGGAATTCTACCAGGCCTACGCGACCTATGAAGACCTGATGGATTTGACCGAGGACCTGATCTGTCATGTCGCGAAACAGGTGGTCGGCAGCCTGCAGTTCATGTATGGTGAACGCGGTCTCGACCTCAGCAGACCTTGGCAAAGGCTGACTGTGCGAGAGGCTGTTCTCAAGTATGGAGAGATCGCTGAAGCCGATGTCGATGATCGTGGCAAGCTCATGGCTTACGCCAAAAAGCTGGGCCTTGAACTTGACAAGAATACCGGTTACGGCAAATTGCTGACCGAGGTGTTCGACGCAGTCGCCGAGCCGGAATTGTGGCAGCCGACTTTCATTACCGAGTACCCGACGGACGTGTCACCGCTGTCCCGCAAGAATGATGACAATCCTGAGGTTGTCGATCGCTTTGAGCTGTTTGTGGTCGGCCGTGAACTTGCTAATGCATTCTCCGAGTTGAACGATCCTGATGACCAGCGCGAACGGTTCGTCAAGCAGCTCGCCGAAAAAGAGGCCGGCGATGAAGAGGCTCACGCCATGGACGAGGACTACATCCGCGCCCTGGAGTATGGTTTGCCGCCCACCGCAGGTGAGGGGATCGGGATTGATCGCCTGGTCATGCTGCTGACCAATTCGCAGTCGATCCGCGACGTCATTCTCTTCCCGCAGTTACGACCGGAGGCGAAAAAGGAAGCGTGAAGTGCGAAGTGTGAAGTGTGAAAAATATTTTCGCACCTCTCACCTCTCACCTCTCACCTCGTTTTTATAATGAACTACGAACTCTTTGTCAGCCTGCGCTACCTGCGTGCCAAGCGCAAACAAACCTTCATCTCGGTGATTTCGTTTATTTCGATATCCGGAATTACCCTCGGTGTCGCTGCGCTGATCGTCGTCCTTGCGGTTATGACCGGGTTTCATGACGGGGTCAGACAGCAGATACTGGGCAATATCCCGCACGTCCTGATACAGAAGCAGGGCGATGTGCTGACCGAGCCGGACGCAGTTGTTGCCAAGTCGAAAGCCGTTTCACCCCATGTGCTGAATGCTTCGCCATTTGTCAACAAGGAGGCCATGTTGCTCTCGCAGCGCAACGTGGCTGCCGTTAATGTCAAGGGGATAGCGCAGGACAACAAGGTTTTCCAGCAGAATTTCCTGACTGTAAACGGTGTTGATGTAAAAACGGCACTTTATGATGCTGAGTCTGTCCAGCCCGGCATCCTGATCGGTCTGGATACGGCCACGACCCTCGGCGTTGCGGTCGGCGATTCGATCAACGTCATCCCGCCAATGTTCACGATCACCCCCTTCGGCATGATCCCGAAGATGAAACCGTTCAGGATCGTTGGGATTTTCAAGCACCGGGGTGGATTCGTCGATGCCTACTTCGCGTATATCGATCTCTATCAGGCCCAGAATTTCTTTGATCTCGGGGCAGGTGTCAGCGGGGTTGAGATAGAGGTCGACAGCTTTGACCAGGCCGCTCCTGTGGCGGCCGCCCTGAGAGAGGATTATGGCTTCCCGCATATCGTGCGTTCCTGGGAAGACATGTTCGGATCTTTCCTGGCCGCGCTCAGGCTGGAAAAGCTCGGACTTTTCATCGTGCTCGGCATTATCGTTCTGGTTGCCGCGTTCAATATCGCCACGACACTGATCATGGTTGTTATGGAAAAACACAGGGATATCGCTATTTTGCGTTCAATGGGAGCGACATCGCGCAGTATCATGAAAATTTTCGTTCTGGAAGGTCTGATTATCGGAACCCTGGGAACCATCCTTGGCACAATCCTTGGCCTGTTGCTGGCCAGGAATGCCGACCCTCTCATCAAGGGACTGGAGAATCTGCTCAACACCAAGATTTTCGATCAGAGCGTTTACGGTATGGACCACTTCCCTTCTGTCGTCAACTCTGGTGATGTGATCGCAGTCGTGACTGTTTCGATGGCAATTTCCTTGTTGGCGACTATTTATCCGGCATGGCGGGCTGCAAAAATGGACCCTGCCGAAGCTCTCAGATATGAATAGCCAAACAATGATCGCGGTAGACTCTCTGTCAAAAAGTTTTATCACCGATCGTGGCAAGGTTGAGGTGCTTAGAGAAGTCAGCCTCAATATCTCTGCCGGCGCTCGCATTGCGATCGTGGGCGCTTCCGGCGCAGGCAAGACGACCTTAATGCATTTGCTGGGCGGACTGGATAAGCCAACCAGCGGTTCTGTGACGTTCGCCGGGAGAGACATCTTCAGCTATTCCGCAGCCGAGTTGGATGCCTTCCGCAACCGTTCGATTGGCTTCGTTTTTCAGTTCCATCAGCTGCTTCCCGAATTCACCGCGTTGGAGAATGTCATGATGCCGGCCCTGATAGCACGTGATTCGGTTCAGGACGCATGCAAGAAAGCCGAGGAGATCCTTGCTGCGGTCGGCCTTGATCATCGCCTGGATCATAAGCCCGGACAACTGTCCGGCGGTGAGCAGCAGCGGGTTGCGATTGCCCGTTCGCTGGTCATGTCTCCGCGACTATTGCTGGCCGATGAGCCGACCGGCAATCTTGACAGTGCAACCTCTGATGAAATTCTTGCATTGCTTGATCATTTACACCAAAAGCGTGACCTGACCATGGTCGTTGTTACGCACAGCGAAAAGGTCGCCACGCATATGGGCCGGATCGTCAGAATGGTGGATGGGCGGATGCAGGGTGAGGGCCAAGCGGAGGCCTGATCCGGTTTTGATGCTTTGACCTGATTGTGACATTTTTAGGGGTTTTTCTGTCTACAAGCCCCTAGTTTGTGGTTTACCTTCCGGCAATGATCCCATATAATAATGCGATTTTTAAATGTAGCTTGATCTGGAGTGCTACTGATATGCTGAAGAGGGTTCTTTCGTTGCTGATCTGCCTGTCTATTGCTCTCCCGGCGTGGGCTGCCCAGGAATTTATGCTTGCTGATATTGTCGTTACGGGTAACCAGCGTGTCCAAACGGCTGATATCCTCAATATCCTGACTGTCAAGCCAGGGCAGACAGTGACACCGACCGATATCGACGGAGCGATTGAGGCGGTCTTCAAGATGCAACGTTTTGCTGATATCTCCGCAGAAATTACCGGGGATGCGGGCGCATCCGTTCTGACACTGAAACTCGAAGAACGTCCACTGGTAAGGAATGTCCGTTTCGAGGGCAATGATAAAATAAAAGAAGAAAAACTGCGGGAAGTGATCACGGTTCGTGTTCCGGACATCTACGATCCATTTGAAGTCACAAAAAGCGTCGATATGATCAAAGCCGTGTACTCGAGTGAAGGTTACTATGCGGCCCGGGTCACGGCGGACAGCCATGTCAATGAGAAGAACGAGACTTTGGTGACCTTCCGGATCAAAGAAGGTGGGATCGTTCGTGTCAAGGACATTCGTTTCGAAGGAAATACGGTTTTTGATGATGGTGACCTGAAGGGCGCTATGGAAACCAAAGAAAAATGGTTTCTGTCCTGGATGACTGGTCGTGGTAATTATAATGAGATGCTCCTGCAGCAGGACCTTGGGAGACTTACGGACCTCTATTTCAATGATGGATACGTCAGGGTGAAGGTGCGTGAACCTGTTGTCAGCCTGGTTGATAATGAAAAACATATGCTGCTCCTGATTCACATAGACGAAGGACCTCAGTACCGGATTTCCAATGTGGACGCCCAGGGCGATCTTATGCAGGAAAAAGAAGATCTCCTCGAATTGGTGGATTTAAAGCCGGGGGATGTTTTCTCCCGGAACAGATTGCGTGCCGGGGTCGGTGTTCTCACGGATGTTTATGCCGACCAGGGCTACGCCTACGCAAACGTGACGCCCTTGACCAGGACGGATGACGAGACCAAGTCGATCGATGTGATGTTGGATATCGAGCAGGGGTCCCAGGTCTCCGTGGACCGGATCGAGATCACCGGAAATACCAAAACCCGTGATAAGGTCATCCGCCGTGAGATGAAACTGGTTGAGGGGGAACTGTTCAGTGCTACCGACCTGAAACGCAGCAAGGCCCGCATCAACAACCTCGGATTCTTCGAAGCCGTTGATGTCAGTACCAGCCCGGGTTCTGCCGAAGACAAGATGAACGTTAACGTCAATGTAGAAGAGCGGGCAACAGGGACCTTCAGCGTCGGTGCAGGTTTCTCTTCGGTCGATGGTCTTGTCGGCCAGGGATCGATAACCCAGGAAAACTTCCTCGGCCGTGGCTTAAGACTGAACCTGGCCGGTTCCATAGGCAGTGATAGTACGTCCTATCAACTGGGCGTCACCGACCCCTATTTCATGGACACACGCTGGACACTCGGTTTCGAAATTTACCAGACCACGCGCGAGTGGGATGACTACAGCCGCGATGCAACGGGTTTTGCCCTCAAATTCGGTCATCCGGTCGGCGAATATTCCCGGCTTCTTGCGGTATACCGTCTGGAATTTGCGGATGTATACGATGTCGGTTTTTTCGCCTCAGACACCATCAAGGACCAGGAGGGCACATCGACAGTCAGTTCGATAACGACCACCTATTCGTACAACACGACCAACAACCGACTCGACCCTTCGGCCGGAACCGACCTGTCTGCATCCTGGGAATTTGCCGGGATAGGTGGTACGGAGCATTACAGTAAGTATGTTCTGGACGTTCGCCATTTCTGGCCTTTTGTGTGGGGCACTGTGCTGTCTGCGCGTGGCCAGGTCGGATATGTCCATGACTGGAAAAATGAGGATGTTCCCATCGACGAACGCTTCTATCTGGGGGGCATCAGAACGATCCGTGGTTTTGAGAATCGTGAAGTTGGCCCGCGTGATGAATTTGGTGACTTTCTCGGCGGCGAAACCGAGGCCTTCTTCAATTTCGAGTTTATCTTCCCGCTCTATGATGAGTTGAAAATCAAGGGGGTTACCTTTTTTGACGTCGGCAACGCCTGGAGCAGTGACGACTACTGGGATGAAGATGACCAGGTGTTCGGCTCATGGCGATACAGCACCGGTGCAGGAATTCGCTGGCTGAGTCCCCTCGGTCCAATGCGATTTGAATATGGCATCAACCTTGATGCAAGGGATTATGAATCTGACTCCAAGTTCGATTTCATGATAGGACGCTTTTTCTAAAACAATTCAGCCAAAGATTAATCAAGGAGAGTATGCATGAAAAACATTGTCGTTGTTCTTTTGATCTGCCTTGGCCTGACCGTTGCCCCGGCAATGGCCGAGTCCCAGAAAATAGCTTATATAGACCTGCAGAAGGCATTGAACCTCTCTGCTGCCGGCAAGGAAGCAAAGGAGAAGATCAAGGCCCAGGTGCAAATTTACGATGTTGAAGTCAAGCAGAGCCAGGAGGAACTGAAGAAGCTCAAGGAGGATCTGGAAAAGCAGGCGATGCTGCTTTCCGAAGAGGCGCGTAGTGCCAAAGAGCGCGATTATCAACAGAAGGTCAAGGAGTACCAGCGTTTTACCAAGGATATCCAGGAAACCCTGCAGCAGATGGACGCAGACCTGACGCGGAAAATTCTGGAGAGTCTCCTCGAAGTGGCCCAGAATCTCGGCAAGAGTGAGGGGTACACGATGATCCTCGAGAAAACCGAGAGTTCGATCGTCTATGCCGACGAAAGTATTGATATCACAGACAAAGTTATCAAAGCCGCTGAAAAATAAGGGAAGTAAGTATGCATGCTGAACGCAGGGTGATTACCTCCCTGGCAGAATTGGCAGAACTGGTAGGGGGGTCCGTCTCTGGCGACCCCTCTATTTCTGTCTCCGGGGTTGCGCCTCTCGATCTTGCCGGTGCGGATCATATTTCATTTCTGGCAAACCCCAAATACCAGGGGAAACTTGCTGGTTGCGAGGCGGCAGCGGTCATTGTTCACCCCTCTCTGGACGGATCTGTGGAGATCCCGCTGCTTCTCGCGGACAACCCCTATCTAGCTTTCGCAAAAATCCTGACCTATTTCGAGGTGCTTCCTCATGTTGGTCAGGGAGTCATGGCCGGAGCGTATGTGCATCATGACGCGATAGTTGGTGAAGATGTGACCATCTCGCCCGGTTGTGTCGTCTGTGCTGGGGCAAAGATAGGCAGTGGGACCTGCCTGCAGCCGAATGTTGTCGTTGGCCCTGATTCCGTTGTTGGCGAAGATTGCCTGTTGCATGCAAATGTCACGGTGCGCGAGAAGTGTCTCATAGGCAACCGAGTGATTATTCAGCCCGGAGCTGTGATCGGTGCCGATGGCTTTGGTTTTGCCCCGGACGAGGAGACATATTTCAAGATTCCCCAAGTGGGTTGTGTCATCATTGAAGATGACGTCGAAATCGGCGCCTGTTCATGCATTGACCGTGGTACGCTTGGGGTGACGCGGATTTGCCGCGGAGTGAAAATAGATAATCTGGTTCAGGTTGCCCACAATGTTGTGGTCGGTGAAGACACCATTCTGGTTGCGCAGGTCGGTATTGCCGGCAGTACCGTCATTGGCAATCATTGTACCTTCGGTGGACAAGCCGCCGTTGCAGGTCATGTCAAGATCGGGGACAATGTGACCCTGGCCGCACGAGGCGGAATTTCCAATAACGTTGAGGCTAACCAGGGCCTTGCAGGTGCTCCTGCAATGCCGCATCGGGAGTGGCTCAAATCTACAATGACCATGCAGCATCTGCCTGAGATGCGTCGCGAGCTGAGTAAATTGAAGAAACATGTTGAAGAGTTACAGCGCAAGCTATTGGAGGACGAAGATTAATCATGGAACTGAACACTTTGGATATCATGCAGTTGCTGCCTCACCGCTACCCTTTTTTGCTGGTGGACAAGATCATTGAATTTGTCAAAGATGAGCAGATAGTCGGTGTGAAGAACGTGACCATCAACGAACCGTTCTTCCAGGGACATTTTCCGGACCATCCGATTATGCCCGGTGTCCTGATCCTTGAAGCCATGGCCCAGGTCGGTGGCGTGTACGCTATCCTTGCTAATGAAGTTGGCGAGAATCAGGTCCCTTACTTTGTTGGCATCGACAAGGCAAAATTTCGCAAACCGGTCCTGTCCGGTGATGTTCTAAAACTTGATCTTGAATTACAGAAAGTGCGGCGAGGCATCTACTATTTTCTGGGCAAAGCCACGGTTGATGGCAAACTGGTTGCGGAAGCAGAGTTGAAAGCAACTTTCGCGGACAAGTAGGGGTACCAATGATTCACCCGACAGCCATTATCCAGTCAGGGGCCAAAATTGCCAACGATGTTTCGATTGGGCCTTACAGCGTGATTGGTGAGAACGTATCAATCGGGTCCGGCACCACGGTTGCGGCTCATGTTGTTATCGAAGGCTGGACCGAGATCGGCGAGGACAACCAGATCTACCAGTTTTCATCGATTGGTGCTGCACCGCAGGATCTGAAATATTCCGGAGAGCAGACCTACCTGAAGATCGGTGATCGGAACCGCATCAGGGAATTTACTACGCTGAACCGCGGGACCGCTGAAGGTGGCGGTGTCACCACGGTGGGTAATGACAACCTCTTCATGGCCTATTCTCATGTTGCTCACGATTGTATTATCCACGACCATGCCATCCTGGCAAATGGTGCGACGCTGGCCGGGCATGTTGAAATAGAATCTTCAGCGATCCTGG
>Ga0070729_10003098_pt1 | contig 19946 bp, 18 predicted proteins | sample tdDd472_FD_66725 | JGI IMG/M metagenome (GOLD analysis project Ga0070729, IMG submission 66725) | Marine sediment microbial communities from the Atlantic coast under amendment with organic carbon and nitrate - tdDd47.2 | ecosystem: Environmental > Aquatic > Marine > Coastal > Sediment | place... | reverse complement strand
TCGAATCCCTCTCTCTCCGCCAACAATAAAATGGCCCCCGCATGGGGGCCTTTTTTGTTGGCGAAGAAAGAAGTGGATTCTAGAAGCCTTGGTTCGACAAATTGCGCCAGCAATTTGGACGGAAGGACGCAGTCCTGACGGGCGAAGCCCGAGTGCGGCCGTTGGTGGCCGCACGAGTCAATCCCTCTCTCTCCGCCAACATTTAGGTTGCCCCCGCATGGGATGTTGGCGAAGAAAGAAGTGGATTCTAGAAGCCTTGGTTCGACAAATTGCGTTCAAGCAATTTGGACCGCAAAGCGACCTTCGCATAGCGAAGGCGAGGATTTACGTTGGTGCAAATCCGAGTCACAAATTGCGCCAGCAATTTGGACGGAAGGACGCAGTCCTGACGGGCGAAGCCCGAGTGCGGCCGTTGGTGGCCGCACGAGTCATTTGGGTTCAGCAGGCGCAACGCGCAGCGGTGCGATTGATGAAGAAACTGAGAGCCGTGAAGCGGCGAGCAGTCATCCCGCTTGCGATGTTCGTGCAGCACCGCTGATGTTGGCGTTGTTCGAGGCACTCGAACTCACCCCCTGCAAACCTGCTAGGCTAGCTGCAATTCTTGCTGGAGTCGTACCAATGATCACTGAGCAAATGGCTGCACTGGCCCTCTACCACCGTCAAATGAACCAGAACATCTATGACGCGTGCGGGACACTCGATGAAACAGTGTTGAAAGAGGATGCCGGGCTGTTCTTCAAGTCGATCTTTGGCACGCTCAACCACATGCTGCTTACCGACCGGATGTGGTTCAGTGCATTCAATAACGAACGCGTCGCCTACGGTTCGCTTGCCGAAGAGTTGTACGGTGATTTTTCAGAGCTTCGTCTGGAGCGTGAGTACACCGACAAGGCGATCGGGGAGTGGGTGCTCGGTTTAACCGGGGAGATGTTGGCGGGCCCGACGAACGAGCGCATGAACTATCCGTTGTGGCTCACGGTGACGCACTTCTTTAATCATCAGACACATCATCGCGGTCAGATTACAGCAGTGCTGTCACAGCACGGAGTTGATTACGGGATAACGGATATGCCGTGGGTGCCCGGCGTGTATCAGCGCTAACGAAGCGTCAGCATTGATGGCCGCATGCTTACGCTTTGCGGTGAAACCGGACGACACTTTCCGTGTTGCTACCGCCCGACTGGTTGGCCGCAGACTGTTTATTGTTTTTGTTGGCTGAGCAGCTGCCACAGCCTGACTGCTTGCGATTGCGTTGCCAGCGGAACAGCGCCACCGCCACAACCGATGCGACCAGTGCCAGCGCGATGAGTTCTTGCGTTTGCATCAGCTAAACACCTGATAAACGAAGAGGGCGCCCAGGTAACCGAGGCTGGTCATGTAGCACCAGGCGAAGATCGGCCAGCCCCAGCCGCCGGTTTCGCGGCGGATAATGGCGACCGTCGCCATGCACTGCAGGCAGAATGCATAGAAGATCATCATGCCTATGGCCATCGGCAACGTGAACACCTTGCTGCCGTCAGCGTGTTTGGCCGATTGCATGCGGCTGATCAGGCTCTGGTCGGTTTCATCGACCTCAGCGCCGACTGCATAGACGGTACCCAATACGGCCACCACGACCTCCCGGGCAGGGAAGCTCGCCACTGCACCTGCCGAAACTTTCCAGTCCCAGCCGATGGGACGGAATACCGGTTCAATCGCTTTACCCATCCGGCCCAGGTAGCTCTGTTCGAGCAATTCGGCTGATTCCAGATTATCGAGTTCCGCAATGCGCTCTGCCAAAGGCTCGCCGGCCATCCGGGTTGCAGCGATCTCGCGGTCGTTGTCGTAGCTGTCGATAATGGTGACGGGACGCGGAAAGTAAGCTAACGCCCAGATCACGACGGCGACGGTAAAAATGACTGTGCCGGCCCGCTTAATAAAGATCTTGCCGCGATCAATCAGGCGAATAGCGACAGACTTAAGGTTCGGCATCCGGTAAGGCGGCAGTTCGATCATGAAGCCCGGTGTCGGACCTTTCAGTTTGGTGCGCTTGAGCAGCAGTGCGGTCAGTACGCCACCGACGATACCGAGCAGATACAAACCGAGCAGCACCAAGCCGTGCAGATTGATCAACCCGCCAACGAAATCCTGTTGCGGCACGAAGGCAGCAATCAGCAGTGCATACACCGGTAAGCGGGCTGAGCAGGTCATAAACGGAGCGGCAAGAATGGTGGCAATCCGGTCACGCGGATTCGGAATCACGCGAGTTGCCATGATGCCGGGCACTGCGCAGGCAAAGCTCGACAGCATCGGAATAAACGATTGGCCCGATAAGCCCACGGAGCGCATCAGGCGATCCATCATAAAGGCCGCGCGCGCCATGTAGCCGGAGTCTTCCAGCAAAATGATGAAGGCGAACAGGATCAGAATCTGCGGCAGGAAGATGACAACACTGCCGACCCCTGCCACGACGCCGTCTACCAGCAAGCTTTGCAGTGCACCCTCAGGCACAAAGCTGCCGACGACGCCGCCGAGCAGTGCCGCGCCTTCGTCGATCATGTCCATCAACGGGCCGGCCCACGAAAAGACTGCCTGAAAAACCGTAGCCATGATTGTGAGGAACAACACCATGCCCCACACAGGGTGGTTGGTGATTTTGTCGAAGGTATCGCCGATGGATTGTCTCGGCGCGCTGCGCGATTCAGCGTCGGCAACAATCCGGTCGACCTTGCGATACCGGGCGACGGCCTCCTGCTTTGCCAGCGACATGTCGTTAGCCAGGGTGGCACGAATGCCAAGTAACTTATCTTTAGTGCCCGCCGGTGTGTTTTGCTCGAGCCGCCATTCGGCATAGCCGCGGGCATCGATCAATGCACGCTCTACTTCATAGCCGGTTATCGAGCCGCCCCCGGCAGTGATCGATTCCGCCAGCTCGGCGGCGGCTGCGCGCACGGCCGGCAGCACCGGCGTGACCGAGCCTTTGCCTCGTGTCATTGCCACGGCCATGCGTTCTTTGAGCTCATCGAGCCCCTTGGAGCTCGTGGCAACAAACGGGATAACGTCGACGCCCAGCGCTTCTGACAGCTTGTCTGCATCAATGCTGATGCCCTGACGGGAGGCAATGTCCGACATGTTCAGTGCCACAACTACCGGCAGGCCCAGCTCGATGATCTGGTCGACCAGAAACAGATTGCGGCGCAGGTTAGCCGAGTCGACTACGACCAGCACTGCGCTGGGCGCAGGGAGTTCGTCAATCGTTCCGAGCATGACATCGCACGCCACCATTTCATCGGGTGACGATGCAGCGAGCGAATAACAGCCCGGTACGTCGATCAGGTTAACGTTGCCATTCGGCAATTTGATAACGCCGGAGTGATACTCAACGGTTACGCCCGGGAAGTTTGCTGTTTTTTGCCGGAGACCACTCAGTGCATTAAACAGCGTGCTCTTGCCGGTATTCGGGTTGCCTACAACCGCAATGACCGGGAGGTTTGCGGTGCTTGCAGAAGGCTGCGACCCAGAAGGTTGCGACTGCGTCGACCGGCGTTGCTTCAGGCTGCTTTGTTTGCTGATGGACATCTTATTTAAGAGAGCTCGATCATGACGCGGCGTGCTTCGGCTTTACGCAATGACAGCGCATACCCCATCACTTCGATCTCGAGTGGGTCGCCGCCTAAGGCTTTGCGGCTCATCGACACCGGGGTGCCGTCGAGCAGACCCATCGCCATCAGTCGCTGCGCGACAGGGCTGTCTTCGTCAATCGTGACAATGGTGGCGCTTTGGCCTGGTTTTAGCTCGTCGAGCGTCATTGCAAAAGTTCTTTGGGTTGCTGTGTATTTGCGTTTGGCAGCCTGTATTCTAAATAAGAATCATTAACATTTACAGCACAAATGCACCTATTTACTCAATCGGAGCGAAACGGGTTTCAGATCGGCTTTGAGGCCGGGTTTCAGGTTTGCCGTGATTTATCAGACTGCAGGGAGCGCAGTTCTTCGGCGTAGGCACGCACGAATTCATCGTTGAACGGGGCGGGCAGTTCACTGCCGCCATTGGCCGTCAGCTTGTCGTAAGCCTTGGCGTACTGTTCCAGGAAGTTGCCGGTTTTGGCGCTGTCTTCGGCAAATACCCGTTCGATTTCTTCCGGGTCGAACTGGCCGATATAGCCGTCCAGCGCGCCGGAGATGGCTTTGATCAAGGCGCGCTGGTGATAGGCGAGGTCACGGAATACTTCCCGCACCGCTTCTTCCGGCCCCATCGATTTGCCCATGTTGGCGCTCAGCAAGAAGCTCAGCGATTCCTTGATGCCAGTAACCAGTTGCAGCGGGTTTTTCAGATTGTGGTGTTCATCGGAACCCTGGGGTTGATACTTCTCGACGAAATCACTGCGGCTCATATTCAAGCCGGTCAGGCCGGCGGTGTATTCGCGAATCAGCGCGCCTGCCTGATCGAGCATGTCTTCGGCGTTACGGGCCGACATCTCTTCGGGTGCATCAATGCCGGCGGCTTTCATCAATATGCCGATAGCTTCGTTGAGCACAGCTTCGCGACCGGCTGTCGCGATTGTATGGTTGTTGGTCTCGCTTATCGCGCTGACTTCGCCGGATTCATCCGATAGCTGCAGATGGTCGGCCAGCGTCATGTCTTCGAGGTTTTCCTCGTTCAGTAACGGCACCTCCATCGACTTGTCTTCTTCGACCAGTTGGGCACGAACAATGGAGTCGGTCATGGTGTCTTCTTCATTGACACGCTCATCAATGACCAGACCCACTTCGAATTCGTAGTCGCCCATCCGCAACTTGTCGCCGTCTTTCAGCTTGTGCGGGTTGCCTTTACCGATGGGCATGTCGGAGCCGTTTAAGAAAACTCCGTTGCGGCTGGTATCGATCAGATAAAACGTGCTGCCCTGACAATCCACCATGGCATGGCGGGAGGACAAATAACGGTTGGCGTCGGGCAGTGCCCAATCGTTGTCGAGACTGCGACCGATAGTTCCCCCACAGCCGACGAACTCCTTCAAATGGTTCGGGCCAAGAGAGTTGCGTTGATCGCTGACAATTTGTAAACGCAGTGGCATATCGTTCCGCAGCGGGCCCGGTTTCTACGCTATGTAAAGAACCGTTACCGCGTGTAGCTTCAGTGCCCCAATTTTGAGCGAAGGCAGAGCGGGAAAATGAGCCACAGGTCACAATTTGTCACAAAGTGGCAATTTGTGGCGCAGTGGCGCCAAGCGTGCCGTCCGGGTGCGTAAACGGGTATAATTCCGCCCGCAGCGGCTGCCAACCGCCTGAAGCCTTTGAATATCAGGTGTTTTGCCCGCATTTACCGCTTGCAAGCCTCGCGGGCCACGGCCTGGGCAGGCGCTAGTCAGAATGAATTACCGGATATGCGTTGCAGCAGCCAACGCTCCGGTTGATACGCATTAACACCGGGTTATCCATGTCAGAAACAATATTCAAAATTATCTTCATGAATCAGGGCAAGGTTTATGAAGTCTATGCCCGCAACGTTGATCAGGGCGCGATGTTCGGATTCATCGAGGTCGAAGAGCTGGTGTTCGGTGAACGCAGCACCGTGGTTGTCGACCCGTCCGAAGAAAAAATCAAAACCGAGTTCGAGTCAGTCAAGCGCACCTATATTCCGATGCACGCCGTGATCCGTATCGACGAAGTCGAGAAGGAAGGGGTTAGCAAGATCAGTTCGTTTGAAGGCACCAACGTTACACCGTTTCCGATGTCGGTATTCGGGCCTGATCATAGTGGGCCCGGCGGCAGCTGAAATTACTGAGCTTCAATTTTTTAACTCTTAAACGATAAAGCCAAACCCTATGCCCGTTTTGCGATTGCCCGGCCCTCCGGCTCTTTCTTCTTTTCGCCAGGACAAGCTTGCGGCTCGTTTACAAGGCATAGACAGCAGCGTTGTAAGCGCCAACGCGCGCTTTATTCACTTTGTCGACCTTGAGCGCGAACTTGGCGATCACGAGTTGGCGCAGTTGTCGGAATTGCTCAGTTACGGCCCGGACTTCCCCGAAGGTGATGACAGCACTACACCTGTCGTTGTCGTACCCCGTTTAGGCACTATTTCCCCGTGGTCCAGCAAGGCCACCGATATCGCTCACAGCTGCGGTCTGGATGCCGTGCTGCGCATTGAGCGCGGTATTGCCTACAGCATCGAAGGTAGCGCTGACATCGAGCGCTTGTTGCCGGTCTTGCATGACCGTATGACCGATGCGGTGTTTGCCGGAGAGTTTGACGCGGCGCAGTTGTTCGCCGGCCATGAACCCGCGCCTGTCGAGCGTGTGCCATTGGCAGCCGAGGGTCGTGAGGCTCTGGCGCGTGCCAACACCGAGTGGGGCCTGGCACTGTCGGACGATGAGATCGACTATCTGGTTGAGCGCTACAGCGAAACCGGTCGTGATCCGAGCGATGCCGAGTTAATGATGTTCGCGCAAGCGAACTCCGAGCATTGTCGTCACAAGATTTTTAATGCCGAATGGGTGATCGATGGCGAGCAGCAGGATAAATCGCTGTTCAGCATGATCCGCTCGACGCATGCGGCGAACCCTGACGGTGTACTGTCGGCATACTCCGATAACGCCGCCGTGTTTGCCGGCGGTAAGGGCGGGCGTTTGGTCGCTGCCGGCCGCGAACGTTTGTACCAGTACTACAAAGAAGACATTCACGTACTGATTAAAGTCGAAACGCATAATCACCCGACGGCGATTTCACCATTCCCCGGTGCGGCGACCGGTTCCGGCGGCGAGATTCGTGATGAAGGTGCTACCGGTAAGGGCGCTACACCGAAGGCCGGTATGACCGGTTTCTCTGTGTCACACCTGCGCATCGCCGGCCATGAGCAGCCGTGGGAGCAGGGCATCGGGCACCCCGACCGGCTCGCGACGGCACAGGACATCATGTTGCAGGGCCCGATTGGTGGTGCTGCGTTCAATAACGAATTCGGCCGGCCGAATATTCTCGGTTACTTCCGCACCTATGAGCAGGTTGAAAGCCCTACGCAGGCGTCGGGTTATCACAAGCCGATCATGATCGCCGGTGGCCTGGGCAACGTCCGCGGCCCCGATGTTGATAAGCCCGATGTACCGCTGGGTTCAAAACTGGTGGTGCTCGGCGGGCCGGCCATGTTGATTGGTCTCGGCGGCGGTGCCGCGTCGTCAATGGGCAGCGGCACCTCCAGTGAAGACCTCGATTACGCATCGGTGCAGCGCGGTAACCCCGAGATGCAGCGCCGGGCACAACAGGTTATTGATGCCTGCTGGCAGCGCCCGTATAGCGGTGAGCAAAGTCCGGTTGTCATTATTCATGACGTCGGTGCCGGCGGTTTGTCGAACGCCGTGCCGGAAGTGGTTGACCACAGTAAGAGTGGTGCAGTGATTAATCTGCGTGATATTCCGAGTGCTGAGGCCGGGCTGTCGCCGCTGGAGATCTGGTGCAACGAAGCGCAGGAGCGCTACGTGCTTGCCGTTGATCCCGAGCACCTCGATTTTCTCGATGAGGTTTGTCGCCGTGAGCGTTGCCCGTATGCCGTGATTGGTGAGACCAATGACAGCGGTCAGCTGGTCGTCTATGACGAGCTCAACGATAACCGGCCGGTCAACATGCCGATGGACACACTGCTCGGCAAACCACCGAAAACGGTGATGACGGTCGAGCGCGAAGAGCGTGTTATTCCTGCCCCCCAGCTGGGTGGCATCGAGCTGGCGGAAGCGTGCGAGCGTGTACTGAAGTTTCCTACCGTTGCCGACAAATCGTTTTTGATTCACATTGGTGACCGCACTGTTGGCGGTCTGGTTGCACAAGACCAGTTGGTCGGCCCGTGGCAGGTGCCGGTGAGTGACGTGGCAGTGACTGCGCGCAGCTTCGACAGCGAAGCGGGCGAGGCGATGTCGATGGGCGAGCGCACACCTGTAGCGGTGCTGAACCCGGGAGCATCCGGGCGGCTTGCTGTCGGCGAAGCGGTAACGAATATTGCTGCGGCATCGATAGAAACGCTGAACAAAGTGCGTTTGTCAGCTAACTGGATGGCGGCTTGCGGCCATGGCGCTGAAAATCAGGCGCTGTACGACACCGTTAAGGCGATTGCCGACGGCTTCTGTCAGGAACTCGGGCTGGCGATTCCGGTAGGTAAGGATTCGCTGTCGATGCGCACCAGCTGGGATGAAAACGGCGAGCAACACACGGTGTATGCGCCGCTGTCGTTAATCATCTCGGCCTTCGCACCGGTAACCGATATACGTCGCACGTTAACGCCGCAGCTCAAGGCACTGCATAAAGACGATGCCAGCGAGATGCCCGGCAGCTGTATCTACATGCTTGATTTAGGGCGTGGTCAGGATCGCCTCGGCGGCAGTGTGCTGTCGCAGGCCTTTAATGTGCCCGGCGGTGAGCCGGCCGATGTCGACGATGCCAAGCTGCTTAAGAATTACTTTGACTGCATTCAGGCGCTGAACAAAGAGGGCCTGATACAGGCCTATCACGACCGTTCCGACGGCGGCCTGTTTGCCGCAATTTGCGAAATGGCCTTTGCCGGTCGCTTAGGTGCCGACATCGAACTGGCCGAGCAGGAGCCGGAGAAAGTTCTGGCGGCACTGTTCAGCGAAGAGCTGGGCGGTTTGTTGCAGATTGCTGATGCAGATGCGATGGACGCTTTGGCATTGATCGAACGCTTCGGTCTGGCTAAGACACTGAAGCGGGTTGCCTGCGTCACCCGTGATGATCAGGTTCGCATTACCGGCAACGGTCATCAGATCTATGCCGACTCCCGCACCAACCTGCACCGCGTCTGGTCTGAAACCAGTTATCTGATGCAGGCCGAACGCGACAACCCGGAAACTGCAAAGCAACAGTACGACGCGATTCTCGACACGCTCGACCCGGGCCTCAACCCGAGCATCAGTTTTGACCCGAATGACAATGTTGCCGCACCGTATATCAGTAAAGGTGAGCGGCCGAAGGTGGCAATTCTGCGCGAGCAGGGTGTGAACAGCCACAATGAGATGGCAGCTGCTTTCCATCGCGCAGGTTTTGACCCGGTCGACGTGCATATGTCGGAAGCGCTTAGCGCGGGCTACAGTCTCGACAGTTTCAAAGGGCTGGTTGCCTGCGGCGGGTTCTCTTACGGGGACGTGCTCGGCGCCGGCGGCGGTTGGGCGAAATCGATCCTGTTCAACAGCCAGGCACGGGATCTGTTCGAGGCGTTCTTTAACCGCGACGACAGCTTTACCTTAGGTGTTTGTAACGGTTGCCAGATGATCGCCAACCTTGCTCCGATTATTCCGGGCGCAGAACACTGGCCGAAGTTTGTAACCAACCTGTCGGAACAGTTTGAGGCACGCCTCAGTCTGGTTGAAGTGATGGAGAGCCCGTCGATCTTTCTGAACGATATGGTTGGCAGCCGTTTGATGATTGCCACTTCGCATGGTGAAGGCCGTGCCGAGTTTGCGGCAGACGGCGATATGGCCGCACTGTCCGCCGCCAACAAGATGACGCTGCGCTACGTGAATAACAGCGGTGAACCTGCAACCCTGTATCCCTCGAACCCTAACGGCTCGCCGGAAGGCCTTGCCGGTATTTGTTCAACTGATGGCAAGGTTACGGCCTTCATGCCGCATCCGGAACGGGTGCATAGGACCGTGCAGCATAGCTGGCATCCCGAACACTGGGGCAGTGATGCACCATGGTTACGTGCCTTTAGAAACGCCCGGTTATTTGTCGACTAGCCCACTGATTGCTCCATCTCTTCGTTACAGGAAAAACGAACTTCGGTCACATAGCGTCAACTATGCTCCTTTTTCGTTTTTCCTGCGCCTCGGTCTGAAGCAATCATTACGGCTAGTCGGGTTTCGGTTAAAGATTTTTCTTATGGCTTACGGATGGGCGTGATCTTGGGGTTGATGACGGTGTCGTCATCGCTGATCTCATCTTCGCCGCCGCTGGCAAAGAAGCTGCGCATCTTCAGCGCACGCTGCAGGCGTTCTTCCCGCACATAGGTCTGGTACAGTAGGTCTTTCATCACTTCGAGCAGCACGGCCGCTTCGCTGCGGCTGATGTCGTCACTGCGGTGGGGCATGCCTTCCTCGCCGAACACCGCCCGGCTTACGGTATCGAACATCTTTGAATCAAGTTCCACGATATTGCGCAGTGCTTCGATGTGGTCAAAGACTTTCATTTTGCCGCGGTCGCCTAAATCCTGAATAACGGCATCGGCGGTTTGCCGGCACATCAGGGCGAACGCCTGATACAGACCGTGCTGGTAGCAACCGGTAGCATCAATAAAGGATTTGCGGACCCGTTCGGGCAGGTAATTCAGGTTCAGGCGATCTTTCTGCGGGTCACCGGTCTGCGGCTGTGCCTGCAGGGTGATCTCGCTCTCGCCAATCGAATCGATCTGGTAACGAACGTACACCGGTGACTGGCAGCGCAGGCACAAAAACACGAGGCCGGTGTGTGACGGGCGGGTGGCTTTTAAAGTGGCAAAGTCCGGGCGGGTGATGGGCGTCATCGGGCCTTGTTCACGGCACGACGGACACTCCATAGGCGCTGCCATGGCGTCGTGGCTGATCCGGTCGTCCGCGTTAATCTTCACCGCCTAACCCTGATTATTGTCGTTATTAGGTTAAGCGGCAGTGTACTCCGCCTGCTTCAGGTATGGAGCTTTTTATACTTAATACGGGTCGGTACCTCGGCCTCGGTGCCCAGGCGGCGCTTGCGGTCTTCCTCGTATTCCGTGAAGTTGCCGGCGAAGAGTTCCAGATGGCTGTCGCCCTCGAACGCCAGAATGTGTGTTGCAATGCGGTCAAGGAACCAGCGGTCATGCGAAATCACGATGGCCGCACCGGGGAAATCGAGCAGGGCTTCTTCGAGTGCGCGCAGGGTTTCCACATCAAGGTCGTTGGTCGGTTCATCGAGCAGCAATAAGTTACCGCCTTCCTTCAGAACCTTCGCCAGATGCACGCGGTTGCGCTCACCACCGGAGAGCTCACCAATAGACTGCTGTTGCTGGTTGCCCTTGAAGTTGAAGCGGCCCACATAGGCGCGTGATGAGGTTTCGTAGGTACCGACAGTGATCAGGTCCTGACCTTCGGAGATCTCTTCCCACACGGTTTTGCTGTCATCAAGCGCATGGCGGGACTGATCAACATAGGCAGCCCTTACGGTTTCACCGAGTGAGATGCTGCCGGAGTCCGGTTCCTCACCGCCGTTAATCATCCGGAACAGTGTGGTTTTACCGGCACCGTTAGGGCCGATGATGCCGACAATCGCGCCCGCCGGAATCGAGCACGTGAAATCGTCGATCAACAGTTTGTCGCCGAAGGCTTTCGACAACCCTTCAATTTCGATGACCTTGTCACCAAGCCGGGGGCCGGGCGGGATATAGATCTCGTTGGTTTCCTGCCGCTTCTGGAACTGCTGCGAGTTCAGTTCATCGAACTGCGCTAAGCGCGCTTTGCTCTTCGCACGGCGGGCTTTCGGGTTCGAGCGCACCCATTCGAGTTCTTTCTTGATGCTCTTCTGATGGGCGGCTTCGGTTTTCTCTTCCATTTCGAGGCGGGCTTCTTTCTGTTCGAGCCACGTCGAGTAGTTGCCCTCCCAGGGAATGCCTTCGCCACGGTCGAGTTCCAGAATCCAGCCGGCGACGTTGTCGAGGAAGTAGCGGTCATGGGTTACGGCTACGACGGTACCGGGGTAGGTCTCGAGAAAATGCTCCAGCCAGGCCACTGATTCGGCATCGAGATGGTTGGTCGGTTCATCGAGCAGCAGCATGTCGGGTTCGGAGAGCAATAGCCGGCACAGCGCTACGCGGCGCTTCTCACCGCCGGAGAGCTTCGATACATCGGCATCCCATTCGGGCAGGCGCAGCGCATCGGCCGCCAGATCGAGCTTGTGTTCGATATCCCAGCCGTTGACGGCGTCAATCTTGGTTTGCAGCTCACCCTGTTCTTCGATGAGCGCGTTCATTTCATCGTCTTCCATCGGCTCGGCGAACCTGTCGCTGATCTCGTTGAAGCGATTGACCAGTTCCATGGTCTCGCCGAGGCCTTCGGCGACGTTGCCGCGCACGTCCTTACTCAGGTCGAGCTCCGGTTCCTGTTCCAGAAAACCGACGTTGATGCCGGCCTGCGGGCGGGCTTCGCCGTCGATCTCTTTGTCCACGCCGGCCATGATTCGCAGCAGGCTGGATTTACCGGCACCGTTTAAGCCCAGCACGCCGATTTTGGCGCCCGGGAAGAAGCTCAGTGAGATGTCCTTGAGAATAAAGCGTTTCGGCGGAACCAGCTTCGATACCTGATTCATGACATAGACGTACTGGGCCACTGGGGCGTCTCCTTATCCGGTGCTGACGGTGGTGGCAGCCGGGTTGCTGCCAACGCGGGAATTATACTCACAGACGGCGGTCATAAAACTCCCTGATTCCGGCGAAAACTGCCGCCACGCCCTGAGTTTTCCATTAAAATAGCCCGCCTTCTATCAGGATTATTCACGATTATTGGCCTGAAACACCCCAGTGTTATCACTGGCAACACCACATTGAATGGAGTGCGGCATGTATAGCGGCGATTGGAACATCGCGGATTTCGACCCGGAACTGGCTAAATGTATGGAAGCTGAAGCTCAGCGCCAGGAAGACCACGTCGAATTGATTGCGTCAGAGAACTACACCAGCCCCCGCGTTATGGAGGCTCAGGGTTCGGTACTGACGAACAAATATGCCGAAGGCTATCCGGGTAAGCGCTACTACGGCGGTTGCGAGCATGTCGATGTTGCCGAGCAACTGGCCATCGACCGCGCCAAAGAACTGTTCGGTGCCGACTACGCCAACGTGCAACCGCATTCCGGTTCGCAGGCCAATGCTGCTGTTTACATGGCGCTGTGTCAGCCGGGCGATACGGTTCTGGGTATGAGTCTGGATGCGGGTGGTCACCTGACCCACGGTGCCAAAGTTAACTTCTCGGGCCAGATCTACCACTCGGTGCTGTACGGCCTGAACGCCGACACCGGTGAGATTGATTACGACCAGGTTGAAGCGCTGGCTAAAGAGCATAAACCCAAGATGGTCGTGGCCGGATTCTCGGCCTATGCCCGCGAAATCGACTGGCAGCGTTTCCGCGATATCGCGGACAGCGTTGGCGCTTACCTGTTCGCCGACATGGCACACGTTGCCGGCCTGATCGCCGGTGGCGCCTACCCGAGCCCGGTGCAGATTGCCGACGTCACCACGACCACTACGCATAAAACACTACGCGGCCCGCGCGGCGGCATCATTCTGGCGAAGGCCAACGAAGAGATTGAGAAGAAGCTGAACTCGAAGATCTTCCCCGGCACTCAGGGCGGCCCGCTGATGCACGTGATCGCAGCCAAAGCCGTGGCCTTTAAAGAAGCCATGCAGCCGGAGTTCAAGGACTACGCGAAGCAGGTCAAACTGAACGCCCGGGCGATGGCCGAAACTCTGGCGTCACGCGGCTACAACATTGTTTCCGGCACCACCGACTGCCACATGTTTCTGATGGATCTCATCGAGAAAGACATCAGCGGTAAAGATGCCGACGCTGCTCTGGGCCGTGCCCACATCACCGTTAACAAGAACTCCGTACCGAATGACCCGCGTTCACCGTTTGTGACCAGCGGCCTGCGTATCGGTACACCAGCCATGACCACCCGCGGTTTGAAAGAAGCCGAGTTTGTGGATCTGGCTAACTGGATTGCCGACGTGCTCGATAACCTCGGCGACGACAGCGTTGAAGCGCAGGTGCGTGACAAGGTTGTTGATCTTTGCCGGCGTTTCCCGGTTTACCGTTAGACAATTAGTTTCCGGGTGTACTGATGCATTGCCCTTTTTGCGGTCACGATGAGACGAAAGTAATCGACTCGCGGTTGGCTGCGGAAGGGCGGCAGATCCGCCGCCGGCGCGAGTGTGGTGCTTGTCAGGAACGCTTCAGTACGTTTGAAACAGCCGAGCTGGTGCTGCCCCGGCTGATCAAACGCGACGACACCCGCGAACCGTTCGATGAAGCCAAACTGCGCAGCGGTATTGTGCGCTCCTTCGAGAAACGCCCGGTCAGTGCCGAAGCGGTAGAAGGCATCATGTCGCGGCTCATTCATAAGCTGCAGACGCTGGGCGAACGCGAGATACCGGCGCGGCAGGTCGGCGAGATGGTCATGGAAGAGTTGCGGGCGGTCGACGAAGTGGCCTATGTGCGCTTTGCTTCGGTGTATCGCAGTTTTCAGGACGTCACTGAATTCGAAGAAGAGATCCGGCGCTTGCAGCAGATGCCCAGCCCGGCCACGAAGCGCGACCAGTTGTCGCTGTTGCCGGATGACAAGGGCCAGAAAAACAAAAAGAACCAGAGCAACAACCAGAACAACAATCAAAACAAGGACGGCAAGAAAAGCTAGGCTTGCCGGCCACCAGGAATCGTGACTATTAACGACAGAGACTACATGGCGCGGGCACTTCAGCTTGCCCGCCGCGGCGCGTATTCGGCCAAGCCGAATCCGGTGGTCGGTTGTGTCGTTGTTAACGACGGTGCCGTTGTCGGTGAGGGCTGGCATGAAACAGCCGGTCAGGCGCATGCCGAAGTAAACGCATTGGCAGCCGCCGGTGAGCAGGCTCAAGGTGCCACCGCGTATGTCACGCTGGAGCCGTGTTGCTACGTCGGGCGCACCGGAGCGTGCACCGAAGCGCTTAAAGCAGCCGGCATTGCCCGCGTGGTGTATGCCAGTGAAGACTCCAACCCGAAGGTCGCCGGTAAAGGTGCGGCATGGCTGGCGGAGCAGGGTATCGCGGTTGAAGGCGGGTTGCTGGCAGATGAGGCACAGGCACAAAACCGCGGCTTTCGTTGTCGTACCTTGCAGGGCAAGCCATTGGTGCGCACTAAGATTGCGACGAGCCTCGATGGCTACACGGCACTGGCGAACGGCGAGAGCCAATGGATCAGTGGTGAGGCTGCGCGAGCCGATGTGCAGAAGCTGCGTGCTGCAAGCGGCGCCATACTGACAGGTGTTGGCACCGTGCTGGCAGACAACCCGTCGCTGAACGTGCGCCGCGATGATTTGGGCTTGGTGAAGCAACCGCTGCGGGTCGTGCTGGATACGCATCTGCGGATGCCGGCCGATGCCAAAATGCTCGGGCTCGATGGTGAGACGCTGATACTTACGGTAGCCGATGAGCCGGAGAAAGCCGCCGCGCTGGCAGCGGCCGGTGCACAGGTTAAGCGGGTTGCCGTCTGCGATGACGGCTTTGTTGAGCTGGGTGCAGCACTCGAGCTGCTGGCACAACTTGAGATTAATGACGTGCTGGTCGAGGCCGGTGCGGAGCTGAACGGCAGTCTGTTGAACAAAGGTCTGCTTGACGAAGTGGTGATGTATCAGACGGCCCACGTGTTCGGCTCGGGCGCGCAGCCGATGTTTGCTGTCCCTGAGTTACAGAGTATGGAGAACCGTTGGTCATTCACACTGACCGATGTGCGCAAGGTCGGTGACGACCTGAAGCTGACTTACAAGGTATAGAGCATGTTTACCGGAATCATCAAAGCCATAGGCACGATCGAAAGCAAAGCCATAGAAGCGGGCGAGGGCCGGCTCACTATTAATACCGGCGGTCTGGATATCAGTGAGGTGCAGCTCGGCGACAGTATCGCGGTATGCGGCTGTTGCCTGACGGTAGTAGAGCTGCTCGACAATGGCTTTGCTGCCGATGTGTCACGTGAAACGCTCGAACTGACCACGCTGGGTGGCCTGGACGAGGGCAGCCGGGTGAACCTCGAAGGCGCGCTGACACTGCGCGAGCCTCTGGGCGGGCACCTGGTCACCGGCCACGTTGATGGTGTTGGCGAAGTGTTATCGATCGAAGCGAACCCGCAGTCTATTGAGCTGGTGATACGTGTACCGGAGCATCTGGCCCGTTATGTCGCCAAAAAAGGCTCGATTTGTATCGACGGTACCAGCCTGACCGTGAACAGTGTCGAGCATGCCGATGTCGGCTTAACGATTGTGCCGCATACGCTCGAAGAGACCATCATTGCCGACTATGCGGCGGGAACCCGCGTCAATATTGAGGTCGACATCATTGCCCGTTACGTCGAGCGAATATCGCTGTACTCCTAAGTAATGACTAATAGCAGCTTGCAGGCAATACAATTGGTCGCACAATTAACTGTATAATTAGTCAGTTATAACGACTACTCAAAGTAATCACCAGTTTTAGCAGAGGCAGATCCCATGACGGGAGCGCAATCGCGTCCGAACGACGCAGACATTAATCCGGCATTCAGCCCGATCGAAGACATCATTGCCGACATCCGTGACGGCAAGATGGTCATCATCGTCGACGACGAAGATCGGGAGAACGAGGGCGATCTGGTGATGGCGGCCACCAAGGTCGAACCCGAACACATCAACCACATGGCCAAGTACGGTCGTGGCCTGATATGTCTCACCCTCACCGGTGAGCGTTGCCGCCAGTTGCGGCTGCCGCTGATGGTCGATGAGACCAATGAGACCCATGGCACCAACTTCACGTTGTCGATTGAGGCGGTTGAAGGTGTGACCACCGGCATTTCGGCACATGACCGCGCCCGCACGATTCGCGTGGCTGTAGCGCCCGAAGCCCGGGCCGAAGATTTATGCCAGCCGGGGCATGTGTTCCCGATTATGGCGCAACCCGGCGGTGTGCTGACCCGCGCCGGTCACACCGAAGCCGGTTGTGATCTGGCACGGCTGGCAGGTCTGGAACCTGCCGCAGCCATTGTTGAGATTCTGAATGACGACGGCACGATGGCGCGTCGCCCCGAACTCGAAGTGTTTGCCAAAGAACACGGTTTGAAAATCGGCAGCATTGCCGACCTGATCCGCTACCGGCTGGAGAAAGAGCAGTCGGTGGAACGCATCGCCGAGCAGGCTATTGCCACCGAGTTCGGTGAGTTCCAGATGGTCAGCTTCGAAGACCACATCAGCCGCAACGTGCATCTGGCATTGGTTAAGGGCGACCTTGGCACAGCCGAGGCACCGCTGGTGCGGGTGCATTTGCAGGACACGCTGGCCGACGTCGTGGGTATTCAGAGCCCGCAGCTGGGCTGGCCGTTGCGCGATGCGATGCGGATTATCTCGGCTGCCGACGCCGGTGTGGTTATTATCCTGCGCTACCCGGAATCACCGCGGCAGTTGGCCAACGACATTGAAGCGCTGGCGAAGCCGGCCGAGCAGGCTGAAGCCGATAAAGACAAGGTTGGCGTGCTGCGCACCCACGGCACCGGCGCGCAGATGTTGCGTGATCTGGGTATTACGAAGATGCGGGTGCTGAGTGCGCCGAAGCAGATGCTGGCATTATCCGGCTTCGGTCTCGAAGTCGTTGAGTACATTGATCACTAGAGCGGCCCGTATTGAGCTATGAGCGACACACCCAAAAAAGAACGTTTCAGCAGTGGCGATTTCCGTGTACACGGTGCGCGCTTTTGTATTGTGGCGGCCCGTTTTAACGAAGACATCTGCAACAACCTGATCGACGGTGCCATTGCGACACTGACCGAACACGGCATCCATGAACGCGACATCGATCTGGTACGTGCACCCGGTGCCTTCGAATTGCCGCTCGCTGTGCAGCAGATTGCCAAGGCCGGTGAGTACGACGGCATTATTGCCATAGCCACGATTATCCGTGGCGGCACACCGCATTTTGATTTTGTCTCGAACGCCTGCACCGACGGACTTACCCGGGTGGCGCTCGATTACGAACTGCCGCTGGGCTTTTGTGTGCTCACCACCGACGATGTGCAGCAGGCTGCCGATCGCTCGTCCGACAATGAAGATAACAAGGGCCGTGAATCAGCTCTGGCCACGCTCGAAATGGTCAGTTTGCTGCGCGACCTGAAGGGCTAACGATGCCGGCATCACAGGGAAGTGAGAACAACAGCGGTCGGGGCAATATGGAGGGCCGCCGCGGCTCGCGCCGCATGCTGGTTCAAGCCTTGTATCAGTATCAGATTAGCGCTCACAGCGAAGCAGAGCTCATCGAGCAGTTCAAAAGCTTAAGTGACTTTAAACGAATTAACCGCAAGCACTTTAAAACGCTGCTGGCGGAATCATTGGCGGATCTTGACGCACTTGATGCCGCGATCAGCGACTGGGCCGACCGCCCGGTTGAGCAACTCGACCCGGTAGAACGTGCCGTTCTGTGGATGGGTTTAACCGAGATGAAGCAGCACGCCGATGTGCCGCCCAGGGTTGTCATTAACGAAGCTGTAGAACTTGCGAAAATCTTCGGCTCGCAGGATGGCTACCGTTACGTCAACGCCGTACTCGACAAAGCCGCAGCGCATTACCGCGCGGAGCAATAAAGAGGCGCCCGCGGATGTCGCCTGATAACCCGTTACCCGAATTCGACCTGATCAACAGGTTTTTTACGCGCACCACCGATGACAAAGGTGTGGTGCTCGGTGTCGGTGATGACGCTGCTGTTCTCAGTGCCGAGCCCGGCACGGAACTGGTCGTGGCCACCGACGTGATTGTCGAACAGATTCATTTTCCTGCTTACACACCGCCGCACGCGGTGGGCCATCGTGCGCTCGCGGTTAACCTGAGTGACCTTGCTGCCATGGGTGCCGAGCCGCGCTGGGCAACCCTGGCCCTGAGTCTGCCGGAGGCCGACCCGGCGTGGGTGGAGCAGTTCGCGACAGGCTTTTTTGCACTGGCCGATGCGCACAACATTGCTTTGGTCGGCGGCGATACTGTGGCCGGCCCGTTGTTTGCCAGCGTTACGGTGCACGGCGTGGTGCCTGCAGGCGAGGCCGTGCTGCGCAGTACCGCAAGTGACGGGGATGGCATCTATGTCACCGGCTGCACTGGCGATGCCGTGGCCGGCCGGCTCTGTGAAGGCACGAACGATAATGATCACTATCTGGCGGCACGCTTTTTGTACCCGGCACCGAGAGTTGCACAGGGCCGGGCGCTGCGGGGCGTGGCCTCGGCAATGATTGATGTCTCCGACGGTTTGCACGCAGACCTGACCCACATGCTCAGTGCCAGCGGTGTCGGTGCCGAGCTCGACATTAATGCCTTGCCGTTGTCAGAAGAACTCATTGCTTCTGCAGGTGAGCGCGAGGCTGCAACCTTTGCGCTGACCGGTGGCGATGATTACGAGTTGTGCTTTACGGTACCGCCGGAGCAGGAACCGGCATTGCAGTCGCTGAGTGACAGTTTTGACTGCCCGTTGACCCGCATCGGCACCTGTACTGAAGACCGTGCCGTTAACTGGCGCGAAGACGGCAAGTTGTTTGCAGTGCCGGCAGGTTATAGCCACTTCGAAACCGAGGGAGCAGACTGATGGAAGCCAAATCGTCAGGTGGACTGTCACAGGGTGAGCTCGTCCAAAAGGTGCTGAAGGATCCGGTGCACTGGCCGGCCTTCGGTTTCGGTTTGGGCTTGATACCGAAAGCACCCGGTACCTTTGGCTCGCTGCTCGGTTTGCCGGTGTGGTGGTTTGCCTGGGACCTCGGCATACCGGCCTATCTGGCTATTTGCGCGGTGGTCTGCGTGTTCGGCGTTTGGGTCTGCGGCGAGAGCGCAAAACGGCTCGGCGTTCACGATCATGGCGGCATTGTCTGGGATGAGGTCGTCGGCATGATGCTGACGCTGGCGTTCTTTGAGCCGTCGATATTGACGGCCGTGCTGGGTTTCGGGCTATTTCGCCTGATGGATATCGCGAAACCGTGGCCGATTAGAGACATTGATCACAGTTTGGAAGGAGGTCTCGGGATTATGCTCGATGACGTGCTGGCGGCTGTTTACGCGGCTTTGGCACTAGCGGGTGTGCTCTACTTTCTAAATTCAACATAAGGGTTTCGTTCATGCCACAGGCGGCAAAATCGGTGTCCGGAAAAACTGTTCCGGAACGCATCGGTAAATACGAAATAATTAATGAGATCGGTATCGGTACGACCGGTAACGTCTTCCTGTCTC
>Ga0070729_10003094_pt1 | contig 19967 bp, 13 predicted proteins | sample tdDd472_FD_66725 | JGI IMG/M metagenome (GOLD analysis project Ga0070729, IMG submission 66725) | Marine sediment microbial communities from the Atlantic coast under amendment with organic carbon and nitrate - tdDd47.2 | ecosystem: Environmental > Aquatic > Marine > Coastal > Sediment | place... | reverse complement strand
TTCCTGTACCGGCTGCCGCCGGTGCATGACGGTGTGCCCCTTCGGCATCGACACCCAGCAGATCCAGGGAATCGCCAAACACCTGGTCAACACCGCCGGCATGACTCCCATGGTGCTCGGGATGCTCGCGGATATGTCCGTGGCCAAGGGCGAGAACATCGAGAACACCCGGGAGAGCTTCGCCTCGGCCGTGAAGAATCTGGAAGCGGAGGTCATAGAAAAGTGGCGGAGCGAAGCGGGCAAGGATGCTGTACCCCTGGATGTGGAAGGGGCCGACGTCCTGTACGTCGCGCTGGCAGGTAAGCACTCCATCATCTCGGCCGCCGCGATCATGAACGCGGCGCAGGAGAACTGGTCCCTGTCCTATTTCGAGGCGGTCAACTTCGGCGCCTTCGCCGGAGATCCCCGGAAGACCAAGATCATCGCCAATCGTATCATCGACGAGGCCAAGCGGCTGAGGGTCAAGGAGGTCGCCATCTGCGAATGTGGGACGGCCTATCGGGTGATGAAATACATGATGCCCGACCTCCCGTTCAAGGTCATCAGCGCGGTGGAGTTGTTTGCAAGATACATCGAGCAGGGTCGCATCCAGCTCGACAGATCGAAGCTAGCAGGTAGAGTCACCTACCACGACCCGTGTCAGATGGCGCGCAACGGAGGCATCTACGAGGAACCCCGCTTCATCCTCGAGCATCTGACTGATGACTTCGTGGAGATGACTCCCGCCCGGGAGCACAACTGGTGCTGTGGCGGTGGCGGCGGTCTGGTGGCCATGGGGGAGAAGGATTTCCGCATGCAGTCGGCCCGGGTCAAAGCGGACCAGGTGAAGGCTACCGGCGCAGCGGTGCTCTGTACCGCCTGCGAGAACTGCCACACTCAGCTGGCTGACCTCAACGATCACTACGACGTCGGCGTCAAGGTGGAGTTCATCTCCGAGCTCATCGCCGATGCGTTGGTGTGTGGCTGAAGGGATACAACGAAAGGAGAAACTATGGTGCTCCCACAGGGCCCCGAGGTCGTCGTCCATGAGGACGAGACAGTTTCCGTCGCTCGCGCCGGGACGCTGGTCCACGCAGGTGTGACAAGCTGCCTCACGATCACCTGCATACTCGATCATGAGATCGTCGGGCAACACATCGTGCAGTGGGCGGGGCAACCACCAAACGACACTTCCTACCTGCAACGGCTGCCCGGGCTCATGACGACATTCAACCAGCGTGTCCAGGGCCGCGCGATCCGAAAGCTCATCATCGTCGGACCACTACTGTACTATCCCGAGAATGTCGTTGCCGATATCCGCGGCCGCATTACCGGCGCGCCGGAAGCCGCCACTCTGGACATCTCGGAACACACGGAGCAGGGATGCGACGTCTATGTGATCGGGTACGCCGATTGTGTGCGGGTGGTGCGCGCGGGAAAAACGGTGAGCAGCAAGACTTTTGCCGATCTGTAACCTGTTGATACGTGGGCTGGTGGTCCATTGATTCGCCAGCCGCGTCGCAACCAGGAATCGAGTCGGATATAGGCTGGGGCTATTTAAAAGGGGATTGACGTGTACACAATGAAGCCAGTAGCTCTAGTTTGCCTCACGGTTTTCTGCATTCCGATCCTTTGTCTCGCCGGCGATCTGAACCAAGGGCGCGACGCCGACGGCGATGGTGCTCCAGACGCCACAGTGACCGCTCGTGGTCGCTATGTCCTGCCGATGATCCCGCCGGCGAGCCTGTTGATCGACCGGGCTCACGGCGGCGATTTCGACCTCGGCGGACTGACGGACTTCCTGACCAGTCAGGGTTGGACGGTCGACGAGTTGACCTCGCCGGTCACCGTTGAAGCGCTGGCGGGATACGATGTGTTCCTGATCCCCAGCAAGGTCGGCGGGCTGGGCGAGTTTCCGAGCATCGATCCATACTCCCCTGCCGAGAGCGAGGCGGTGCTGGCGTTCGTAGAAGCTGACCACGGATTGTGGTGCCTCAGCGAGTACAAGAGAGACCCGAGTGGCGTCAACTCGGTGGCCGGCCAGTTCGGCGTCAGCTTCAACGACGACGTCGTCTTGGATCCGGAGTACAACGTCAACGGCGACCCGGTTTGGCCGCTGATCCAGGCCATCGACTTTCACCCGATCACTGAGGGCGTCAGCTCATTCGGCTACTATGCCGGTTGCTGTGTAGGGACAGAGAGCCCGGCCTTCGCCGTTGCCACCGGCAGTTCGTACGCCAGCTCGAACAACTGCTTCGACTACCCGCCAGTGCTGACGGTCTATCAGAACGGGGGGCGGGCGGTCTTCTGCGGCGACGGTACGCCTTTGTACCCGGGCTACGAAACCACCGAGGGAAACTGGCAGCTGATCGCCAACATCGCCGAATGGCTGGCTACCGGCCAGGTGGTTGGGACCGAATCGATGAGTTGGGGCGACGTCAAGAGCCTGTACCGGTAGGCGGATGTCCTCTGCTTGATCCTTCGCATGGAGCCTTCCTGAGTCGGGATGGTTGAGTCCAGTGCCCACGGAACCTTTCTGATCCAGCCTGCGTCCTCCATCTGGATCACCAATGAAAGGTGCCGACTGTGGGCAAGATCAACCCCTCGGCGGCCAAGGGCTGCGGGATTCTGGCGGCGGTGGTAGTGGGAGTGCCCCTGCTGATCGTCGGGGTCGTGGGCGTGAAGACCTGGGTGCCGCTGCAGCGGGCGAGTGAGACGCTGGTCGAGCTCGACCGGTCACTCGGTAGCGATTCGATTTACGTACCGACTCCGTCCGGTGAGATCCCGACCGAGCGGATGGAGCTTTTTCTGGAGCTGCGCGAAATGCTGATCTCCGCCTGCGGGGACTACGGTACGGTTCAAAAGGGATTCAACGCGGTGGAATCGCTCGAGTCGAAAGACTCGGGCAATCCGCACGAAGTGGGCGACGTGGCGGTCGGCTTGGGGGGCGCGGCACTGTCGATCACACCGTTCCTGGCGCGGTATTTCGAGTTGCGCAATGATGTGTTGTTCACGGCGCCGATGGGTTTGCAGGAGTACTCATATATCTATGCCGTGGCCTATCACGACCGCTTGCTATCCGACGAGATCCAGAACGAAATCTTTTCCAATGGAGAAGCGCTGTCACCGGAAGCAGCCATGATGCTCAGGGGATGTCTCAGGCGACAGCTGGAGGCGATGCCTGGATGCGCCGACGAAACCTCCGGTTGGGAGGCTGTGGAGACGGAGCTGAACTCGATGGAGGTCGACCCCTCTCGGCTCCTCTGGCAGGATGGCCTGCCTGATGCCGTGTTGGAGGGAGTTGCATCCTATCGTAAACGGCTCGACCAAGTGTTCTGCGGGGCGACGGCCGGCCTGGAGATGGAGCAAGACGCGCGACGGGCCCTGTGGATTGCCATTGAATAGCGATCAGCTAGGAACATTGAACGACCGGGCATGAACCGTGTTTCCCTCGTAGACTGTAGAATTTATCGAAAGCCACATGATGGTCCCTGGCCTGATCCAGAAATTCGGCGATGACAGGTCCGCATCTCACTGGTCCCGCATTTGACTGCAGGGGTCCAGTTCCGGATACTCAGGCGGGGCAAGAAGCCAAATAGAGGGACTAAATCTTTTCTGGATTCGCTTGAGGAGATTGGAATGAGATCATTTCTCACTCGTATTATGCCGTTGTTGATACTTTCACTATCACTGCTGAATCCCCTGGGTGCACTGGCTGATTGTTCGGATACCGAGATGACTGCGGTTATGATCCTGGACCAGGTCTATCCGGGCTTCGCGCAAGCCCTGGAAACCGTGTCGGTGTATCCGGTAAGCGAGTACACCTATCCTTCGGAAGCCGAACTCTATGCCGCCGTGACCGGCGTTGTGGAGTGTCCCGTCTATCTTATGTTTGGTTCCCAGAGCCAGTACCGACACTATTTCTGTCAGCCGCCGGACTACGGTTCATCGGTAATTCTCGATCTGCGCACGAGCCAGATGCCGTTCCTGGGCACCGTGGCCTGGTCTGGCCAGGGTGAAGTGCTGATCCCCGATGAATCGACTCATGGCTGGTCCGTGGTCGAGGGCGACCCGGCGAGCGCACCGGCGTCGATCGAGGTGTTTGATTCTGACTTGTTCGGGATCATGGACCAGAGCGCCTTCATTGATCAGGTTCTGGCAGAGCTGCGTCAGACCGACGTATTGCATAGCTTTGCCGCATGTGGCGAATATACCGTGGTAGTCTATCCGTATACGCCCACTGTGAATCCGCTGGATCCGATGGCGGTCAAGGCGGTGGTCATGGTCAACGGAACCTGCGGAGCGCCCTGGAATGGCGCGCCGGTACCGGCGGATCGTGCGGCTTGGGGTTCGGTGAAGAGCCTCTTCCGGTAGCGTGGCGATAGGATCGCTGTCCCAATCGAAAAATGGAAAGGCCGCCTTCCCGAAAGAAGGCGGCCTCTGATTTCCCGAGTACTTTCTTACTAGCGATACAGAGCCTTGATCGCACCCCAGTTCGCCGTGTCGGTGGCAACGATCTCCTGAGCGAGACTCACATTGTCCACGTGCGCCAGGCAATTGGAGCCCACGGCCGCACCGGTGTTGGCCATGAACTGGATGGTCAGGAAGTCGGTGCCCTCAGGAGCGACGAACGAGCCCGTGTAGGTGGTCCACTCCCACGGCCACAAGGGTCCCATCAGACCACTGCTGCCTATCACGCCGCCATTTTCCTGCTCCGCGAAGATCTCCACGAAGAGCACTCCGCCGACGTCTGCCTGGTCCAACAGCAGATCGAATGAGTAGAAGACCTCACCGGCGCCTGCGCTGCCAGCGGGAGTCGATTGCTTGAGCGTCAGGCCAAGAGCCTCCGCCTGATTGTCCATGAATGCGTTGTGCGTTCCGGGCTCCGCCGGGCCATTGTCGTCAGCCAGAACCAGCACGTCGGAGTTGGCCGTCTGGCCGTACACCAACCAGTCGGTCAGATCTCCGGTTTCGAATCCAGGGTTCATGATGAGGTTCTGCGCCGATGCGTTGTTCATCGCTCCAGCGAGAGGAAGGGCCAGAACAGCCAGAATGCAGCCGAGGATCAAACGTTTGCTAACCTGCATGATAAGTCTCCTTTCAACTACCTGTTGTCTGCTTCGTGAAGAAGTCAGATCTCGTGCAACCGGGTCGGCATTCAGGTCCGGCCGTAGAGGGGATGCTGGTCTCTCCGATGTGGTCCATCGGACCGGGGCGACATGTCGACTTACGGGCAGTGTACACTATGTTCGGACGGCGAACAATGTTTTATTTTCTGTCTCTTCAATTTCGTATATATGCGACAAATTTCAGAATAACCCCGTAAAAAGTGCGTATTCTCAGTATCTCAAAGACACCATTGATTGGGGAGAGATGGGCTGAAGATTTCATTCGTCACCCGCGAACGAATCGCAAAATGGATATAACAAATTAATGTAAAACAAGTTGCCGTGTTATCAGCCAGAAGGAAAGCCGGGTGCCGTATCGATAGTCGAACGATTTTTCTTGTACGGAAACCGTACAAAGCGTACAATCGTTGGCGTGAACTACTTGGGTCTGTCCAGAACGACTTGGGGGAACCGCTGTGAGAACTACCGTCATTCTTACCGTAGCCTTGTTCTTGACCGGAAATGTCGCCCTAGCGCAGATCGGCGACTTGATCTGGGAAGACAACTTCAATGACCTGGAGAACTGGATCAAGATCACCGGGAACGGCAGCTGGGGCTGGGGTAACGGTGAGCTCGAGTTCTACAAAGAAGAGAATGTCGAGATCGCAGCTGTTCCGGGCGAATCCGGCAACATGGCGCTGCTGATCACAGCCAAGCAAGAGAGTGGACCGGGAATCGTCGACCAGTGGGGAAACCCTCTGGACTACACCTCGGGAAAAGTGTTGAGCAAATCGATGGTCTCGGTCAAGTACGGCATGATCGAGTCCAGGGTGAGGATCCCCGATATCGACCTGGGTGGCTGGCCCGCCGTATGGCTGCTGGGTACCGCCAACTACGCCTGGCCCCGGTGTGGCGAGATAGACATGATGGAGATGGGGGCCAACAAGGCATTCCGGGATCTGCACGATGGACACAATGGCGGCAACGGGCTGGACAACTCCACGGTCAATCAGGTCGTGGGCGCCAATGCCATCTTCTACTCCATCGATGCGGTCAATCCGGGGAACCCCTCGGGAGCGTCGAGCTTGTCCTGGGACCCGGAAGACGTCTACTGCCGCCCCTACTACAACTATGCAGACCCGCTCGTCGAACGCTTCCTGACCTACCGGATGTACTGGGACGAGAGCAGCATGCGCTTCACAGTCATCGATGACGGTGTCGAGAGCGACCTGTACGAACACCCCTTTGCCATCGACGCCACCTCCGATGAGTTTCAGAAACCATTCTACCTGATCGCGAACCTCGCCATCGGCGGAGCCTTCACCGATGCTTACAACCTGGGCGATCCCGGCAGCGGCGAGCCGGTTTCGATGCCGATGCCGGCCGAGATGTACGTCGACTACATCAAGGTCTACGAATGGAATGGTCAGGGTGAAGTCCATCTGGGCCCGCCTGAGGCGGAGAGCCAGTCATTCGGGATCTACACCGATGAAACGCCCACCAACGGTGGACTGGTGGCCGGAGTCACCTCGGAGATCTATGTCTGGGAGGGCACCCTGACCGATGGCTTCATTCCCCCCTACGAAGGTGAAAACTGCCTCTCGTGGCAGACGACGGGACTGGGTTGGTTCGGTGCCGGTATCATGTCGATGCAGCCTTTGAATCTGTTCGACTTCGGTGAAGGCCACCTCAATTTCATGATCAAGATTCCCGCAAACGTCACGTTCAAGATCGGGATCATCGACGCCTGGGGCAATCAGTACTACGTCGAGCTCCCGGCCTATCAGACAACCTATGGATTGGTGCGGGACGGCGAATGGGGGCGGGTCACCATTCCGGTCAGCGACCTCAGGGGAACGGCCATCGATCTGCGCATGCTGAGCTACTCGTTCGTCATCCTGGAAGAAAACGGCACCGCCTGCGAATTCGCCCTCGACGATATCTACTACGATGGGGGCGGGACCTCCGGGGTGGAAGATGTTGAGATTGCCGGCGGTCAGCAATTCGGTGTACACGCGAACGTACCGAACCCCTTCAACGCCATGACCGAGATCCGCTTCGATCTGCCGACGGCGGGCTCCTACGAGATAGAGATCTACGATGTCGCCGGGCGCAGGGTGATCGGTTATAGCGGGTCTGGTTCCGCCGGCACGAACTCGGTGCGCTGGGATGGCCGCAACGAAGCGGGCGCCAACATGGGCTCGGGTGTCTACTACTATCGCCTGCAAACGGGCGGACGCTCGGTGACCGAGAAAATGGTCATGGTGAAGTAGGGGGCCGACGGCCAAGAACGGCAGCCGTCTCGACAGCGACCTAGAACTCGTTGATCACCGTCACGCCGATCTCGGTGGAGCGATCCAGGTTGACGAGTCGGTCGATGGATTCCGCCAGACTGATGGTTCTGCCCGTCAGACGGTCCGGACGCAGCCGGCCGCTGCGGATCATGGCCAGCATCTCCGGATACCGGTGGGCCTGCATGCCATGGCTGCCCACGATCTCCAATTCGTTGGCCAGGACCTGATCCATGGGTACGGCCGGGTGCCTGTTCTCGCCGACCATCAAGCCGATCTGGACGTGCCGCCCGCGTTTGCGCAGGTTGGTGACGGAATTGAAACAGGTTTCCGGGTGGCCGAGGGCGTCGATGGAGGTGTGCACGCCGCCTCCGGTGATCTCCCGCACCTCGCCGGGGACATCAGTAGTTGCAGCGCCATTGACGGTGGCCACCGCTCCGGCCGATCGTGCGAAATCAAGTTTCGCGTCCTCGATGTCCACTGCGACCACGTTGGCGCCCAAGGCACTGGCGATCATGATGGCCGACAGGCCGACGCCGCCGCAGCCGTGCACTGCCAACCACTGCCCCGGGGCCACTCTGCCCTGGTCAACGACTCCCCGAAACGCGGTGACGAAGCGGCACCCCAGGCTCGCGGCGGTGACGAAATCAAGCTCGTCGGGCAAGCGCACAAGGTTGACGTCGGCGTACTCGATGGCCACGAACTCGGCGAACGAGCCCCAGTGTGTGAAGCCCGGCTGGAACTGATGGTCACAAATCTGTTGGTTCCCTGTGGCGCACTGGGGACAGGCCCCGCAGCCTCCCACGAACGGCACCGTGACTCGATCTCCGGCCTGCCAGCGCGAAACGTCCCTTCCCACGGCTTCGACGATGCCGGCCAGTTCATGGCCGGGCACATGGGGCAAGGTGATGTCAGGGTCGTGGCCCAGCCAGCCGTGCCAGTCGCTCCGGCACAACCCGGTGGCCTCGACCCGGACGACCACGCCGCCGGGGGCCGGTGTTGGATCGGGCAGGGTTTCAATGGTCGGTGGCTTGGCAAACTCCGTGTAGAACAGGGCTCTCATGGTATTCCTTTCCTACTTCACCAGAATCAATCGCCGATGGGCCAGCAGCTGTCCGGCTTGTAGCCGGGCCACGTAGACACCGGACGCCAGCCCGTCCGGTCGCCAGTCTACCCGATGTGTGCCGACGGCGCAGGTGCGGTTCACAAGTCGTGCGACGCGCCGACCCGCCAGATCGTGAACATCCAGGCGAACGTGTTCTTCTCGGGCCAGGTCGAAGGCCAGCTTGGTGGTGGGATTGAAGGGGTTGGGGTAGGCGACAAGCCGCAGCGACGGGGCCGCCGGGATTGGCGTCCCACTGAGGTCAAGAGCGAGCAGATCGTACACGGCGAAGGCCAACGAATCCTCGAAGGCCAGCACCGCACTTGCCGTAGGCGGATCGAGGCGCCACCGGTACAACCGCTCGTCGGTGGCGGCCAGCGCCGCCGTTTCCGCGGGTAAAAGGGTCGACCACAGGCCGCCGCCGAAGCCATCGCGCAACGCAAAGGAATCGGCCATGAGGAACTGGTTCGGAACACGGAAGACCACATGGTGACGCAGCTGGTTGGCTCGGTCGCAGAGGGGCGCCGTATCCGCTCCGTTGGCCACGGCAGGAACCGGTCCTACCGGCCAGTACGGGGAGGCGACGGTGCAGGCAGGTTGGCCGAGGTGAACCCAGAACGTGGTGAGCCAGGCCGGCTCAGCGGCGGGCGGCGGGGCCACCCCCTGAATCACCGCGGCCGATACCGTGCCTCCGGAGCAGATGCTGAAGTAGGTGTCGAAACAGCCGTAGAGACTGTCCGGTTCGCCGCAGTAGTAGCAGGGCACGGGGAGGGGTTGGCTGATCCAGTTGGAGAAGTCTCGCGCATGCAATCCGACCAGGTTCGCAACGCTCAGTTCGCCGGCGTCCACCCATGCGGTCACCAGATCGGTGGAGCGCACGAACCGTTCTTCGCCCGGTAGTCCGTCGATGCCGGTGCCGGCGGTGTCGACGCAGGCGAAGTTGGTGCGAACGATGAAGCCGCGTTCGGTATCCTCGGAATCATAGGTCCAGAAACCGTCCCGCGAAGCCTCGACGATGAAGGCGGCGCCGGTGCTGTCGATGACGCCGAAACTGGCGTGAGTATCCCGGCTGCCGTTGGTGCTTTCCAGCAGGGTCAGAAACTCGCTGACCGAACGGCAGCTGCCGAGAGCTGTCCGCATGAATTCGCCATTGGCACGGGTCGGTGGGTCGGCCAGGCCACCGGCGTCGGCGTTGACCAGCGCGAAGCCGTGCCGGTTGGTGCCCATCCAGGTCGGTGAGTCGGGTCCGCCGTCGGCGGTGACAACGGCGATGAACGGCAGGGTCAGCGACGTGTTGTGGTAGACCTCGTTGTCGGGCACCGCTGCGTTATCGCGCACTTTCCAGAGCAGGGGCCGGCCATCGGCAGTGGCGCGGCCGCTGGCCACGCCGATGGTGCACGCCCGGGCCAGATCTCCACTCGTCGCCATCATGGCGGCAACCATAAGGCCGACACACAACAGGTGGCGCCGGGACGGGACGAGCACTGTGAAGATCCTCCGGCCAAGGGTCGTGATCGCGACTGCCTTGATTCTAGCACACGGAACCGGTCAATACCCCGTCTGTCCACCGGTATCGCCTCTGTCACTGAGGATTCACGCTTCCGGCACCGGGCGCGAAGAACTTCTACGAGGTTTTTCGTATTAACAACGAAACATTTCGTAGTACGTTGCGTAAAACCCTCCGTCACCGGCTGCTGACACCTGTTCGATCAGGAGTGGAAAATGTCGCGTAAAGCCACGGGAAGACCGACAGATGCCGAATTGGCCATCCTTTCAGTGCTCTGGGACCTCGGTCCCGTCACTGTCCGTGAGGTCCACGAGAAACTGGAAGGGTCCGTGGGCTACACCACGGTCCTGAAGCTCATGCAGATCATGACCGACAAGGGTCTGGTCACTCGGGACGAGTCGCAACGGGCCCACGTGTATTCGGCGGCGAAGTCGAGCGAGGAAACCCAGGGCAGCCTCGTCGGCGACCTCATCAGCCGCGCATTCGACGGGTCGGCCGCCAAGCTGGTCATGCAGGCGTTGTCGAACCAGAAGGCGTCACCTGATGAACTGGCGGAGATCCGCCGCTTGCTCGATGACCTGGAGGACAGGTCGTGAGCGAGCTGTTCGATCTGATTCTCGGTGCCGTCGCAGAACCTGCGACTGCCGCTCTGATCCACTTCCTGTGGCAGGGCAGCTTGGTGGCTATCGGGCTTGGCATCGTGTTGCAATTTCTGCGCCGGGGGAGCGCCGACCAGCGCTACCGTTGCGCTTGCTGGGCGCTGTTGCTGATGGTGTTGCTGCCGATCGGCACAGCGGTCCGGCACGCCTATTTGAACGTCGAGGTCGAGTCGCGGACGATGTTGGCCGCGACCGAGGCCGCCGGTGATCCTGTTCGCTGGAATACCACCACCGCCATCAAACAGCTCGCCAGGAACACTGAAACGACTCCCGTTTCGAGCCGGATAGCCGGCTCGCTCCTGCGCCAGTTGGCCTGGAATCCCGAACGGTCCGGCTCCACTCACTGGATTCTCGGCGTCTGGCTCGGCGGTATTCTGCTGCTCTCGGTTGCCCACGTGGGCGGTTGGTTCCAGGTACAGAAGCTGCGCATGGCAGAGATCGAGGGTGCCCCGGAGGCCTGGCAGGACCGTGCCGACCGTCTGTGCCGTCGCCTGGGCGTCCATCGGCCGGTTCGTGTACTGTGCTCTGCAGCCGTGGAGATCCCCATGGTCGTCGGCTGGTTGCGCCCGGTCGTGCTGATTCCCGCCGGCACCCTCATGGGCCTGCCGATTCAGCAGATCGAGTGCATCCTGGCCCACGAGCTGGCCCATGTCTGGCGTCGCGACTATCTGGTGAACCTGTTGCAGATCATCGCCGAAACCCTGCTCTTCTATCATCCCGCCGTCTGGTGGGTATCCCGTCAGATCCGTATCGAACGAGAGAACTGCTGCGACGATATTGCCGTCGAGCTGTCTGGAAACAAGCTCGCCTATGTCCGGGCGCTGGTCGATCTCGAGGAGCTGCGCCACACCTCCCCGCGCTTGGCCCTGGGCGCGGGCGACGGTTCTTTGGTCAAACGAGTCAAACGATTGGTAGGAGGTCCCGCCATGAACACGAATTCGAGTCGAAGCCTGCTGACCGGCACCCTGGTGGCCCTGGGTATCCTGGTCTGTGGGGCCGTGCTGGCCCTGGCCGCACAGCAACAACTGGGAGACGCCATGACCCTGGCTTCCGCCGCTACCGATGATCGGGAAGCAATCACCGGCCGGTGGTCGGCCGAGCGCTACGGCGACGAGTTCTACTTCGAGATCCGTGAAGGCAGGACCCGCAACGGACGCTTCAACATGACGCTCCACGCCGATCCCGATGACTTCAACGGCCTGAGCTACGCCGAGGACGTGACCTTCCGCCTGATCAGGGAGGCCGGCGAGTTCGTGTTCACGGGCGATTTCGAAGGACCCGAAGAGCGGGCCGAGGGTGACGGTCGATTCACGTTCACTCCCGACGCCCACTACATGTCCCGACTCGCGGAACTCGGCACCAGTGACCTGGATGACGACGCGATGATCGTGCTGGCGGCCCAGGACCTGCGCACCAGGGACGTCGGCAAGCTGCGCGACAAGGGTTATGGCCCCTTCGACGGTGACGAGCTGGTCACCATCGCCATCTTCGATGTGACGCCGGAGTACATCGACGACATGGGTCGGCTGGGTTTCAAGAAGATCGAAATGGACGATCTGGTGGCCATGAGGGTTCATGGCATCGATCGAGAATACGTCGAAGGTTTGCGGGAAGCCGGCGTGGAGTCCGATTCGGTGGACGATCTGCTGGGCTGGAAGGTCCATGGTATCGACGCCGAGTACATGGCCGACATCCGCGAATACTTCGGTTCGAGCATGAGCAACGACGACATCATGGCTTTCAAGATCCACGGCGTGGATCGTGAGTTTGCGCAGAGCCTGGAGCGCGCCGGTTTCGGCGATCTCGATTCCGACGACCTGTTGGCCTGGAAGATCCACGGCATCGATTCCCGGTATGTCGATGAGATCCAGGAGCTGGGCTACGAACTGGACTCCGAAGAGCTACTGGCCTGGAAGATTCACGGCGTGGATGCGGACTTCATCGAAGGCCTCGCCAAGCTCGGCTACGAGGATATCGATGCGGAGGATCTGGTCGCCATGCGGATTCACGGCGCCAGTCCGAAATGGGTCAAGCGATTGCAGGATAAGGGATTGGATGACCTGGATGTGGATGATCTGATCCGGTTGCGGATCAGCGGAGTGGATTTCTAGCGACCCTGCTCCCGATGCGGTGCTGGACTTTGCATGGCGAGTGGAGTCGATCGGCTCCACTCGCATGGAGCCGGAATCCTAGACGCCCATCCGTACATAGCCCGCATAGTACGAACGGCGCTGCCCCACCTGATCGATCAGAACCAACACCAGCACCATCCAGGACAATGCCAATGGCGTCGAACTATTGACCCGGTCAGGTCGCGCCACCAACAGGACGAGCAGTGTCAGCCCCATGATGACAGCGACAGCACTCACCAGATCCCCGACCTGGTTTCCCGGGTACTTGTGCCGTCGCCCGATGCGTAGCAAGATCCAAGGCAGCCCGATTCCCAGGACACATACCGACATCACGATCAGGCTGGCCGCCCGAACCTGTCCGGTATTCAACCCGTGCATGCTCCAGAGGCAAACGTTGGCCGCCAGTCCACCCAGAACCACCGCCGTGGCGGCGAATGTCAGGGGCGTTCGCCAATGATTCCAGATCGGAACGGTTCGCTGCATGTAGACACCAGCCATACCGGCCAGGAGGGCTGCTGCAGCCGGGATGGTGAGCCATCCCGCCCAGGCCCTGATCGCCTGGATTCCGTGCGGCGCATTGGGCCACCAGGCCATCGCCAGGATGACCAGGAATAACACCGCCAGCAGGATCTCCCGGCTCAACCACGAGGTGCGCAGGTTCAGTAGAGATCGGAAGGCATTTCGAGGTCGCCCGAGATGCAGCACCGAGAACAGCATGGCCCCGGTCATCAAGCTCAGGCCCAGGGGCAGCAACACGGGGTCCAATGATGAGGGGCCCTCCGAACGCCCGAGCCACCAACGCAAGCCACCGCCGAACAGGGCCAGACCGGCAGCCATCTGGGAAAGCACGGTGAAGACCACCAACGACCACTCGCGCAATCCCTGCGGCGGTCTCGGTGTCAGTTCCGTGCCGGGCTCCCGGGAACGATGAGCATCGGCGTGGGGGGCCAGGTGCAGTGCCGGTTCCGTGAGGTCCGTGTCGGGAAGCGGGGCCCATCCCGCCGCGGTGGCGGAGGAGCCGTGGTGGGCGGCCAGTTCGTCCGAATCGCCCGCATCGAGGGCCCGTACCGGGCACGCAGCCACGCAGGCCGGTTCGAGACCGGCGTCCAGGTCCTCGGCGCAGAAGGAACACTTGCTCATGGTGCCGCTGGTGGTGTGGTACTGGGGAGCGCTGTAGGGACAGACCCAGCTGCAATAGCCACAGCCCAGGCAGTGCTCCGGTTCGATGAGGACCACGCCATCGGACCTCTGGGTTATGGCTCGCGTCGGGCAACCCTCCAGACAGATGGGTCGTGCGCAGTGATTGCATGACATGGACAGATGGTAGGCGAACACCGTGTTGTGCCAGGCCGAGCCGTCCTGCTCCCAGGCACCACCGGTCACCTCGGATACCCGGCGCCACAGCCGTCCGACCTCCAGTCCGTGGCGGTCCTTGCACGCAATCTGGCAGGCCTTGCAGCCCGAACACGATGTGGCGTCGAAGCAGAAAGTCATGCGTCGACTGCTCATGACCCGCCTCCCTCGCGGGCGACCTGCACCATCACCGTCTGCAGGGCGGCGCCGAAGGCAAAGGGGGTCCAGCGCTCGCTGGTCAGCACGTTGATGGAGCCGCGCGTATCGATCCCCCGGTCGTCGGGTGTCCACCAGGTACCCTGCGGGAGATTCACGACTCCGGGCAGGATACGCCGGGTGATGGTGCAAGGTACCAGCGTCGTGCCACGGTCATTGAACACCCGGGCCAGATCTCCGTCGGCGAGGCCGCGTGCGTCGGCATCCACGGGGTGGATCCAGAGGCAATGAGGGTGGGCCTCCCGCAACCAGTCGTTGTTCTCATGGGTGGAGTGCACCCGCGCCAGGGTGTGGTTGGAAATGCACTGCAGCGGATGTCGCTCGGCCTCCGGGCCAAAGGGGCTCTCCCATTCCTGGATGTATTTGGGCACCGCCGGCGCTTGATCCGGCTGACCAAAACGATGCATGGCCAGCGAGAACAGCTCGATCTTACCCGAAGGCGTACCCAGAGGATGGGCTTCGGGATCCCGCCGGAAATCGGCCAATCCCACCACCGGATCGTTGACCGGATGGATGTAGGCGCCGAGGTTCTGCTCCAGCATCTCATCCAGGCTGGGAATCTCGGGGAACCACTGCTCGCGGTAGCGATCGATGATCCAGGAGGTCCAGGCCCGTTCGTCCCGGCCCTCGGTGTATTGTTCGGCGATGCCCAGCCGTTCGGCCAGATCGGCGGCGATCCGGTAGTCGCTGCGCGACTCTCCCAGGGGTTGAACCAGCTGGGGCAGCAGGATCACCTCCTGGCCATACTTCCAGCCGTCAGCCAGGCCCCAGGTCTCGAACTGGGTGCAGGCCGGCAGCACCAGATCGGCGAAACGGGCGGTGGGAGTCAGGAAGTTGTCCTGCACGGCGATGAACTCCACCAGGGACTCGTCACGCAGGATCTCGGCCGTCCAGTTGAGGTTGCCGTGCTGATTGGCCAGGATATTGGAGGCCACCGACCAGATGAGCTTGATGTTGCTGTCCAGGCGGTCACGCCCTTGCTCATCCAGGCCCAGTACGCCGTGGTCGCGGCCCATCTCCTTGCCGCGTAATACTGCCTCGGTCCACAGAAAGCAGGGGATGCTCAGGCCGTGGGGGTTCTCTCCCAGGGGAAAGACATTCCAGTACGGGCCAGCTGTGGGCTGACTGGCCAGACCACTGGCCCAGCCGCCGCTGATGCCGACGTTGCCGGTGATCGCCGCCAGGGCCATGCCTGCCCGCACCACCTGCTCGCCGTAGGCCCGGCGTTGCATCGCGTAGCCCTGGTAAAGGACGGCGGGTTTGCAGGTGGCATAATCGACGGCCAACCGCTCGATGGTCTCGCGCGGTACGGTGGTGATGGCCTCGGCCCACTCCGGCGTCTTGGGCACGCCGTCACGGGTGCCCAGGATGTAGTCCTGATACGATTCGGCGGTGGCAGCCTCAGCGGGCATCTGGTCGACGTCGAAACCACTGCAGCAACGGCGAACAAACTCGGCGTCGTGCAAGCCGCGAGTGATGATGACATGGGCCATGGCGCCCATCAGCGCTGTATCGGTGCCCGGGCGCAGGGGAATCCATTCGTCGGCCAGACTGGCGGCGCTGGCGGTGTGGCGAGGATCCAGGCACACCACGCGAGCACCCCGACGACGGGCCTGCAGGATGAAGTAGTCGCTGTTGGTGCCGTCGCGGGCTTCTGCGGGATTCCAGCCCCACATCAGGATGAGCTTGCTGTTCAGCCAGTCCTGTCGCTCGTTCCCGCAGTTCACCGTGCCGACAGTGGTCGGGGTCACGATGTTGGTGGCCCCCCAACTGTAGCTGTTGTAGTGGCTCAGTTGTCCGCCGAAGCAATTGAGCAGGCGCCGAGCGGTTTGCGAACCGGTGAGCTGAGTGTAGCCTCCGGTGCCATAAGGCACGAAGAGCGCGCCGTGCCCATAGGTGTCGCGCACGCGGGTGAGCTGACCGGCCATCTCGTCCAGGGCCTCGTCCCAGCTCACGGGGACGAATTCCGCCGATCCGCGGGGGCCGGTTCGGCGCAATGGGGTCGTCAGGCGATCGGGATGATACTGGCGGCGAAGGTAGGCGCGACCCCGGGTGCAGGCACGCAACTGAGGGTTGGTCACCGAGTCCTCGAGATGGTCGTCGGTTTCCAACCGCACGATGCGATCGTCCCGGACGTGGGCCCGCAACAGGCAGCGTCCCCCGCAATTGTGGGCCGGGCAGCCGGTACGGATCATCGTGGTCTTGCCGTCGGTCGCCATGGCATCACCTGGCTGTAGGGATGTATGGTACTGGCGCATTTTGAGGCCTGGCCGAAAGGGTGCCTCAGGTCACAATCCGAATCCAGTAGAAAAGCCCGCTCGATTTGTGGTAGTCTGCATTTACCTGTTCGCCCAATCTATCACGGATGATCTCCACGAGGACCGACCGGCCTCAAGCAGGATGCTTTGCTTGGGGATATTCGTTTAGATGCCAGCGGACAGGCGGGGGACGTACTGCGAGTACAGCTAGGACTACAAACCTTCTGGAGGGAAGACATGAGAACCTTACTAACGATTCTTTGCCTCGGGCTCTTTGTGACCGTGCCCGTGCTGGCCGCCGACCTGAACGGTGATGGTGTCGACGACAGCTACATTGACCATTTCGTATCGGCGAGCCTGGAGGTGGGCGAGATCGCCGTGGTCGACATCGGTGGCGGTGGTGTGGGGGACTTCTTGAGTCGCATCACGGGTCTGGGGTATTCCATCAGCACGATCCCCGCGAACTCGACCCTGGAAACCCTGCTGAACTACTCTGTGGTCATCTTGCCGGTCGGGCATGGCAGCGCGACCCACCACGCCACGTTCGATGCTCTGGCCGACGACTATCACATGTACGTCAGCTCAGGTGGAGGGCTCTGGATCGCCCAGCCTAACCCCTACCAGATGCCCGGTGGCACGGCGGATATCACCTGGGCACCCTACGCCTTGACCTTGCAGAACGAGTACAATGGGGACGACTGCCCGCCGATGATCGTCGATTCAACCCACTGCATCACCGAAGGCATGTCGGACACTGTCTTCAGCTTTCCCGGTGACGACGCCATCAGCTACGCCTCCGACTGGCAGGTTCTGGTTACGGGATCTGTCACCGGACGTCCGGGAGTGATGTTCGCCGAGTACGAGGGGGGCAAGGTTCTGGTCGAGCTGGGGCATCCCTCGATGGGGAGTCTCTGTCCCGCTGACGATCTGGCGTTCCAGCGGTACCTCGAGTGCCTGGCCGGTGGCACGGTAGCCACGAGTGAGATGAGCTGGGGATCCTTGAAGGCCAACTTCCGGTAGATTGATCTGCCTACCGGATGGGTATCTGGGGCGTGGGGAACTCGGTTCCCTGCGCCCGTAGATCGTACTTGATCCGCGCCTGCAATGCGGCCCCGTGATCGATAATAGTAATCAAAAGCTGTAGCGGTTAAACAAGTTGCCGGTTTATGAAACCACGCTTTCCTTGTCTGCAGGGGGGATTCACGTACAGAACCGTTGACGGGTGCAACGCACAGCCGCTACCGCCCTGTCGACTGGGTGATTCGACGGAGGGGTCGCCATGCAAACCGCCCAAAAAACCTGGATCATTGTTCTGATCATCGGCCTGTTCACACCTCTTTGCGCCCATGCCTACACCATCTTGCTGGACATCGATCTGGACGACGATCCCGGCACCATCAACGAGAGTACGCCGGCGGACTCCGCCACCATTCGCGTTGTACTGCAGCCCACTGAACCGAACGAGGTTGTGACGGAGTTCACTTTCACTATTGGCAGCCGGTGCTATGAGATCGTGCCCGAGATGTCGACGCCAATGGCACACTTCAACATACTCGACGGCATGGTGGACATTCCGGGTCTCGCGGGCGACTACTGGGGTGTACTGGGCGACTTCTGTGGCGGGGGATCCACCTCCGACTACACCTACATGTATTGTGATGTCTTCACTACCGACGGTGCCTATCTTCTCGACGCTCCGGTGTTCCTGGACGCGATCCATGTGGAGATCGATCCGGAATGGAACTGGCTGTCCGATACCATGCCGGTCCATGCCGTGACCGATCCGTGGATCACGCCGGATATCTCGAGTGAGGTCTGGCTGGGAGTGAGTTGGAGCGAGTTGTCTGGGCCGTGGGCCGGAGATGCCGACAACAGCCGCGGCCTCGCCTGGGCCGACTTCAACCTCGATAACTATCCCGATCTGTATATTGCCAATCATGGCGGTTCGAACCGGCTCTTTCGGAATGATGAAGGCATCTTTGTCGATGTCACCGAGGGGCCATTGGGAGACGCAGGTCTGGGTCTGGGGGCTTTCTGGGCGGACGCCAGTGGCAGCGGTGACCATGATCTGTACTTGATCAACGATGGCGCCAATGTACTGGTACAGAACGTAGGTTGGGGGCTCGATTGGGTGGATGCGACCACAGGCTGGCTGGCGGGCTCCGACGACACCCAGGGCGCGGGTTGGGCCGACTACGACCTGGATGGAGGTCCCGACCTCTACATCTCAAACAGCAGTGCCTCCAACCTCCTGTTACACAATCAGGGCGGCATGGACTTCCTGCCCGTGACACCTTCCGAGATGGCGATGATCCTGGAATCCCGGGGCGTTGCCTGGGGCGACTACGACTATGACGGCGACCCTGATCTCTACGTGACGACCGCGGGGGAGGGGAACCATCTGTTCCGGAACGACAGGGATGGCGATTTCACCGAGGTGACCTCCGGCGACGTCAATGTCCAGGGTGATTGCCGTGGATGCGCCTGGGGCGACTACGACAACGACGAGGACCTGGACCTCTACGTCACTCGCCATGATGGCGCCAACGTGCTCCTGCGCAACGACGGCGATGACCTCTTCACGGATGTCACGGGCGAAGATCCGAACGGCGAGCTGGGGGATGCCGGTCCGGGGCTGACTGCCGCCTGGGTGGATTACGACAACGATCGCCACCTGGATCTCTACGTCGTCAACGACAGCGCTCCGAATGTGCTGCTGCGCAATCATCCGGGCGTTGTCGGCAACTTCGTTAATGAAACGGCTCCTCTTCTGGAATCGGCGGGACCGGGGGGCGGCGCGGCCTGGGCAGACTTCGACCAGGATGGGGATCTCGATGTCTACCTGCTGGCTGACGGGCAGGCCAATCGGCTGGTTCGCAACGAGGTCGGCAACCGGAAACACTGGTTTCAGGTGAACCCCCAGTCGGGCCACTGGGACGTGTTGCAGCCCTCAACGATGATCGGTGCCCGCGTACGGGTGGTTGCCGGTGGTGTGGTCCAGATCCGCGAGGTTTCCGGTGGCGACGGCTACCTGGCACAGAATTCCCTGGTGGTCGAGTTTGGTCTCGGCGCTGCCGATGTGGTCGATACGCTCGAAGTGTGGTTTCCCGGCGGCGGGCTGTTCCGCGCAACGGAGCTCGCCGCCGATCAGCTGATCTGGTGCCACTCCCGCCCCTCGGCGGTTCCGGATGCGGAGGACACCCCGGCCTATTGCCGTTTGTATCCCTGTGTGCCCAATCCGTTCAACCCCTGCACCAGCATGATGTTTACCCTGTCCGCTCCTCGGCAGCTCGACCTGACGATCCACGCTGTCGACGGATCGTGTGTGCGCCGCTTCCCTACTGCGCACTATGAACCGGGGA
>Ga0070729_10003092_pt1 | contig 19991 bp, 12 predicted proteins | sample tdDd472_FD_66725 | JGI IMG/M metagenome (GOLD analysis project Ga0070729, IMG submission 66725) | Marine sediment microbial communities from the Atlantic coast under amendment with organic carbon and nitrate - tdDd47.2 | ecosystem: Environmental > Aquatic > Marine > Coastal > Sediment | place... | reverse complement strand
GCCAGCCCGATGCAAACGGGCCACTTCCAGGGATCATGGCGCTGGCGCATGGCTCCCCTTACGCCGTATGGCGGCGGAGGTTCCCCTTAAAACAGTGCGGGTGATTCAACCGGAGACCAGCATCTGGCCGCGTAGTTCAGCGAGGATGGCCTTCAGCTTTTCGACCTGCAGCGGTTTGCCGAGATAGCCGTCCATGCCTGCGGCGAGACAGCGTTCGCGATCTTCCGCCGAAGAGTGCGCAGTCAAGGCCACGATGGGTATGTGGTCCCCGGTATCGGCCTCGGCGGCCCTGATCGCATGGGTCGCCTGCAAGCCATCCATGACCGGCATCTGAACGTCCATCAGGACGAGATCGAATCCGGTGCTCTGAAAAACCTGCACACCCAGTTCCCCGTTCTCGGCAACCTCTACCGAATGCCCCCGCTTCTCGAGTACCCGCTGGACCAGACGGGCGTTGACCTGGTTGTCTTCGACGACCAGGATTCGCAGATTCTCGATGGACGACAGCATACTGCCGTCGGATCCGGTCCCGCAGCCCGCCGCTACCGGCCTGACCACGAGATTGAAGTGGAAGACGCTGCCCTTGCCCTCTCGACTGGTCACCCAGAGACCGCCCCCCATCAGCATCAGCAAGTGCCGGGTGATGGCCAGACCCAATCCGGCTCCACCGTGGCGGCGCGCAAACGAGGCATCAGCCTGGGAGAAGGTCCCGAAGATCGTGTCGAGTTTGTCCTCGGGAATGCCCACTCCGGTATCCTGCACCTCTCCCAGCAGTTTCACGGTACCGTCGGTCTGGGCCACCGCTGAGAGCAGCAGCCGAACCTCGCCTTGCTCGGTGAATTTCAGAGCGTTCGCCAGTAGATTGGCCAGGATCTGCTTGAACCGCCGGTCGTCGATCAGCACTTGGGTGGGGACTCCGCCGGCCGCAGTCCAGTGCAACGGTACTCGTCCACCACCGTGATCGGCAGTGACCTCGGCAACGGTCTCCTCGACCAGGTCCATCAGGTTGGTCTCGCGGGAACGCAGCTGGACATTGCCGGTCTCGAGACTCGAGAAATCGAGAACGTCGGTGACCAGGGACAGCAGGTTGCGGCCCGACAAGCGAGCCAGTTCCAGATACTCCTGCTGCTCGGTACTGAGATCCGTCGCCAGGGCCAGATCGGTCATGCCCAGGATACCGTTGATCGGAGTGCGAATCTCATGACTGATGTTCGCCAGGAACAGACTCTTGGCCTCACTGGCGCTCTCGGCAGCCTGCTTGGCCACGTCAAGCTCGCGACTGCGCTGTTCCAGCAGATCCGAGGCTTCCAGCTGACGGAGGATCTGCTTGTTCTGGATACGCGCCTGCACCAGGCTGTACACCATATAGAGAGCAAACATGGCCGAGACCTGCAATGTCCCGGCCGTGGGCAGCACCGCCACCATCAGTATGGGCATCCCCAGGATTGCGATCAGATAGGGAATCACCGTCCTGGCGTCGGAACTCAGGGCACCGATGCCGCCGGCGGTCAGGCCGGTGGTTACCAGCATGGCCAACAACAACTCGGACCCCATGCCAAAGGTCTTGCCGACCAGCAGAACCAGCGCGCCCCAGGCCATGGCAAATAGGGTGGATGTGATGCGGAACAGCTGCGCCCAGCGCTGGGGATGCGCGGGGTACTCACTCTCGAATCGCGAGCTCAGACTGCTGCGCACCAGGCCGGTGACCAGCTGTACGGCAAGCAGTACCGCCAACGCCAACGGTGCGTGGGTCCAAAGTGACGTCGCACCGGCCACGATCAGGGTAAACACGGCATAGGCAAACGAACCGGGACGACCGCGGCGTGCCAGCAGCCTAGCCAATCTGATGTCATTGCTGGATGTCATACCAACAGTCATACACGTTCCCTGTCCGCGGCGCGCCGAAGCGGCTCGCTACCCGGAAGACCTTCTACTCTCCCGGTTTATCGGCAAGAGATCGCCAAACTCAACCGTCAATCGGGAAGCAGGGAGAGGCGGCCGCTGGCCACAGGTTCGGACTGTCCTACCAGTCGCAGGCAGAGGTCGGCATCGAGGGCGGCGACGATGCCCTGTCGGCTGGGAGCCGGCAGGCCGGTGCCTGTTGTCCCGTCGCCGGACCTTGCTGGCCAGATCGCCACCCGGCGTCCGACTACCAGCGAGCGGCGCCGGTAGTGGTCCAGGAGCCAGGCCGGACCGTGGGCCTCGAGATTCTTCAGCAGCGAGGCCACGCAGGCCAGTGTCTCGCCCAGTACGACAGGCAAAGCCGGCGCGCCGTCGGACATCTCTTCCGTCAGGCAGGTCGTACCGGTGACGAAGGGCGATGCGGGCAATTCCGGAGCCGCTGCCACATTCAAGCCGATACCCAGCACCACCGATTCCAGACGACCCGCGACCGAACGGACCGAAGTCAGGACGCCGGCGAGCTTGCGCCCGCCCACCGTCACGTCGTTGACCCACTTGATCCCAACCGGTACCGAGCCTGCCGACAGCCGCTCGACAACCTGGCAGACAGCCACCGCCGGCAACATGGTCATGGCCAACCCGTACTGCGCAGCCGGCAGATCGACCTGCAGGCGCAGACTGAGATGAAGATTCCCCTTCAGACCGATCCAGGGCCGATCGTACTGACCGTGAAAACTACCGCCTTCGCAGGCGTGGCAAGCCAGGTGCCCCTCCGGTTCGGACGCCGGATGCCCCAACTCTCGCAGCACATCGTATTGGGACCGGGTGGAGTGATCGACGAGATAGAGTCCTTGCCAGAATCCGGCGGAGCCAGCCGGTAGGAACCCGGGATCCGAAGTGATCCGAGCGGACCACGGGTCTCCTGCCCCCCCCAGTTCGGCCCACAGCTCACGGTGAGCCGCACCGGTTCCGGGGTCGGATCCCTCGGCGCCGCCGGTGTCGTGGAACCAGGTCGCTGCAGTTCTATCTGCAAAGACATACATGTCGGCTCGCTTGGTTGTTTCGGACGACTGATCGCCGGGCCCGGCTCGCGGTTCACATCGAGCTTACGGCCCCTCCGGTTCAAACCAATAATGCATGCTGCAGCCCTTGTTGAAAAGCCCTTGGCACCCATTCTGGCCCTATGGTACGTTTCGCTCGTTCATCACCGTCGATTCCCGAGATTGCTCTGGCGACGCCCTGCCGGGCACAACCACTGGTTCCCGGGCCAACCCCGATCACTTCACGAAGGAGGCGAGATGCGTAAACGGATAACTGGCACACTGCTGGTCGCAGTGCTGCTCACTGTCTGGACAGGATTGAGCCTGGCTTCAGGATTCAACATCTACGAAGCCGGCGCCCGGGCCACGGCCCTGGGCGGCGCGTTCACAGCCACCGCCGACGATGGCTCGGCCATGTTCTACAATGCGGCCGGTCTGTCGTTTCAGAACGGACCTGGCATCGACCTGAATCTCATGCCAGTAGGGCCCCGATTCGAGTTCTCCGAAGCACAGACCCCCGGCCGGGACCCTGCCACGGGCACGGTCGGCGGCACCTACTACATGGTCCCGGGAGCCTACTACACGAACAATCCCGGTGGACTGGTTGCCTACGGCTTGGGCGTGTACGCCCCCTTCGGCCTGGGCGTGAAGTGGGATGACCCCACGACCTGGATCGGCCGCCAGGTCAGCTACGACGCCAACATCCAGACCGTCTACATCACACCTGCGGTCTCCTTCAAGGTCACCTCCAATCTGGCTCTCGCCATTGGCGTCGACGTGGCCACCCAGAGCCTGTCCCTGGAAAAGTTCACCCTGCATCCGACCCTTGGGGTCAATGCTCTGGACACCGAGATCTCGGGTCACGCGGAGCTCAACATCACGCCCACCGCGGGCCTGATGTACAAGCCGATCGAAGGCCTGTCCCTCGGTGTGATGTATCATCACAAGAAGACCATGAAGTACCGGGACCAGGAGGCCGACCTGAAGAACGCCCTGAGCGACGGTCAGGCCGGGTACGACTGGTCTTCCCAGTTGCTTGCCGGCCTGGGCGGCAGCAAACAGAACCTGGATGCCGACTTCAAGCTCCCCTACATCCTCAGCTTCGGTGCTGCCTACCGGTTCACCGAGTACCTGGCCTTCGAATTCGACTACGTCCGTTTCGGCTGGGGCCACTTCGACGCCCTGACGATGGACTTCAAGAACGACGCCCTGGACCAGACCATCAACTTCAACTACGAGAATTCCTACCAGCTGCGCTTCGGCGCGGATGTCACCGTGATGCCCGAGAAGTTGAAGATCATGGGCGGCTACGTCCACGACAAGACTCCGCAGCCGCTGCATTCGGTCAGCCCCCTGCTGCCGGACAGCGACCGCAACGATTATTCGATCGGAGCCCAGTTCATGACCGGCAAGTGGGAGTTCACCCTCAGCTACATGGCGGTCATTGGCGAAGCTCGGACAAATATCGAGGACGGACGACCGGCCAACCCGGATCCGGCCTACCCCGTGGGAACCTACAAATCCGTGGCCAATGTCTTCGGCATCGGCGTCGGCTACAACTTCTAGAAGGAGGTGCAGGAAATGAACACAACGAAACAGATCAAGATAACCCTGGCGATCCTGCTGGCCCTCCTGGCGGCCGGTTGCACGGTTGACGCTCCCGAGCATCCCACCGAATTGGTGGCGCCCTCCGGCGAGCAGATATTCGCCAACTATGTGGCCATCGGCAACAGCCTGACGGCCGGTTACATGGACAGCGGCCTGATCATGAACGGCCAGGCTACCAGCTATCCGCGACTCATCGCCCAGCAGATGGGCCTGGATGTTTCGGTGGGCGACTCGGACTTCTCCCAGCCGTACATCGACTTCCCGGGTATCGGTACGACGGAATCATCGGTTCCCGGAACCTTTGTGTCGGGCGTGCTTCACTTCGACGGTACAGGCATCAGCGTTGTCGAAGAGACGCACCTGAACGTACTCCAGGACCTGATGTTACTCAGGACGCTGCCCACGCCGTACCACAACCTGGGTGTGCCCGGAGCCACGGTGCATGACGTCATGAACGCCTACAACGCACGCACGAGTACCCCGGGGGACAACAGCTACTTCGACTTCATCAACCGGGTGACCCTGCTGGGCAACCTGGTGGACGTGCCCGGCGATGAGGACCCCAACGAGCAACCGACCATGTTCCGGTCGGCCATCGCCAAGGGGCCGAGTCTGCTGACCTGCTGGGCGGGCAACAACGACGTGCTGGGCGGCGCCGCGGACGGCAATCCTGTCGTGGGCGAGAACATCACGCCTCCGTCGGTGTTCGCCACCGAATATCAGACGCTGCTGCAGAGCCTGGCGGGCGGTTTGTTCCAGAGGACGGGGTTCCCGGCCACCATCGTGACGGCCAACATCCCCAGCATCACGTCGGTCCCGTACTTCATGCCCAAGGCCGTGTTCGAGACCGCCATCGGCGGGCCCTGGCCTTTCGGCTATGAAGACGACCCGAACGTTCAGATGGTGACCTTCCCGGCTCTGGTCTGGGCCGCAAACCCGAACCACGCCGATCAGGAGCTGCCGGTACCGGACGACCTGACCCTCACCACTGCCGAGGTCACGGCCGTCGAAGAAGTCATCGACGCCTACAACCAGACCATCATCGCGGTGACCACTGCCGTCGGTGCCAGCGGCCTGGCAATCACCGACATGGTAGATGCCCACGGTCTGCTGGCAGGTTTGTCGCAGGCGCAGCGGACCCATTTCGTATTCCTGCTGCCGCAGGTGGATTATGACGTCCCGACGGCTGCGGCCATGACGGCATTCTCCCTGGACGGGGTCCACCCCAACAACCATGGCTACGGCATCCTGGCCAATGCATTCATCGACGCGATTGCGAATCTGACCGGCACGACCATCGCGCACGTCGACGAGACTGCCCTGGTCTGGGACCCGACCTATGGACAATCGGTCCCGCAGCCGACTGCGAAATCGATGGCGGGCCGGCCCGTGATCGACGAGCGGGCGGCAGCCGGGATGTCGGCTATTTTCCGCTAGTTCGACTGATGATGACCGCGTTGCGGGGGAGCTTTCGGGCTCCCCCGTCTCGTTGGCCCCGGAATCATCCCGGGCCGGGGAAGGCCCCTCGGCGGAATTTCCGGTGCCGGAGGCGGGGTTCTGGTGTAACTTTCAGCGACCTGCGTTGTATACTTGGAGCGCTGCACGGGTAATGAGCACAGGACCCATCGCTGGGTCCGGGAGGAATTGATGAATCGATGGCAATCACCCCGCGGAGGCATGGCCTTTGGCGGTTTCGGTATGACACCGGCGGTCAAGGGCCTGTTGATCGCCAACCTGGCCGTCTTCGTGCTGCAGACCCTCACCGGTGGCGGCATTTCTGGTCGCTTGAGTGTGATCGGCTAATGGCTGTCGTTCGTCCCGGGTCTGGCCATCTACAAACTGCAGGTATGGCGTTTCTTCACCTACATGTTCCTGCACGGAAGCCTGGGTCACATCGCCTTCAACATGCTCGGCCTGTGGATCTTCGGCACTCAGATCGAGGCCCGGTGGGGTCAGCGCACGTTCCTGGTCTACTACTTCTCCTGCGGCCTGGGCGCCGCCGTGCTCTACGGCCTGTTCAACCTGGCGGGGCTCGGCTCAGTCATTCCCATGCTCGGGGCTTCTGGAGCCATCTTCGGCATCCTGCTGGCCTACGGCATGACCTTTCCCGACAACGTGATCCTGGTCATGTTCATCCTGCCCATGAAGGCCAAGTATGCGGTGATGCTCTTCGGTCTCATCGAATTGCTCTCCATTCCCCACGGCGGTTCAGTGGCTCATCTGGCCCACCTGGGCGGCATGGTCACCGGATTCATATTCCTGAGAGTCACGATGGGCGGGGCACGACGCGGCGGAGCCCGCGTCTCCTCCGGCGGGGCCGGAGGCAGCGGTGGTTCCGGTGGACTGGGTGGCGCCTGGCGACGATTCCAAACCAAACGCAAGATGCGGGTCGTGCGCCCGGAACGAAAACCGGGAGGCAACGGATCGACGGGTGACGCAAAACCCCGCTCACCGCAGCAACAGAAGATCGACGCCATCCTGGACAAGATATCACGGGAAGGGCTGCAAAGCCTGTCGGACGAGGAGCAGGAGATCCTGCGCCGCGCCGGGCGCAAGTAACGCACACCCGTAATGCACACCCGGCAAGGGGCCGATCGAGGTGGCTGTCTGCCCATGGACCTGAGCATCGTCATCGTCAACTGGAATACCGGCGAACTGCTGCGCCGGTGTCTGCAATCGTTGCCGGCAGCCACCGGCGCACTGACGGTCGAAACCATCGTCGTGGACAACGCCTCCGGCGACGGTTCGGCCGAACTGGTCGAGTCCGAGTTCGGTCATTGCCACCTGTTGCGCGCCGGAGCGAATCTGGGATTCGCCGGGGGCAACAATCTGGCCCTGAAGCAGGCGACCGGCAGGGCGGTGCTGCTGCTGAATCCCGACACGATCTGCCCGCCGGATTCCATCGTTCGCCTCTACCGGTTCATGAATAGCTGCGAGAACCTGGCGGCGGTGGGTCCCCGGTTGCTCGACGATACCGGCCAACCCACGATCACCTGGGGCTTCTTCCCCCGCGCTCGCTACCACTGGCTGGGATTCCTGGACCCTCGGCGATTCTGGTTGCGCGGTCGCTGGTCGCGGCGGGTCGTGGCCATTCCCCATCCCGACGAGCCGTCCCAGAAGGTGGAGTACGTCCTGGGCGCCTGCTTCCTGATTCCCCGGGACGCCCTGGAACGAGTGGGGACCCTGGACGACGGCTATTTCCTCTATTTCGAGGAGACGGATTGGTGCTGGCGGGCACGGCAGGCCGGGTTGGACGTCTGGTACTGTGCCGAAGCGGAAATCGTTCATCTGGAAGGAAAAGCGGCCGAGCAGGTAAGCCTCTTCAGCATCCGGCAATTCCAGAAAAGCTACCGGCGATTCGTGACCAGGAACTACGGCGCCGGCCGCGTGTGGCAATTCCGTTTGGCGCAGTTCGCCGAGTATGGCCTGAAGGCCCTGCTACGAAGCCTGGCTCTGGGCGACCGTGCCAGGAACCAGGCCCTGGCCTTGGGTTTCCGGGAGCGCGCCCGCGCCCAGTTGCAGGGAGAGATCCGGGTCACCCCGCCACGCTGATCCGTAGAGGACATTTCCATCGAGGCAATGCGTCAATTGCGACCGCTGCTGCGGGCCTTTTTCTCGAACTCCGCGATGAGATCCTTGCCCGATCCGAGACTGACGATCCGGAACTCCTCCACGTGCAGAGTGGCATCATCCAGGACATTCAATTCGAGGTCGAAGGTCTTGCACAGTTCGCGGAACTGCTCCGGACGCTCCTCCAGGAGGTACAGCGCCAGAACCGGGTTGGCCTGTATCTGCAGGCGCTTTTCCCGGGTGACGATGGCGATTCGGTGGACCAGTCGCTCGATCTTGTTGCTCATCGTGTCCATGGACAAGACCTTGCCCGTTCCGGTGCAATAGGGACAGTCGTCCGAGAGTTGGCTCAGCAGCGACGGACGCACCCGCTGGCGACTCATCTCCACCAGGCCCAGGCCGCTGACCTGGAAGACCTTGGTGCGGGCCCGGTCGCGCTTCAAGTGAGACCGTACTTCGTTGAAGACACGCTTGCGGTTGCCCTCGTTCTCCATGTCGATGAAATCGATGACGATGATCCCGCCTACATCCCTCAACCGCAGCTGACGGGCCACTTCCTTGGCCGCCAGCATATTCGTCTGCAGGATGGTTTCTTCCTGGTTCCGACGCCCGGTGAAACGGCCCGTGTTCACATCGATGGAGACCAGTGCCTCGGTAGGTTCGATGATCAGGTAGCCGCCCTTCTTCATCCAGACCCGCTTGTCGAGGGTCTTCTTGATCTCGGGCTCGATCTCGAAATGGTCGAAAACGGGCAGATCACCCTTGTAGAGCTGGATCCGCTCCTTGAGTTCCGGGGCAAAGGTCTTCACGTAGCTCATCAGCCGGCTGTAGTCATCCTTGTCGTCGATGACCAGGCGCGTGGTGTCTTCCTTGAAGATGTCGCGGATCAGACCCACGACCATCCCCACGTCCTCATGGACGAGAGCGGGAGCCTTCTGCTCACTGCTGCCCTTGGCAATGCCGCGGAACAGATCGCTGAGGTAGTTGACATCCTGCTTGAGGGCGTCCTCATCGACGTGGGTAGCGGCGGTGCGGATGATGAAGGCACCTTCGTCGCTGCGGTGTTTCTGCAGCAGCTGCTTGAGGCGCACTCGCTCGCGACGGTCCTCGATCTTGCGGGAGACGCCGATGTGGCGGCCCTTCGGCATCATCACCAGATAGCGTCCAGGTAGGCTCACGTCGGCGGTCAGACGCGGTCCCTTGGTACTGATGGGCTCTTTGGTGACCTGAACCAGGATCGAGTCGCCGGTCCGCAGTACGTCGCCGATGTCGGGGATGCGCCGCGGTCGTCGACTGCGTCCGCGCCCACCGGTGCCCCCTGACCCCGAACTCTCCTCTTCTTCCTCGTCATCGTGGTCCAGATCCGAAGCATGCAGAAATCCGGCCCGTTCCAGACCGATGTCCACAAAGGCCGCCTGCAAACCCGGCTTGACCGACGTGACAACGCCCTTGTAGACGTTGCCGACGATACGTTTCGAATCTGCCCGCTCCACCAGAAGCTCCACCGCATCGCCGTCTTCCAGCATGGCAATACGCACCTCGTGGGGCGTGGAATTGATGATGATCTCTTTCTTCATAGCGCCGGCCTGGCCAGGCTAACCGTTCATACGCCGGTTGAGCCAGAAACGCAGGCTGGTTTCACCTACTTCCTCGAGGGGCGTCATCCAACGCCCGTCAGACTGTTGACCGTAGTACCCCGTGCGGGTGATCGCGCACAATCCCGGTTCGGGCAGCGCGTCGCCCAGCAGGGCGGTCAGAAAATCATGGACCGGAAGGGTGGCGCCGCCGTCTCCTCGCAGCAGACTCAGCTGCAGAACGGAGCCCCCGTCTTCCGCACTCTCAGACAACAAGCCCAAGCCGCCGGTGGGTACCAACGCCCGGGCATCGATCTCGATATCGCCCTTGGGACGGCGCCGCAGCACCGGCCAGTCGGGACTGGACAGGAATCCCTCCACTGCCGCGGCCACTTCGCCGCGGGGCGGACCACCCTGCCCTGAACCGGGCACTTCCACCCGGTAGTCGAAACGTTTCACACTCTTGTCGATGGAAGGCGGCGTCTGGGCGCCGACCACCACCGCACGCCGGATTCGCAGGCCCGTCGGGAGGGTCTCGTTCAGAGCATCCACCCAGCCCGGTTCCTGGACTTCGAAGGCGATATCCAGGTTCTCGCGCAGACCTACAATGCCCACCGCCAGCGGGGGGCCAAACTTTAGCAACGGATGTGGATGATAGCCCTTGCTGTACGCTGCTGGCAAGGCGGATCGTTTCAACGCCAGTTGCAACTGACGCTGAAAATCGAGATGCCCCAGGAATACCATGTCGCCCGTTTTACTGAACTCCATCCGGTACCAACACTTGGCAGCCGCTTGCTGCCGCCAGACCTGCCACTTGCGCTTCTCCTGATCCGGACGCAGGGGATCGGCGTTGCGCGGATCGAACGCCTCAGCTTCTGCGGCGCGCGGATCTGGATCCGATTCGGTATTCGGGCTTTCCGGCAGGGTTGCCTGGCCGGGATCGGTTGCAACAGCCACCGGCGCCAGTTCGTGGGGACGCAGGTCGGCCGCGACATGGGTCAGGTCCGTTCCACAAGCCGCACATTTGTAGCAAGGGCCCTCCAGCCGGCAGTCCGTCAGGGTCCGGGCCTGGCTAGCCCGGCGCCAATCCCGCTGCAGGAACGCCTTGTCGACTCCGGCAAACACCGTGTCCCAGGGCAGAGGTTCTTCGGGATCTCGGGCAGCCAGATAGGCACCGTCGTCGACCCCCGCCTCGGTGATGGCCTGCTGCCACCTGCCGAAGTCGAAGGTTTCGCTCCAGCCATCGAAACGAGCCCCCAGTTGCCAGGCCTTCAAGACCACTTCGGCCAGGGAGTTGTCGCCCAGTCCCAACAAACCTTCCAGATAAGAGATCTCGGGGTCGCGCAGGCTGACCTTCACTCCCAGCCGCCGTAGCCGCTTGTCGAGGTAGGTATTGCGCCGGCCCATCTCCTCCCGCGAAATCTGACCCGCCCACTGGAACGGGGTGTGGGCTTTCGGTGCGAAGGGCGAGATGGAGACGTGGATCTGGGATCCGCCCCGCGGCGCCACCCCCACCACCCGGCCGACGAGGGCGATCAGTTCATCCAGATCCTCGGTCGTCTCGGTAGGCAGGCCGATCATGAAGTACAACTTGACGCCCTTGACCCCCGAACGGAGGGCTCCGCCGGCAGCGGTGACCACGTCCGCCTCGGTGATCTGCTTGTTGATCACGTCGCGCAGCCGCTGGCTGCCGGCTTCCGGAGCAAAGGTGAAGTTGGCCGGCCGTTCCCGACTGATCCGCTGGTAGAGATCCTCGTCCACCGAATCGACCCGCAAGCTTGGCAACACCAGGTTGGTACGCTGGCCCGCGAGACTGTCCTGGATCCCGGCCACCGTCTCGTGCAGACCGGTGTAATCGGAGGTCGATAGGCTCAGCAACGAAATTTCGGCGTAGCCGGACTCGGCAATGCCCTTGGCGGCTGCATCCACCAGGGCCGCCGGATCACGTTCCCGGACTGGCCGCGTGATCATGCCGGCCTGGCAGAATCGGCAGCCGCGCACGCAGCCGCGCATCACTTCCAGGGCCAGCCGATCGTGCACGGGCTCCATGATGGGAACCAGCTGTCCCGGAGGCTCGAATCGGTTCAAATCCGCCACGACCCGGGGCCGAACCGGCTCGCTGAGGCCGTCGTGCCAGGCCCCCGGCAAGGCCCGCAATCGGGTCACCAGGTCGGTCCGCGTTCCGCCACCGGTTTTCCAGCGGGCGACGGTCTCGGCGACATCCAGCACCACTTCCTCGCCGTCGCCGGGAAAGATGACATCCAGGAAGGGCCCGACAACTGCCGGATTCAAGGTACAGGAACCGCCGGCCAGATAGATCGGATCACCTTCGCCGCGGTCCGCCGCCAGTACTGGCGAACCCGCCAAGTCTATCATGGTCAGCATGTTGGCGTAGGCCAACTCGTAGCCCAGGGAGAAACCGACCACGTCGAAGTCGCCCACCGGTCGCCGGGATTCCAGACCAAAAAGCGGCATCTGCTCTCCGCGCAGGCGCTCTTCCATGTCCGGCCACGGTGTATAGGCCAGATCACAGAACGTGTCGTCGCGTTGCTTGAGCAGGGTGTAGAGAATGCGAATGCCCTGGTGGGACATACCCACCTCGTAGGCATCGGGAAAGGCCAGCAACAGATTGGCGCGTTCGGCTGCGAAACCCTCGCGCACCGCTCCGAGTTCGCCACCGATGTAGCGGGCGGGCGAGGTCACGAACGGCAGGACCCTGCGGATGAGCGATCGGCTCAACACGTCGGGGTCTGTGAAGCGGGCGTCCGGGCGGTAGGGGCCGGTCCAGGCGTTCAGATCAGTCAACAGAGCCTCGGTTTCAGGAACTGCCATCCTCGGGCGGCAGTGGTTTGACCTCGATCTCCCGACCGGCGGCATGATTGTCGAAAACTTCCTTGCCGGGTCCTTCGGAGAACGAGATCGGATACTGGCCGGTGAAACACGCCTCGCAGTACTTGTCCCCTTCGCCAGCGGCCTCCAGCAATCCCTCCAGGGAAAGGTAGTTCAAGGAATCGACCCGCAGGTAGGTGGCGATCTCCTCGACAGTGTGGCTGGAGGCGATGAGCTCATTGCGGACCGGCGTATCGATTCCGTAATAGCAGGGATTGGTCACCGGCGGCGAGGCGATGCGCAGGTGTACCTCCCGGGCGCCGGCGCCGCGGATCAGCTTGACCAGCTTGCGCATGGTCGTGCCGCGGACGATCGAGTCATCGACCACAACCACGCTTCGCCCTTCCAGCACCTCGGCGACGGGATTGAATTTAATGCGGACCGACATATCCCGCACCTTCTGAGCGGGCGAGATGAAGGTCCGCCCCACATAGTGGTTGCGGATCAGTGCCAGTTCAAATGGAATGCCTGTGGCCCGGGCGTAGCCCAGGGCCGCGGTATTGCTGGAATCGGGAACGGCGCAGACCAGGTCCGCATCCGCCGGAGCTTCATGGCCCAGGATCTCGCCGCTGCGGCGGCGCGCCGACTCGACGTTGCGTCCGAAGACAGTACTGTCCGGTCGCGAAAAGTAGACATGTTCGAAGACACACCGCTTTTCCGGAGCCTCCAGCGACAGCCGCCTGCTGGTCAGTTCCCCCTCGCCGAGGACGACCATCTCTCCAGGCTCGACATCCCGCAGGTATGTGGCACCGATGATGTCGAAGGCACAACTCTCGCTGGCCACCACATAGCTGTCGGCGTACCGCCCGAGGCACAGGGGTCTGAATCCGTAAGGGTCACGCACAGCCACGAGGCGGTCCCGGGTCAACACGATCAGACTGTAGGCTCCCTTGATGCGCGGCAGGATCTCCATGAGCGCATCATCACAAGTAGCCGAGCGGTTTCGGGCCAGCAGGTGCAGGATCACCTCGCTGTCGCTTGTGGTCGAAAAGATGGATCCGTCCAGTTCCATCTCCCGGCGCAGTTCGGGCGCGTTGACCAGGTTGCCGTTGTGGGCCAGACTCACCGTGCCCCGGTGCGAGGCAACCTGGATCGGCTGGGCATTGATGATGTTGCTGGATCCGGAGGTGCTGTAGCGCACGTGGCCGATGGCGTACTGACCCGGCAGGTCGTGCGTCGTCTGCTCATCGAAAACATCCGCCACCAGCCCCATGCGCTTGTGGGTCGTCAACTGGTGACCGTCGGCCACGGTGATGCCGGCACTCTCCTGGCCACGGTGCTGCAGGGCGTGCAAGGCCAGACTGGCCAGCTCGGCCGCACCCTCGACTCCCGCAATACCTACGACACCGCATTCCTCGCGCCAATGTCTATGCCCACTCATCGATGCTCCCGTCAGAAGGAGTTCACGCACGCCGAAGCCTCTCTCATGGAGCCTCGTGCACCTGGATCAGCCAGCCTTCCATGTGGGGATTGACCAGCAATCCCTCCTTGCGACTACGGGCCACGGCCAGCTGGTCGGCCAGAGGCGCTGCGGTCTTCGCATCGCCCTGAATCACCAGCCGCCACAGCACACCCGAGAGCACCGGGCCATCCTGGCCCAGACCGAATGCCACCACGTCCACTGCGGTGTAGCCGGCCGGCGCCCGACCGCCGAGTAACCCATGGTACAGGGCAGTCCCGTCATCGGCCAGCCCGGTCAGGTCGGTACCGCGCGCCACGCCGGGCCAGTCGGCTCCCAGCTCTCGCCCGCGGCAATCGGTACAGGCGAACCACGGCTCACCGCCGTCGCCGCTCTCGAAGTGTCCGAAGTAGTGCTTGTTGGGGTTGAAGTAACGCCCCGTATCCAGCAGTCGCTCGATGCTCATACCGGCAGGCTCACCCCAGAAGGCATGCACCTCGCAACGGAACAATCCGACCAGGCTTTCCCCACCGGCGAGGCGATCTTTCATTACAAGCGATGCCGTCGCCGCATGCAGGTCGACGCCCTTGTGACTGGTCAATAACGTGGTCTGCCTGCTCATGGCATCCTTTCCATCGTGAAGTCGGTCAACACATCTCCACCAGACGACGCAACAGGAACGCCCCGGGGCCTGCAGCCTCCAGGGCTTCGGCGTCACCGGCAGCGGCACGCCTGAGCAACGCCCACCGGTGCGGCAAATCTTCCGGCACGTGGCGCAACTGGGCTGCCCGTTCCGGATGAGGCATCATCGCCAGAACATTGCCCCTCCGGTTGGTCAAGCCCGCGGCATCGAGCAATGAGCCATTGGGATTGCCGTCGCTGCGCCCTCCCAACGCCGCGTAACGCAGCGCCACGAGTCCAGCAGCGGCCAGATCCGCGAAATACTCGGGATCCGAGTGGGTGAAGCGCCCCTCCGCATGGGCGATAGGCAGCGGAAACGTACCCTGCAGCCCTTCCACAAAGGGCGTGCATGTGCCCGGTACTCCCTCCAGGCCTACCCAGCGTGAATGGTAGCCACGCCGGCCCGGGAATCGATTGGCAGCCAGGGCCACCTCCACCGCGCCGGATTCCAGCCCGGGCACGAGTCCCGATTCGACCAGTACCTGGCAACCGTTGCAAATGCCCAGAATGGGCTTGCCGGACTCGGCGCCCTCGAGCAGAACGCGCAACAACGGATCCTTGGCCGCGACCGCTCCCGCCCGCACCCGATCCTGGTAGGAGAATCCACCCGGGATGAGGTAACCGTCGAAATCGGTCAATTCTGGAGCGGGGCGGGTCCAGCGGAATACCTCAGCAGAACCGCCGCAGACCTCCACGATGCGCGCGGACTCCGTCTCGCAATTGACTCCCGGCAACTGGACCACGCCGATCCGGGGTCGGCTGCTGGGATTGACGGCCGGAAACGCCACCGCACCGGACTCGGGACCGTCGTACCGGTCCGGATCCGCCGGCGGCGGCACCTGCGCCACGGCCTGCTCACCGCCCAGCAGGGCAGGCAGAGCCTGTTGCCAGCAGCTCGTCATCTCGACCACATCCAGTTCAGCCACGGGAAGGCCGTCACTGCCGATGATCCCGAGTCGAGCGGCCACAGTGACCTCGCCGAGGGGCCACCAATCCACTCCTGCCTTGTCCAGCAGATCGTGGGCCTGTTCGGCGTATTCCGGCGGCACCGTCAGCACGAACCCGCCGTTCTCACTGAAAAGGAATTCGCGAGCCGTGAGATGGTCCTGGCCCTCGGGTATCGCGATCCTGGCCCCACCGGCGGCGGCTCCCTCGAGCCCCATGGCCATCTCGGACAGACACACCGCCAGACCACCATCGCTGATGTCGTGGGCGGCGGTGATCAATCCGGCGCGGACTAGGTCGATGACAGCGCGGATCTCGCTACGGGCCGCGTCGAAGTCCAACTCGGGCACCTCTGGACGTCCGGCGGAGTAACCGGCGTCCAGATAAAGGGATCCGGCCGTCTCCGGCGTCCGGGCTCCCACCAGCAGGACAAGGTCGCCCGGATTCTTGAAGCGCTGGCTGCGGGCCCGGGTGTAGTCCTCCACAACGGCCACGCAACCCACGATGGGCGACGGCGCCACCGAGCGTCCGCTGTTGCTCTGGTTGTAGAAACTGACGTTGCCCGAGATCACCGGCAACGGCGCACCCGGCAGGGCATAGCAGCCGACACCCCGGCAAGCGTCTCCCACGCCGCGTACCGCTTCGGTGAACTGCCAGAATGCCCGGGGAATCTCTGGATTACCGAAGTTGAGACAGTCGGTCACCGCTGCCGGTGCGCCTCCCACGCAGGCCACATTGCGGCAGGCTTCCAGCACGGCGGCCGCACCGGCGGTCCAGGGATCGGCCAGCCCCAGCAGGGGATTGCCGTCGGCACTCATGGCCACGGCCCGGAGGCTGCCGGCCACCGGCGCAACGACACCGGCATCGGCTTCGCCGGGCCGCAAGATCGTGTTGGCCTGGACCTCGGAATCGTAGTGGCGGTAGATGTACTCCCGACTCGCAACATTGGGATGGGCCATCAGTCCCAGCCACTCGTCGGCGATAGCCGCGATCGGACCCTCGGCCAGCCGCTCATCCTGGGGCACTTCACGACGTTCCGGTGCGTCACCAGGGCGATCGTAGCGGATCCCCTCGGTGATGGTCTCCACCGGCGCATCGCAAAGAATCTGATCGCCAAAGCGCAGGACGTACTGCTTCTCGGTGGTGACGCGGCCGATTCGACAGGCGCAAGCTCCGTCGTACAGCGTGGGCAGGGCGAAATCTTCATTGTAGATCTTCAGCACCTGATCGGTCAGGCGCGCCGGCACCGCCAAACCATAGCGCTCCTGAGTCTCACTGCAGGCACAGACCCGAGCCGGTAAATCGTCGATCTGGTGCACCAGGCTCAAATCCACATCGCAACCGAATCCGCCGGCGTCGGCCAACTCGCTCGTCACGCAACTCACTCCGCCGGCACCCAGATCCTTGAATCCGATGGTTACGCCCTCGCGCCGGGCCATGGCCAGGACCTCGCGGTTGGCCACCGACAGCATTCGCTTCAGGAACGGATCCGGAGTCTGCACCGACCCCTTGTTCTCGGTAGCCGCCTCGGCGTCCAGGGTGGCCGACGCAAATGCGGCGCCACCCATGCCGCTCCAATCGGTGGGCTTGCCCACCAGGATCAGGTCGTAGGGCTCGTGCGCCGCCTCGGGCGGCACGGCACTGTGGGTGATGTGGTCGTGCTCGACCAACCCCACCGCCACGACATTCACGAGGCAGTTCTCGTTGAAGGAATGATGGAAGTAGACGTCGCCCCCGAGATTCGGCACACCGATGGCGTTGCCGTATTCCCAGATTCCGGTGACCACCTGGCGGGCGATGTCCACGCGGTGCCCCGCCTCGCCGTCGGCGGCGTCCTCGGCCTTGGGCCAGCCGAAACGCAGGGGATCCAGCGTGGCGATGACCTCGCCGCCCATGCAATAGACGTCGCGTACGATGCCGCCGATTCCGGTAGCGGCACCTTCGACGGGCATCACCTGGCTGGGATGATTGTGGCTTTCATGAGCGAAGATGATCCCGTAGCGCTTACCGTCGATCTCCCCGAAATCCACCACGCCCGCATCCTCCACCGGCCCTACGACCACGTTTTCTCCGGTGGTCGGAAGATGCTTCTTCAGGTGGGGGCGACTGCTCTTGTAGGAACAGTGCTCGCTCCACATGGTGTCGAAGAGGGTCATTTCGGTCAGGGTGGGATCCCTGCCCAGCAGTTCGGCCACCCGACGCGCCTCGCTGGGCTGCAGGGTCAGGCCGTGCTCGCGCAGATACACTTTCAGGGCGTCGTCCGCGTAGTCGCCAACTGCGATCGGGGTAAAGCTCTCGTCCCGGTTGACCAAGGCAGCTCCCTTTCCTGGCCGACAGCGCCGGCCCAGCGATCATGCGGTCGTCGAAACGACCGGCCCTACCAGTCCTTCAAGGCCAGAGTTCTCTCGAATATCACCGGTACATTGCGCAGCTGATATTTCAGGTCGAAGCAGCGGTCAAGTTCCGCCTCATCGAGCTGGGCGGTGATGTCGGCGTCCTGGGCCAGCGCCTCTCGCAAGGGGAGATCCTCATCCCAGACCCGCATGGCACAGTGTTGCACCCGGGCGTAGGCGTCTTCCCGCGTGACCCCCTTCTCGGTCAGCGCCAACAGCACGGACTGGCTGTAATACATGCCCCGAACCTTCTCCAGGTTGCGTTGCATGTTCTGCGGATACACCACGAGTCCCGCCATCAACCACTCCATCTTCTTGAGCATGTGATGCAGAGTGTGGCAGGCGTCGGGAAAGATGATGCGCTCGACGGAACTGTGGCTGATATCCCGTTCATGCCACAGCGCCACATTCTCCAGGGCGGTATGAGAATAGCTGCGCAGCAGACGCGCCATCCCGGTCAGTTTCTCACTGACGATGGGATTCTTCTTGTGGGGCATGGCGCTGCTGCCCTTCTGTCCCTTGCCGAAGGGCTCTTCCACTTCATGAACGTCGGTGCGCTGGAGGTTGCGGATCTCCACGGCCATCTGCTCGATGGTCGCGCCGATCAGGGCGACCGCCGCCAGCCAGGCAGCGTGCCGGTCCCGTTGCAGAATCTGGGTGCTTGCCTCGGCGACCCGCAGTCCCAGCCGCTCCATGGTCTCGGCTTCCACCGCCGGATCGAGGTGGGCGATGGTGCCCACGGCCCCGGATATCTGACCATAACCGATCTCCTGCTGGGCTGCGTCCAATCGGATCAGGCCGCGACGCAGGGCGGACCAGTAGACCATCAACTTCAAGCCGAAAGTCGTCGGCTCGGCGTGGATCCCGTGGCTACGCCCGATCATCACCGTGTTCTGGTGCTTGCGTGCCGTGGCCTCGGTGGCATCCAGCAGGGCGATCAATGCCGCGCGAAGCACCCCGCCCGCCTCGCGGATCTGCAAGGCGAACGCCGTGTCCAGCAGGTCGCTGCTGGTCATGCCCTGATGCACGAAGCGACTGGCCGGACCGATGTATTCAGCCATGTTGGTCAGAAAGGCAATGACATCGTGCTGGACGGTGTTCTCTATCTCCAGCACCCGCTCAGTATCGAAGGATCCTTTGTCCCGGATCTCGCGTGCCGCATCGGCCGGAATCTCGCCTCGGTCGGCACGGACCTCGCAGACCACGGTCTCTACTTCCTGCCAGAGGCGGAACTTGTTGTCATCGGACCAGATAGCCGACATTTCGGGAGTGGCGTAACGGGGGATCATGGTCTCCCTACCTTGAAGGTGGGTCAGACCCCGGTGGGGGAACCGGAGCCACACGGAAACCGGAAAGAACGTCTCATCGCGACCGATCGGGCCGAGGAAGCTGGAAATTCCGTTTTCCTGCCGTGTAAAGCGGTAAGCTAACCCCTCCACCGCCACCCGGTCAAGGTCCTGAATCCGACGGTTGTGCCTCGGAAATTGTGTCCGGCTATATCGGCGGGAAATATCCGGTCTACTTTTGTCGGAATATCCTCTCAGATGATGTTTATGTCTGAAATGAGCCCCGCGTCGTCCTGCAATCCGGTCCGGAAACAATTTCCGAGGCACAACCGTCGGCCCCCAACCGGAAGGCGGCGGGACAGCGAACGACTGCTTGCCCCGAACCCGCTCTTGTGGCACTGTACCGGTGATCCAGGCGAAGTTTGCAACGTTTTGGGTCCCTATCTCGTAGTATCAAGCCCAACAACGGACCTGATCGCCACTGGAGAGTGCAACTTGACAGGAACCAACGAATACGACGAAGGCATGGGCCCCGAGAGCACCGAAGGTCTCCTACTGCCGCCCTGGGAACGCCGCGACCGCTACGGCTTTCTGAATGGGCTGTATCTGACCATCAAGGATGTGTTGCTGGCGCCGCGGCAATTCTTCCACAGGATGCCTTCCCAGGTCGGATTGGTCCAACCGTTGATGTTCGCTCTGGTCGT